>Ga0208790_1001304_pt1 | contig 11021 bp, 18 predicted proteins | sample 10_taG_FD_184083 | JGI IMG/M metagenome (GOLD analysis project Ga0208790, IMG submission 184083) | Marine viral communities from the Subarctic Pacific Ocean - 10_ETSP_OMZ_AT15264 metaG (SPAdes) (version 2) | ecosystem: Environmental > Aquatic > Marine > Oceanic | place: Pacific Ocean | collected... | reverse complement strand
AAATGCACGAAGGAGACGGTTAAGATCCTGTATCCCTATTTCTCCACGTTGCACTCCCTGGCGTATCGTCGGTTGCAGCTTCAGCAAGCGCAGATCATGGACGATCATGACTATGAAGAGTTATCACGGATCACGGGCCACGAATATGTCAATAAAATGAAAAAAGGAAACGGTGTTGATATCTCTATGCCAACAGCGAAGAGTGAATACCAGGACATTATTAATCTCTCATACGCTAAATACCCTGATGACAGGGATCGCTTATATAAAGTTTTCAGAGACAATACCTTGAACAATTACGGAGCACGCAAGCTCATCGAACAAATGGATTTAGATTTAAGAAAATTTAAAGAAGACAGGGACAAGTATGAATATGTTGATTATTTTGTTAATTTTTTAAAGAAACAAAACCCTCCTCCCTTGAAATATCTATTCATTGATGAAGCTCAAGATCTCAGCGCCCAGCAATGGCAGGTGGTGGATATGATTCAGCAACGATCTGGAGCAATTGAAACCTACATAGCAGGGGATGATGATCAGGCTATTTTCAGATGGGCTGGCGCAGACATAGAACACTTCATAGCTATGGCTAAGAATTATGACAACACTATCATTCCTCTGACTCAATCATTCCGCATTCCTATAAGCGTACACAGTCTTGCCACAAAACTTGGACAGTCAATATCCCAACGCATCCCAAAACAATATAAACCAAGAGATGAAATGGGGATAAGAAAAGTCTTAAATATCAGACCTTTGAATCAAGGATTGCAGGAAGGTGAGTGGTTGATTTTATGCAGGACTCACGAAGTTGTAAAGCAGGTGTGTGAGGCATTGGAAACATACGGATGGCTTTACAAGCGATACGGTTTTCCAACCATAAGTTTTAAATACATTGAGGCCATCAGGGCGTGGACCGATCTTCAAAACGGCAAGTCCATCTCAGGAGTGGCATGTGATGTCATTTATCATCATATGGACAGCACTCGGATCAAGAGAAATTACGGAGTGTTCAAGGGACAACCTGAAGGGACATACAGCCTGGAAGATCTTATTAAAGAGTATGGCCTGCGGGAAACAATTAAAATATCCAAAGACAAAACCCTCAGTGTGAGGGAAATAGCCTGGTATGACATGCTGAATTCCAAGGGATTGCAGCGTCGTAAAACCTATCTGCGTGCGGTAATGCGCTCGGGCAACAAGCTTGACGCTGTTCCTCGCATTGAAGTGTCAACCATTCACGCATCCAAGGGTGGTGAAAGACAAAAAATTATGCTATTAACCGATCTATCCTATGCCCCTTACAGGTCATATACAGAAAGCCAACAAGGAAGAGATGATGAAGCAAGAGTTTTCTACGTCGGTGCGACAAGAGCCAAGGAAGAATTATATATTGTTCATCGAACCGAAGGACAATATGAATATGAGCCCATCTTTCATTATGCGAGCAGGGTAGCATGATCTCACAGGATATTTTAAAAGAATCAAAAAAATTAATTGGTGGCAACCGCCATAAGGACTATGGCGACAAGCTCACTAATCACACGAACATTGCGGCGTTGTGGTCTATTTTCCTCCGAAAAGAAGTAACCCCCCATGACGTCGCGGTGTGTATGGCCTTGGTGAAAGTAGCACGGCTCATGCACCAACATAAAAAAGACAGCTACGTTGACATGGCGGCCTACGCTGCCATTGCAGGAGAGATTGAAGCACGCTCCGATAAAAAGAATCGATCATTTGAATCAGAAGGAGAGAAAAGAGGACGGATCACAAAAGAATATGTAAAATCATTAAAATGAAACAATCACCGCTAAGAAGTAAGGACAGAGAAATAACAGTTGGAATGCTTCCTAAATTTTTACATGAGGTAAAATTTAAACGTAATCGTTTTTTAGAAAAGCACTATGGTTGGATAAGTCGTAATGACTTAACCGAGATGCTGGAACACGAAAATAAGGAAACTGAATATTATTTTCAAGTAGGGAAAGCGATGCATGAATACTTAAAAAATGTTATTGATAAATTAAGTAGAAGAAGATTAGAGAATCATCCTGTGGATATGGGTAGTTATTTTAAAGAAACTTCCCCCGAAGCAAGAGAAGAGGCAAAAGACAAGGCACACCAAATTTTATCACACGGTATTGTTGGTCAATTAGAAGAAGTATGGGGAACGGAATGTCCTCTTTATTTTGATAAGAACGAAAGAAGAGTTATTGATTTAGTAGGAATTCATAAAAATAAATTAACAATAATTGATTTTAAATCCTCTCAACATATTTTTGTTGAACGTGACAAAAGTAAAGAACAGGTTATTAATTATGCTTGGTTACATAACCTTTACTCAGAAAGAAAAATAGAAAAATGTATTGTAATGATTTGTGATAAAGGTGGATATCGAGAAATAATTGTAAAGGAAGAAGAATTAAATTTTGATTATGAGAATGTACTTAAAAGTCTTTTCCACCAAAAAGAAGATCTTAAAAAAGCCTATGATACTACCCAGTATAAAATATCTAATTTGCTTGAACATAAAAGGAATTCAACAAGATGAAAGAACAGCCCAATTGGTTTCCTAAAGTGCATATGATGCCCAGTGAATGGGTGATGCCTGATCATTTTCCAGATCTCTCAGAGTACACGGAAATAGCCATTGATGTGGAGACACGGGACCCTGGACTGAAAACCACTGGACCTGGCTGGGTAGCTGGTCGAGGAGAAATCGTAGGGATCGCCGTTGCGGTAGACGGCTGGGAAGGATACTTCCCCATAGCTCACGAAACACCGCCCAATATGGATAAAAACATTGTGACTAAGTGGTTGAAAAAACAGTGTTCTTACGATTATATGAATTACGTCTTTCACAATGCCTTCTATGACCTAGGGTGGTTATCCACTTTAGGTATTGACATTCGAGGCAAAATAATCGACACTTTAATCGCCGCACCATTGGTAGATGAAAACAGGTTTAGATTTGATTTAAACTCATTAACAAAGGATTACCTTAAAGAATCGAAATCGGAAACCCAACTCTACGAGGCGGCAAAAATGTGGGGCATCGATCCGAAATCGGAATTGTGGAAGCTTCCCGCCTCACACGTAGGCGCATACGCAGAACAGGACGCGGCTGTAACGCTACGCCTATGGCATCATCTTAAAAAAGAAATCATATCACAGAACTTATTAAATATTTTTGAATTAGAAATAGACCTCTTTCCTGTTCTATTCAAGATGAAACAAGAAGGAGTACGGGTCGATCTTGACAAAGCGGAAAGAATAAAAAATGATTTACTATCTAAAGAGAATAAGATTATGGCTTCAATTAAGAAGCTCACAGGTCAGAATGTGGAGATATGGGCTGCAGCATCAGTTGCTCAGGCTTTTCAAACCCAGAACATCCCTTACGACACCACTCCAACAGGCAAGCCAAAGTTCGATAAAAACTTTCTGGCAAGTCATGAAAGCCCCCTGGCGAAGATGGTCGTGGAGGCGAGGGAGATTAACAAGGCGAGAACAACTTTCATCGAAAGCATCCTCAAGTTTTCACACCGAGGACGAATTCATTCAGACATACACCAAATGAGATCGGATCAGGGTGGTACTGTCACAGGACGGTTTTCCTACTCGAATCCGAATTTACAGCAGATTCCCGCTCGCAACGCCATACTTGGTCCATTAATTCGTTCCATTTTTGTACCAGAAAAGGGGTGCGAGTGGGGGATCTTTGACTACTCGCAACAGGAACCACGGCTCGTGGTCCACTATGCTTCCTTGCAAGAATTCACAGGAGCATCAAAATTTCTAGACACTTATGAAGAAGATGACACCACTGATTTTCATCAACTTGTAGCGGACATTGCCAATATACCCCGCAAGCAGGCTAAATCAATTAATCTGGGCTTATTCTATGGAATGGGAAAAGGGAAACTTATGTCACAATTAGGCCTTAATTTAGAAGACGCTGAAGAAATACTAGCCACGTACCACGGCAAAGTTCCTTTTGTTAAGCAGCTTATGAAAGACACAATGTATAAGGCTGGAAAAAAAGGATACTTACGCACACTTCTGGGAAGACGATGCAGATTTGATTTATGGGAACCTGTCAATGAATGGGGCCAGAAAGCCTTACCTTTGAAAGAAGCGAAAGACGAATATGGCGAACATATGATTAAACGCGCCTGGACTTATAAAGCTCTCAATAGACTGATTCAAGGATCAGCTGCGGATCAAACAAAGAAAGCTATGCTGGAGCTTTCCAAAGAGGGATACGTAGCACACATCCAGGTCCACGATGAATTGGATTTTTCCATCAAGAATAAAAAAGACCAGGAAAGAATAAAAGAGATTATGGAAACTTGCGTTGAGTTGGCTGTCCCAAGCAGAGTGGACATAGAAACAGGAAAGAGCTGGGGCGATGCCGGAACGTAAGAAAAATCCTGTGGCTAAAGAAGTTCGCACTCCTAAATACAAACAACGTATTGTGAAAGATAAAACTTTATATGACCGGAAAAAGACATCTATGAATGAAATTTTAGAAGTATGTTCCTGTAAAATTGGGAGAGCCTGCCCCTGTGAAAAAATAAAAAATAAATAATGAGCTACTTGAAAGCAAAGAAAGTTGACTATCCTTCCATCCATAAGATAGTTTCTCTCCAAGAACTAAGAGGAGTAGACTGGTTTGATTTAATTAGATGTTTAATATCTGATGAACCTATTGTAACCAAGACTCCTCTGTCTAGATCAATCCGAGAGTTAAGCTTAGATATACAAAAGAACGGTCTTACACACCCTATTCTCATCTTAAATGATGAAGTTGTCTATGGAATGCAGCGCTCGGTCATCGCCAAGCACCTGCACTTTACTCACATCTCCTGCTACCACTGCCAGGACAAGAAACAACTGGAGAAAATTCATAAGGAGCAAAATGACTAGTATAGAACATTTAAAGCTACTGTTGCCGTACTACGTTAAGGAATACCATAACATTATTTCCCCTGATCTAGCTGAAGAAATCATAAAGCAACCTGATTTAAAATTCTTTCCCGCGACTGCGGGAGGGGGTAAGAGCAGTGAAGCTCGGCGTTGTTATGTTAAGCCTCTTGAATCACAGTTTAAGGAAAAGATTTCCTCTATTTTTAAGGACCTCCTTAAATCATACATGGAGGAATTTAAATTTTTTGACAGCTTAAAAATGGAGAACAGTGGATTTGATCATCTTCTATACAAAGGCGATGAGTCTCATGAATACAAGGAGCATGTTGACCATTCACAATTCAACAAGCCGCGAATTCTAACTTGTTCATTACTTCTTAATGACAACTACGAGGGAGGAAACTTTAGTTTCTTCGGAGGGGAACATGTGATCTCCAGACTGGCCCACAGTGCCATCGTGTTTCCGAGCAATCCGTGCTTTCCTCATTCGATTACTCCTGTTTATCAAGGGGACCGTCATTCCATTGTTAGCTGGGTACACTGAGGATGGAATAGAAAGTCTCTTTATATCCCTTTTTGTCATGTCCGACAGTATTTCAATCCCTGTTTTCATATTTTTACAGTATTTACAGCTTAACAAGAAAGCAATAAAAATGTAAAGCGTGTAATGTAAAGCGTGTTATACTTGTGTGGCAAAAGGTGTAAATTTGTAAAGTATGAATATTATTTCAGGATTTTGTGCGACATTGCTGGTGCTTTGCCAGACTGTTGTCAGTAATTTTGACTTTGAATATGACAATCAGGATGAATTTGTTAAAGGCATTATTAACTGCACGCAGGCATTTAACGCGGTCATTCCACCGCAACAGCGTGTGGTGGTTGTCATTAGCATGGCGCAAGCTGCATTGGAATCCGATTGGGGTAAGTCACGCTTTGCTGAACTGGGCAATAACTTCTATGGTGTTGTTGAAACAAATCTCGAAAAGCCTCACATAACGGCCCTTGGCGATCCGACCATTCATCTCAGATCCTATGGACGAAAATGCGAAAGCGTGGCGGATTACATCACATTGCTTAATCAACATGCTCTTTTTGAAGAGCTTCGAGAGATACGGCTAAAGCAGTTCATTGCGGGGGAAATGGACATTGACGCTCGGGTCGACGCCCTCCGCACATACGCCATTGATCCGTTCTACGCCTATAAAATCAAGGACACCATTACATACTTGTATAGGACTTATCCCACTATTTTTCACTTGACAACGCCAGCTTAGTCATATAGATTCCCATTTAAATAGCTACTATGCATAGTAGCAGAGTATGGCTGAACAACAATCACAAAGTTGTAAGGCACATTTTCTGGAAAGTATGGCCATATGGCTGAGAGTCCAGAGGGTGGTACTGAAGTAGCGTAAACAATCTATGGTTGATTTGTCGCGAAAAGGTTGGGGGTAGTCAAAGACTCCCCCTGCTCACTTAATAAAAAAGGAGAAAGTATGGGTACTTTAATGGGACGGAGAAAAAAGCAAACAGAAGAAATTTTAAGACCTGTAACAAGGTTAAAAAATCAAGGAAAAAACCGTTTAGCTAAAGCATTAAAGAAACCGTTAAAAAGGAGAAAGAAATGATTCTGAAGAAAGATTTTGAGAGCACCTTCAAGGAAGGTTTCAGGCTCGGCCAGCGTATGGTGCGGGCTAAAATCTTATATGCGCAAGCGGCTGACGCAAGGCAACTCGGAGACACGCAAATGTCTGAGTTCTATGTAGGAGCTGCTAAGCAGTGGAGTGATCTCGCTCACAATGCTGGAAGGAAATTTTGCCCAGAGGTGGCATTAGAGCCTGAGCAACCCGTATTGGATTTCGGGGATCCGGAAAGATTAATCGACAACGAACCCGATAAAAACGAGTTCGACGTCAGAAAGGCAGGATGAATTGAACATTCAAAAATTTAAATCGGTGGCTGTCCGCATTGAGACGTACAAGGTACTTAAGAAACTGGCCAATAAAGACAACCGTTCCACTGGCATGCAAATCACGCATCTGGTGGAAAAAGAAGACAAGAGGCAGAAGAGGAGAGCCGCGTGAGCGCGGGAAAGATCTCCTGGATGATTGATGGGAAAGACTGGATGACCATCATTAAAATTGACGGGCTCGCGTTCCCCGAACCAACGAACGGCGAGGACGTCGCCAAGGCCCGCTTCAAGCATATGCAGAAATATAAGATAGGAACGAAGATCTCATTGGAAACGTTTTGTAATAACACCGACTACAATTCCATCATGTGGACCATCGTTCCCGAGAACAGGCACTTCATCGTCAATGTATGAATAAGAAAATATGTCCCAACTGCGACGGTAATGGATTCACGAAGCATTCCTGGGAATCCGTGGAACAGGTGGTGCAGTGCAAGGCCTGTCATTCAGAGGGGGAGATCCCTGAAGACAAGTTCGTGCATCAAACCTACACGCAAAAGGACGGAAAGGGAAAGGAGTCGACAACCAACTATGTCGGCCCGCTGCTCGACGCTGATCTTTTCACTGACTTGAGGATCGTCGTATGAGAGCCCATTGGACAGAAGAACAGACGCAAGACCTGGCACATATGATGGACCAGGGACTTGCTCCCAGGGAGATCGCCAAGCAACTGGCCGTCTCAAAGAACGCGGTGGTTGGAAAAATGCACAGGCTGCGCATCAAGAACGGACACGCGCCCCAGACCTGCCGGAAGAACAACATGACGCGAACCTACAAGGGACCCATTGTTGGGACAAGACCATGCAACCTCTGCTCCAAGAAATTCAATATGCACGGACGCTTTGACAGGTTCTGCGATCCCTGCAAGCGCCGAGGCCTGTACGGTTGATTTTTATGAAAAATGAACTATATTACATAAAGGGACGCCATAACGGGTCCCATCAATCTTGCTTTAGAAAAGGAGATTATCATGAATAAAGCATTATCAATTTTAAACCAGCTGCGGCCAGTCACCATAGGGTTTGACAGCATGTTCGACCAGTTTGAGAGCATGTTTGAAGGCAACTATTTCAATGACACTACCTATCCACCCTACAACATCGTCAAGAAGACGGACGAGCTCTATGACATTGAGATCGCGATTGCGGGGTACGGAAAGAAGGACATTGCCGTGGATTACGCACAGAACGTGCTGACCATCAAGTGCGTGAAAAAGGACAAGTCCGAAACGGAACATATCCTTCACAGGGGTATTTCCCAGCGTTATTTCACAAAATCCTTCACCATCAACGATGACGTGGAGGTCAAAGGTGCCGAACTAAAGGACGGATTATTAAAGGTTTCCTTGGAAAAAATACTTCCCGAGGGAAAAAAGCCCAGAACTATTGAAATAAAATAGGATTTAGGCTATACTCGCGAGCGCATACTAAACGACCGTCCCTGTTCAGATGAAGAATCTTACGGGGGGCGGTCTTAAAAGGAGGCGCTTATGAGAAGCGAAAAGGAGATTCTTGCCCAGCGGCAATTGCTGGACACGATGCTCGCGTCGCGGATCTCGGACCGTGAACGAGAACAAACTCTTAAACTAATGGATACCGTATATTTCAGTAAAAATTTGCCTGACAACGTCATTCCATTTCCATTGCATAAGGTGAGAAGATTAAATGTCACTATCCCTGCCAAACAGCCCGGTAAGAAAAATATTTAGCTGCACCAAGTGTGGCACCATATCCATCAGATTTTACAACCCCAACTACGACCGCGCCTATACTAAAAGTGAGTGGGAAATAATTATGATAGAGGGTAGAGCGGCTTTAGATAGAATATTACAGAATGTAAGGGAAAATCCCGTATTCTTTTCATAAAGGGGCTTTCCTATAGCTGTTTTTACTGAAAGAAAAATATTTTTTTATTTTTTATCAGAAATAGAGGTATCTGAGGTATCCAGGTGTCATCCCTTATCAGCTACCAAAAAAAGGTTACTTCTAGTAATTATTAGAGGTATCCAAAAGTATCCTTTATAGCAAACCCATGACAGAAAGCTTGAGTTTTTGCATTTAATGCAAATGTCTGGTAAAAAACACCTATATAAATAGGCCTTTATGGAACAACAGAAACAAACAGAAACAAAAGAAGTAACCATTCCCTCTGGGTTGTCGGATTCTTTGTTTGATCCCAAGATTACAGGGAAACAAAGAAAATTTATTATATTATTAGTCCATTCTGAGGGGTTAAAAACTGCCATGCATTGTGCCATTGAGGCTGGATACGCAAAAGGATCTGCCGTGGTTCGTGCGTCGGAGCTGCAGAATCCTCAGAAGTTTCCATTGGTTGCAAAAGCGATTGAATCTGAGAGAAGGGCCATTGTTGAACGGTACAAGTGCACGCAGGAAAGGTCACTTTCTACATTGGCAAGAATCAGGGATCAGGCCAGTACGTCAGGGAACTGGAATGCAGCGGTGACGGCGGAGACTCGGCGTGGTCAGATCGCAGGGTTGTATGTGGATAAAAAGGAAATTCTCACAGGATCTATTGATTCTATGAGTCGTGACGATGTTGAGGCGAAGTTGCAAGAACTAAAAGAACAATACAGTATTGACGCTGATTTTGAGGTTTTAAAGGAGATGAAGAAAGTGGAAAAAAAGGGTTGACTATAAAATAGAATGGGACTATAGAGAAAAAGTGCCTGGCATAACGTTAGCCACATTCAGTTGTGGGGAACTTAAAAAAATCAAAACGTGCACCGAGTTGCCAGGCGCCATTAAAAAGGAGAAAGTTATGACGTATGGACTAAAAGAAGATGTAAAGAAAGCTAAAGAAGAAAGTAAGAAGGCAGATAATAAATTTTTTAATGCTCTTCTCAATATATGTGTAATTAACGCAGTTGTTGATTGGGAGGATAAAGATCCTCAAAAGGAATTTAAGGAATTGGGTAGGCTTCTTATTGTGTATATGAAGGCAAGTGGAATTAAGGTGGATAAATGAAAACTATGAATGGGGAGGTTATGGTCTTGCAAAAAAACGGTAGCATTCCCTATACTCCTATGGAGCAGCTTTTATGGAGAAGAATTAGCAATCTAAAGAAAATGATTAGCAGTCTTAAAGGAAAAAAGCACAGAGCTTATAGATCTATGTGGAGGGGAAAGTTATATGAACTTACAAAACAGATTGGAGAAAAAGTTTAATGATTGATGAAAAAGATTCAATTCCTTTGGGGAATAATAAAGATCGAATAACTGCTGATGTTGATAGGGAGTGGTGGATATTCATTATTGCTACGTTAATGTTTGGCAGTTGGAAACTGCTGTTGGTCATTATTGTAATTTTAGTTTTAATTTTTTAATGAAACCAGAGTCGAAGTTATGGCAGCTGATGAAGGATAATATGCCAGATATTTTTTTTACTCGTTTTGAGAATTGGGCAACGCCAGGTGTTCCTGATGTTTTAGGAATAACCGATGGAATTCCGTTTTGGGTGGAACTAAAAGTAATTACAAGTAACAAGATTAATTTACGGCCTCATCAGATAATGTGGAACTATAAGTATAGTTTGCGTGGTGGCAGAAGTTTTATCTTGGCCCAGACCCTCCCTCAGAGGTTACTCTCCATCTTTCCAGGGGCCATTGTCCATTCCATTGCCGAAGAAGGCGCATTGGCCGCGCCCAGTTGGACATTCCCCCAGGATCCCTGGCCCGGGAAGCATCTGGCGGAGATCTTCCTCCATTCTCCATTGCCCATTCCCCCAGCCAAGCAGTAGTCAGTAATAAAGTGGGACGCATCCCCGGGCTCACCTGGGGTTCTCCATTGTCCATTGGCGGAAAAGCGCCAAGAACTCTGGTAGTATTACCTGAGTCCGGCTTCCAGGCAGCGCTGCCGCACGGGAAGTTCTCCATTCTTCATTGCTCCATTGTCGCCCTTTTCCCCCGTTTATTGTTGTTACCTTCCGGGGCGTCCCGCGAACAGGTGAATGGGGTCCCGTTCCATTCGTTTGCATCGGCTGTTTTCAGCCATCTTCAAGGACATTACCGGATCCCCGGGCGCAGCATGGTGCGGCCAGGCAGGAGTCTCCATTGCCCATTGCCCACGATCCGTTGTCCCACCTACAAGTATAGTAGGGATGG
>Ga0208790_1001302_pt1 | contig 11023 bp, 12 predicted proteins | sample 10_taG_FD_184083 | JGI IMG/M metagenome (GOLD analysis project Ga0208790, IMG submission 184083) | Marine viral communities from the Subarctic Pacific Ocean - 10_ETSP_OMZ_AT15264 metaG (SPAdes) (version 2) | ecosystem: Environmental > Aquatic > Marine > Oceanic | place: Pacific Ocean | collected... | reverse complement strand
TCCTGAATGTTGTAATCAATAAATGTGTCCCAGTCTTCATCAGATAGGGTTGCGAGATTCGAATCCCCGTAATCAATCTTTCGTTCACCTAATTCAACCTCACCAATTGCATCAAGTTTATATGACTCACGAAGCTTTAAACAAAACCTCCTGTATACATCTAGATAATCTAAACACGCAATACCATCAAGATAGTACCTTTTGAGATCTCTACCAAACTTACCTTTAACAGCTCGAAAATGTACTCTACCTAGCGGTGATAGTCTATCTACATAATCTTGACCGAGTATTCGCTCAATTCTATTAATAATGTAAGGTATATCAAAAAACTCTGAATTCCAACCACTTAAAATGTCAGGATAATCGTTTTCAAGATATTCAATAAATTTAATAAACATCTCTCGCTCATCTTTACAGTAAACATAATTCAGGTCTGGTCGACCTTTGCCGTTATACGGTTTAATTCCGAATGTATGGAACTTTTTAGTAAAGTTATCATAACATGTTATAACGTTTACAACATGTGTAGGGTCTTCTGGGTTAGGAAAAGAGTCCGGTGAGTACGTCTCAATATCTAACAAGCATGTTTTTAGCGGATGAGCACTAAACTCAGGCGTTTCGTTTTCCTCCCAGTATAAATCGAGCAAAAACTGCTGAACAGGGGGCATGTTTTCAAAAACACGCTTAACATTAGACTCTCTTACAAACCGTGATCGATCGTAACTTGTATTAAATTTACGCTTTCTAACTTTTGTACCGTAAATAGAGGTTTTTTCACCAGCAGTGTTTTCAAGATATAGATAAGGTTCAAAAGAGCATTCATGCATTACACGTTTACCATCTGTATCCCAAGTAAACAAATTAACGCAACGGTTACGACCGTTATATACAACATTGCGATACGACATCTATCTTATTATAATAAGATAGTTCCTAATTCCACTCTTTCAAAAACTCTCTCTCATCACTACCAAAGGGAGTAGTTAGAGCTTCGATGTGACAACCTATATTGTTGTCTATTTCCAAAATTCTTTTCTCGCCTATTTGCCTCAGCTTATGTATATTTTGGTTATACTTGTTTTTCTTGCGGAGGATTCTCTCTATCTTGCTCTCAAATTCTTCCACAGTGTCAAATCTTAGGGTTTCTGGAGCAGTAGAATATGTCTCCATGTTTTGGCATAAACAGGGAATTCCTAAAGTACATGCTTCGATAAATTTAATATCTGATTTAGCTCTATTAAAATCATTTACTTGAAGCGGTGCAACCATTAATTGTGCATTTAGATTTGCAATAAAGTATGGATATCTTAACAAGGGTTGCCAGGGGTAGAATTCTATTTTCTTCTCCTGAACTAGATCTACCAGCTGAGGTGGAAACGCTCCAACAAATATCCATTGATATTTGTTGACTGTCTTTCTTATAAAATCTCTTACTTGAAATAAATCATCTTTTCCACCTACTTTATTATCTACATCATAATGTGCCCCAGATCCTGTATATAAAATTCTTGGCTTGCGTTTATTTTGCTCATACGCTATTTCAAGTTTTCTTGGATTATATATCTGACCCATCCAGCTATTGGGAACAAAATTTGGTATAACAGTAATATTTTTTTGCCCGGTTTTTTCAATATAGAGCTTTTTCATAAAATCACACGTAACTGTAACTTCATCAACTAAATTGATTATATCAATGCAATTTTGTCTCACTTCTTCAGTGTCAAAGGCAAATTTAAATTTATTATAATCAGGTATAACCTCTTTAAACACAACGTCATCCACTTCATATATAATCTTAAAGTCGTGCTCTTGTTGTACTTTCTTAAGAAATTTTATAAATTCTAATTGAGCGGACGATGCTTGTCTTTGTACCTTTACAGCCTTTACCCCTGTATACCACCTCGGATCTACTACCATGGCAGTAGTAGATTGAGACATACCGTCGCCCCTAGCATTAATAACTGCTTCAGGCCATAAAATTCGCCAATGACCACACCCAGAATAGTCAGCTAAATAATTTACAAACCGCGGTAATGTAGCTTCAATAGGGGACGGTCCTTTAGTTGGTTGATTTGGTTGGATATTATCCCGCCCATAATAATTTACTGCATACGGAGAAGCTACAGGTTCTGGAAATGGAGATGCACCGACAATCATGATATATATAGTTTATATTTCTCTATAATCTAGTCTACGCGTTATACCGTTTTCTTTTTCTAAATATATTACATCACCCGTTACTGCTTTAATTGACTCTTTACGGTGAGATATTACTATTGAACATTCATCAAGTTCTTCAACCCTATCCTGTAAAATGCGAGTAATAAGTTCAATACCCTTCTCGTCAAAAGATGAGTCAAATAGCTCGTCATAGATTGCAATATTATATTGTACACCTCCTTGCAGCCTTCTTATATCTGAAAAAGTAAACAGACACGCTAAGTCGATAGACTTTCTCTCTGCGCCAGAAAAGTTAAAATATGAACAAACCTTGTTTTTTTCATTTAACATTTCTTCTTCGAAATATTCATTGAAGATGCAAATTGAATTTGAGTCCAGTCGTTTAAGATAATGCAGTAAATTACTGTTTAAAAGTTCCAATAGCTTATTTACAATATATGATTTTACGCCTTCTTCGGATACAACATATTTAACAATATCTAATTTAGCTAATGCCTTCCTATACTTTTTTACTTTCTTTTCTAACTCGTCTACACGTTGTTTAGTCTCTATAATAAGCTTATCAAAATCAGTCTCGGTAGATTTAATAGACTCTAAATCACTTTTAAGTTCCTTTTGCCACTCATCTAACTGGTCGACCCGTTGTGTAATATTGTTTTTATTTTGTTCTTGTAATCTAGCTTCAGATAATTTATTTTGACAATCGTATATTACGTTTTGGAATTTATATTTCCTCTCTTTTAAAGTTTTTAATCCCTCGGAAAGAGATTTAATATGTTCTACTGCTTCGTGAATACTGTCTTTAAGTTTTTCTTTTTCTTTTGCTATAAGATCTGAATCATGCTCTTTAATACTTCTAAGACACACGGGGCACTTCTCTTTATCCGTACCCATTTTCTTATAATTTTCTTTTCTTGTAGATGCTAATGCTTTATTACGAGCTACTGCCTCTAAATTTGTTTCAATCTTTATATCTTGATCCTTTAACCCTTCCTCTAAAGCAGATATTTGATTTTTAATTTTACGTACGTTTATTTCTTTAACTTCTTCAAGTTCCTTTTCGAGCTTTTCTTTTTCTTCGGTATTATTGTCTTGTCGTGTGAGATATTTTTCTTTCTTTTCTTTTCTTGTTTGAAGTATTCGTTGTTTTTGGTCTTCGTAATTATTATAAGCCTTTTCTATCTCTTCTAATTTAGTTAACTGAGTATCATGTTCACGTGATATGTCATTATACTCATTACGTAAAGCAGTAAGCATAGTACTAAAGACCTCCATCCCAAAAATGTCTTCGATAAACTTTCGTTTTTCGATTTTATTTTTAGCCATAAAAGGAACCGCATTGTTAACTGTCATAATAACACAGTTTTGAAAGATAGAAGGTGAAGCGCTTAATACACGATTAATATATGCGGTAGTATTTTTAATACTATCTCTAGTTCTATCAACCCCGTCTTTAAAAATAAAGACCTTTGATGGGGATAAGGTGCGAATTATCTTGTAATTACTCTTACCCTTTGGTGAGTCGAGCTGAAAATCTAACTCAACGTGTGTTTTACCATTTGTAAGATTATTTGGTATGAGATCTTTTTTAAGTTCACGTAATGTCTCCCCGAAAATAGCAAAGTATAGAGCATCAGCTATAGTACTCTTACCAATGGCGTTTCTACGATCAGGTTTATCTTTATTTTTACCCGTAATAACATGAAGACCTTTGGTAAACTCAACAGTTACTGGTTCTTCACCTACAGATAAAAAATTTACTATACTAAGTTTCTTAAAGTTTACTTTTTTCATATAAACCAAGAGTGTATTTTATTATCTCCTTTTTATTTTTAATTTCAAGGAGATTTACAAACTCTTCTATTGCTCGGGGTATGTCAATCCCAGAAAGGTCTTCCTTATTATCTGTATCATCAATTAACCGGTTAAAGTTTATGTCATAATCAACAGTTAAAACTTCAGGTTTAAGCAATGTCAATTTTTTAAGAAGTATATCCATATCGGCTTGTGATATATTCATATCAACTTTAAGTCTAATAATATTACCAACAAATAGGTTAATGATTTTTTTTGTTATTTTACCTTCTCTAACTAACTCACCGAGAGATATTTTTTTATAGTTGGGTGATACATTATTTGGAGTAAAATCATATTGCAGAGTATCTAAATCTAGGATGTAATAGCCTTTTTGGTTACCAGTATCACCAAAATCCATATGAAACGGGTTACCTACATATAAGATAGTTCCTCTTCCAAACTTCTTTTCATGTCTTGTATGAAAATGACCAGATATTACTAATGGGCTTTTTTCGAGGAGCTCTTTAACCTTGATACCTTCTTCACATACTTTATAAGAATTCATTTTGAAAGTTTCTATCTCAAAATGACCAAAGATTACATCACTCTCTGGTATTTCTTTAATACTTGTGTTCCAGGGACAAAAGGTAATAGTGCGGTCGAAGGCTTCAATCGTGTCAAAACTGTCTAATATGGTTACGTTTTTACGCTTTTTGAATATTGATAGTGAATTAACATCTGTTCTATGTTTATAATAGATATCATGGTTGCCCGTGAGGGCAATAATATTAAAATCACATAAGATATCAAACACATCTGCAGATATCTGCAGCGTATTAACTGATATCTCACTTCTATTGTGATGCCAGTCACCGCAAAAGATTATATCTTTGATATTTTTTCGTTTACACTCTTCTTTAAACCAGTGAGCCCACTCAATCGCATAATTATGCCAACTTGAACTGTTTGTGTGGACGCCTAAATGAAGATCTGAAAAAATAGCAACTCTAGGCTTACTAATCTTCAAAAGAATTTTCTTCGTCAGGTGGTTTTACGTATACATGGCCGTGCGTATTGTCGGGATTGGACATATAATCTTCATATACTTGTTCTCTATACTTTGTAATAGCATCATGATGCTTCTTTTCTTTTTTAATACGATTAATAAACGCATGATATGCTATGGTTGTAAAGTAAGAAAAGGGGTTTGTCGCTTTCGAGAAGTCAAATTTTTTATGTTTTAAAGCAGAATACATTTTTATAAGAGCATCACCTATCATATCGTCTTTGTATGTATAATTGATAAAAGATGCGTTATAGCTTAGACCATAGGCAATTTTTTTAATGTTTTCAGCTAAGTCGTCTGTAAGAATATCAGAATCATAATACTTTCTTAGTGATGCTTTAAAGACTTTAGGTTCTATATAATATATTTTTTTCTCTTTTGGTTTTTCCTCTTTTCCGGCCATTACCTTATTATTATATAATGTTATTATTGTTTTTCAACAATGTTAGTTTCAGTATACTTTATCTTCTCAGTATCATAAATTTCTTTTCTCTTTTCACAATGACGTATACCATATCTTAACCTATCACACACATCAAATATAATTAATTTAGATTTTAGGTTATGTTTCCTTAATCCACGGCCAATTGACTGGACGGTACGTATAAAGGACTTACCTCCAGACGCAAAAATAATATTATGTAAGTTTTTAATGTTAATCCCGGTGGAAAAGATGGCACTTATAGCGATACACACAACATTTGTGTCGGTTTCCATTATTTTCTTGATCTTCTCCCGTTCTTCAACCTCTACCTCGCCTCTAATGAAGTAAATCTGCTTAGTTGTTAGGGTATCTAGGTACACTTTTAGTAATTCTCCGTGTTTAATATGATTAACCAAAATTAACGTATTGTTATCTAGCTTCCCGCATAGTTTTGCCAAAAACTTGTTTCTAAAATCACTTTCATATATAAAATCTAACTCTTCTCGATAAGCATCATCGGAATTATACCGTGGACCTCTAATATACTGTAAATTTAACACCTTTACATGTACATTAGCTAGATAATCCTCCATTCTAAGCTCATAACTCGACTTTTCATATATAACTGGGCCGAATTTACCAATAATAGACCACTTATCCAAGTTATTTTCAGGTAATGTACCGGTAAACCCATATTTGTTTGGTGTTCTTATTCTAGATACAATCTTACTAATCTTATTAGATGCTTTTATCTTATGACACTCATCAACAATAAACAGGTCAATGTGTTTTAACCAATCATTCTCTTCAAACCGGCTTTGAACGATACCAATATTACAAATTATGACGTTGGCAGTAAGATCTGGCTTGGTTTTGCCCGTCCATTTAGTCAATTTAAAGCTAATTCCACAATTTAAGAACTCATCATATGTTTGGGTCACTAGGCCTAGGTCAGGTACTAACACAACACACTTAAAAGTGTCTTTATCTGGACTGTTTCGAAAATAATTTTCAATAAGTGCTGCAGTCGTGAACGTTTTTCCGGCGCCTGTACCTAAAACACACGTACCTCTCCCTAGTTTAAGTGCCTTTTTAATTACATCCTCTTGATATTCCCTTAAATCAAGCGTAAACTCTTTAAACAAGTCAATATCACTACCTACTTTTAATACTTTTTGTAGTTTATCGGTTATTTCTATATCAACTGTTACTTGTTCTCTTATAAGATACTGTCTTATCTCCCAATATAGACCGACTTCACACGCACCGGTGCCTGTAATTGCATATTTTCTTCTTGCTGCGAAGCGGCCTCTATATCTGGCAAAGCGTGCTCCTTCGTTTTCTACACTAAAGTGTTCTCTTATTTGATCAAATAGGTCTTGATCATCAGTTCTAAGCTGAATCTTGCGATTACTTGTGTTATAACCAAAGGTCAACATTAGAGCTGCTCCATTTTATTGATATCAATAATGTTTTTTATCTCCCAGTGCATATTACCGAGTATTTTTTCAACCTTTTCAAGATATTCGATGATAGCGTCTTGTTCAGCAATGCCTTTGTTAAGAGAGTCTATTGATTCATGTCTTTCAGCTGCAGATTCAGCTGCTGACTGACTTATTCTTACCGGTGAATCGGTAATTACCTTCTTTACAAGCTCTTTTTTAATTTTTTTCTTGTCTCCAATAAGAGAATTGCGTTTAATTTTAGCTTCCATGAGTCTTGCAACCCAAAAATGCTTACGAGCCGGGAGTCTCATTTGTGCTTCTTTAAGATTAAAGTCATCGAGTACAAGATCTTGCCCAATCTCGTTAATATATTTCCTTAGCAATTCCATCTATATATTATAAATATAATTATAATGGAATCAACCGGTAGATTTGAGAAGAAGTTCTTTAAATTGCTAGAAAATATGACTGCTGGTGGTGCTGATAGTGCTTTCGGCGATGGTCCTTCTGTCTCTGGTATATACCATCCTCCTCATACTATTAGTTCTAACGATAAGGCATATGCTCCGGACGACGGTCGCTTGGTAACACCTATGGGTAAGGTGCAGACACGCAAAGGGACTGCCGGGAAGCTGTCAAAGAGAAAATCTGCTAAGAAAAAAAGGCCTAAGCGTAAAAATTTATATTTAACCGGAGAAGAGAATGAGGAAGAGAAAAAGGGTCTAGACACTAGCTGGGAAGATGGTGATTTAAAGGTTACTATTAAGGAGGTGCTTAAGTATCTAGATGATAATGATGTGCCTGTGAAGAAAGTTAACACCGATAAGTTAAAATCTATTCTTATAGCCGGCCCTAGAGATGCTAAAAGAGTGCAAGCTGCAGATTTAAAGTACCCGGCAGTGGTGGTTGTAGATATGAAAGGTAATTATAAGAGTATTTTGGATGGTAATCATAGAGTAGATAAAGCTATCAGAAGTGATATACCAACTGTAAAGGTTCGCGAGCTTGATCTACGGCATGCCCCAGAGAAATATAAGGCGCTGTTTAATTACAGTATAGAGAAAGAGTACGATTGAGTGATTTGGGACATTGGGAGGGGATCCTTCAAGAAGGTACGGATTTACCTTACGGTTTCATTTATAAGATAACAAATCTTACTAATGACAAGAAGTATATTGGTAAAAAGCAGTGTAAATCCATTAGAAAGCGACCTCCTTTAAAGGGAAAAAAGAATAAACGCAGGCATGAAGTAGAAACTGACTGGAAAAGCTACACTTCGTCGTCAAATCAGCTTAATAAGGATCTAGAAGTACTTGGTAAGGATAGTTTTAAGTTTGAAATCCTAAGATGGTGCGATTCTAAGTGGGAGTTGAGTTATTATGAGGCTAGATTACAATTTAAAGAAGAAGTATTGTTAAAAGATGACTACTATAATGGAATCATCAACCTTAGAATCGGTAAACGACGAAAGTAGTCACATTTATATACCGAAGATTCATAAAACTATAATAAATCTTAATTACTTCTTAGCTAAGTCCTTTAATGAGTATGCTTTTCATCTCGTTGAGAATAATTTAGAACTAAATCGTCATGAGAAGAACAAGCTCGGTATTCATTTTATTTTAAATCAGGTAATTCAAGCTGTTAATATAGATAGAGAGCATAAAAAACTGTTTTACTACAAAACAGATGAGAAAGTCATTGAGTATCAACTTGTAAAGCGGATCTTTAACACATTACCCAGTATAATTAAGTATAGTGAAGTTGGATTTAGAGAGTTTATTGAAGGTCAAGACTATGAAGTGTGGAAGAGCCCCACATCGGCACAATTGTCTTTTAGAAACTTTAGGAACTTCCTTAAAAGATATGATCTAAAGCATCTAGAGAAGGAGTTTCTTGCTGATGTGAATATAAAACTCTCACTACTTCCATAAATATATACATGCGCAAGTTTCATAAACTTATACGAGAAAGTACACCTAAGGAAGACAGTTACACGTATACGGTAGAATTAAAAGACGGGACTGATAAGGTGGTGAGACGTTTTGCAATATATGGTGTTGGATCACCTATTGAGAATTTTTTAGCTTTTGAGGATAGTGTTGGTGGTGTAGAAGTTCCAGTTCCAACAAAGAAAAACGAAAAAACAAGGGACATACAGTAGATCAATAGATATAGTGAAGACTTTAAAATTAATAGAGCATTATATGAGTTTACTTGAGCAAGATGTTGCTGAGGTTGAGGAAACTGGTGTTGAGGAAACGGATGTTGAGGTTGATGTTGAGGAAGTTGAACAAGAGCCACCTGCTCCTGGCCAGCAAGCAATTGCTGAGTTAATAGCAGCTGCATTTGCGTATTTACCAACAGATGATGACGCAGATACTATTGAAAATATAGAGCTATTGCTAGTAGGTACACATAATGAGGCTCCTCCTATATCAAATATAAACCCAAGAGGGGTAATTATAGATATTGTTGCGAAGTTGCCTAGGCACTTGAGGGCTGTATATGAAAGAGGTGTAAATACAAGAGGACTTGGTATTGGAGGAGGTTTAAAGGCCACAGATGAAATATATTTAGCGCAAATATTAGCTGATGCATTTAGGTATAGGCCTACTCCACAAGATGCTCTCATTGCTAGTGCAGTAAGTGAGGAGTTTTCTGAATCAGACCCAACTAACGTAATTGAGACAGTACAGAGACTTTTACAATTTTCAGACGAGGACGTTCAAGACGATCTTCAAGATATAAACATAGATAACGAATAATATTATGCAATGGTCATTAGAAGACATTTATAAAAAGCAGGTACGTGGTAAGATTCCACGTCGTAAACATCTCGATGTTTTGGGTGAAAACTGGGACGATAAACCTCCGGCGACTGATCCGTTGCTTAGACCAAAACAACGCCTTTCCGGAGATCCGGATGAAACGCCAGAATTGCCGTTGAAGGGCGCTGAGGTAGAAAGTGGTAAGTATGCTAAGCCGGATCATCCGAAACTCGTTCTAGATAAAAAGGATCTTCAAGACTTTGAAGAGCTTGATTACTTGGATCAAGTCAAAGTTAAGAAGTATATTCAAAGCAAGATAAATAATAAGAATATTTATGAAACGTTTATAAATCAACATGATGATGAGAAAGATGTGGCCATGGCTTATCGTCTTCTTATGAGCTCTGATCTTACCGGAGATCAAATCGAAAACGTAGTACAGCTTGTCAATAAGGGGGATGCTATTGATGCTGATAAGCTTACAGCTGTAGGCACGAAGAGCCCTAGAGACATATTTTTACATGAGGATGTTTGGGAAGTATATAAGGATATAGCTCCAGTAGGTGTGGGTAAGGCTCAAAAAGGCCCAGGTGAGGTTGCTCTTGCATTCCTTTCGCCCCGGATCGAGCTCTCTACTAAAGGTGATATTGCGATTGATGGAAAGCTTTACGAGCTTAAACTTAACGGTGGTCGAATTAGTGATCAAGCTGCTCCTTCACAGAAACAGATGCAACCTATTCTAACTAAGTACCTCGGTGAGAGTGGTAGATTGGCGCCAGGTAAGAAAACTATGAACCTTGCGACGTTTGTTGGTCGAGTTAATGAGCATAAGACAGCAAATCCTGATAAAGATAAAGATGCCGATTACTACAGCAACCTTGCAAGAGAGGTGTTTAGTCTTATGCTTGATGAGCCCCATGCTGAGTCCTTCGCAAGGCTATTTGCAGCTGATAATGTAGACCCGGATGCGGTTATGAAGGAGTACAAAAAGCAGAGTTTTGATTGGTACAAAAGTACAAAAGTTGGTGGTGAAGGTCAATGGAACAAGCTAATCGGTATTAACTTCGCCTCTGGCAAGACCCCCGGTATAGCGGTTGTTGAAACCGGTGATCAGTTTGCTAACACGCCTATGTACGCACCCGGAATAAATATCCTTAGATCAGGATCCGGGACGAGAGAGGGATATCCGGATTTTTACCCTCAAGCATAAATGAAGAACTTTAAAGAATATTACAACTTATACCTAGAGTTCTTCGATGAGATCGACGGAGCTGTAAAGCATATTGATCATTTAGAAGAGAATATACTTAATAAAGGTAAAGCTGGTGTTATTGAGGCG
>Ga0208790_1001294_pt1 | contig 11044 bp, 17 predicted proteins | sample 10_taG_FD_184083 | JGI IMG/M metagenome (GOLD analysis project Ga0208790, IMG submission 184083) | Marine viral communities from the Subarctic Pacific Ocean - 10_ETSP_OMZ_AT15264 metaG (SPAdes) (version 2) | ecosystem: Environmental > Aquatic > Marine > Oceanic | place: Pacific Ocean | collected... | reverse complement strand
TTTTATTTTAAGAGATTTAAAGAAAAACAAAAGTATATTAAATTATATTTATAGTAAACTACATAAACGGTTTGGTAATATCGGTGAAATTGAAATTAGTAAAATTACAGATGTAGAATATAATTTGATGAAACAAGAACTTATACCCTCAGTTATAAAAGTATGTTAAATGATTATTTTGAAACCAACTATCAAAAACTTAAAGAAATAAGTTTAAAAATAGCGGGTGTTAATAATTGTGAAAACTTATTACATTTTGTAATTGAAGAAATATATAAATGTGACCAAAAAAGAATTGACGAAATAATACAAAAGAAACAAATGACTTTTTATTTTGTTAGAGTTATGTTAAATCAACACCAGTCAAAGACAAGTAGGTTTCATTATAAGTATAGAAAGTATTATGAATACCACGTTACAGGGGTTATAGAATCTATTTCACCAGACAATTACGAAAATGAGATAAAAGAAAAACAAGAAGTTGAACAAAGATTAGACTGGATTGAAGAAAAATTAAAAGATTTGTACTGGTTCGATGCTGAAGTATTTAGAATATATTATAGGGAAGGGTTTAGTTTATCCGAGATGCAAACAGCAACTAAGATAAACAAGAACACATTATATAAAGCAATTAGAAACGTAAAAAATTATTTAATCAATGAAAAATAAAACAGAACAATTTGTAAACAAATGTATGTTTGTTATCGGTATTATTATAGTATTAATTTTTATTTTAGCATTACGATGAAAAAGACCAGGATTATAAGAGCATTAAAAAAATGTAAAAGTACAGATTTTAATAATGACAGAGTATTTTCCTTTGTAGATGAAAAGGGTAAACAGTTCTTTATAGCTGAACAACAACACTATATGAATATAATAACACAAGCGGTCAATACTATATTAGCAAAGGTGTTTGATATTGTGGACAATGTAGAGTTAAAAAAGAAAATTATAAAGGGTTTAAACGATGACAAAAAGTAAAGGTTTAGGTGATAGTATAGAGAAGGCATTAAAGGCAACAGGAATAGATAAGGTGGCTAAAAAAGTTCTTGGAGATGATTGTGGTTGTGAAGAACGAAAACAGAAATTGAACAAGTTATTTCCGTATGTAAGACAATTTACTGAAGATGAACAAAAGATATATGAAGAAGTTATTGACAGAACAAAGGGAACGATAAAAGGAAAAGACCAAGCTGTATTAGTAAAGTTATATAATAAAGTATTTAATGCAAATAAGAAGCCGTCAAGTTGTACACCTTGTGTTAGGGAAACATTAGCTAAACTTAAAAAGGTTTATATAAATAGTTGTAAAAATGCAGAAACACACTAAAGTATATATGAATTTCTTCGGTTATGCTGAAGGTGATAATATCGCTTGCGAGATGTGTAACTCACCGGCCGTAGATATTCACCACCTTGAAAGAAGAACAAGAAACAAAGTAACAAATGATTATATAGAAAACCTTGTTGCCGTTTGTAGAAGTTGTCACTTGGAGGCGGAAAGTGATAATTCTTTCAATATGTATGTTAGAATAAAACATCTGGAAAACGTATGCCATCAAGTATATGCAATAATTGACTTAAATAAAAAATTAAAAAATGATTATAAGTAAAAAATATCATTTCTATGCAGGACATAGAAACGAAACCCTTAAAGATAAGTGTTTCAATTTACACGGACACACATATTATATAACTATGGACTTTGATTTAGATTATAACAAAGATACTGGGATTACAATACTATTCAGTGATATTGATTTAATTGTAGAACCTATCATTAAACAATTAGACCATAGTTTACTTATCCATAAACAAGACCCCTTATTAAAATATTTAGATATGTTTTGCGAACAAGAAGGAGTTGGTTTAAAACTATACCTTATGGATAATTTAACAAGTGCAGAAAATTTATCTAGACACATATTTAAAAAAGTAGTAAAAAAATTACCGATAGTTAAAATATTATTAAAAGAAACAACAACAAGCACAGTAATTTATGAAAATAGCAATTAGCGAACACTTCTATTCAATTCAAGGAGAAGGAAAAACAATGGGAATACCAGCTGTATTCTTACGTTTAACAGCTTGTAATTTAATGTGCGGAGGTAGAGGTACAGAAAAGGATAAACAACTACATCACGGAGCAACCTGGAGATGTGATAGCATAGAGGTATGGAGAACCGGAACACAATATGAAATAGGAGAATTAGTTAATATATTAATTGATAAGTATTCTTTACAACTTATTCGTGGGGCACATTTAATAATAACAGGTGGTGAACCATTATTACAATCTAAAGCACTAGAACCTTTTATTGAATTATTAACTTTAGAATTAGGATTCAAACCATTTATAGAAATTGAAACAAATGGAACAATAAAACCAAAAGGAAAATTATTTAATTATATAAATATAATTAATTGCAGTCCTAAGTTATCAAATAGTGGAGAACCAGAAAAGAAAAGAATCAAAATAAATACATTACAATTCTACTCACTTACACCGAAAAGCATTTTTAAATTTGTTATTAGTAGATTAGAAGATTTAAAAGAAGTTTATGAAATAATAGAAAAGGCAAATATACCACGAAAGAAAATTTACTTAATGCCTTCAGCACAAGACCAGGAAGAACTAAATAAAAATACAAAATTAGTTACTGAAATATGTTTAGAAAATAGTTATAATTTTTCAACAAGATTACAAATAATAATATGGAACGAAACAACAGGAGTTTAAGTTGGGTAGAAATATATCTACAAATAGATAAAATTCTTAACCAATTAGAAAACAAAAAACACAGAGCTTATGGAATACCAAGAGGTGGACAAGTGGTGGTCGGAATGTTAGGATTTTGTAATGAAAAAATTGAAGTAGTAGAGAATCCAAAAGACGCGGATATAATTGTAGACGATTTATATGATAGTGGAACAACATATAATAAATGGAAAGCTAAATATCCTAACAAGGATTTTTATTTCTTATTTGATAAAAGAGAAAAAGAATACAAGGGCAAGTGGCTCGAGTTTCCGTGGGAAGAATCAGGAGAAAAAGAGGTAGAGGAAAATGTGATAAGGCTTTTAGAATACTTTGGACAAGATGCTAACAGAGAGGGGTTAAAAGATACTCCAAAAAGATATATTAAATTCTTCAAAGAGTTTTTAGGTCCTCCTGAATGGAAACCAACAACCTTTAGTGCGGAGGGGTATGACCAAATGATAGTACAAACTAATATACCTTTCTATTCATTATGCGAACATCATATTGCACCGTTCTTTGGTGTAGGACATATTGCATACATACCTAATAAAAAGATTATAGGATTAAGTAAATTAGCGAGAACACTTGAAACATTTAGTAGGCGATTACAAAACCAAGAAAGAATCACAAATCAAGTAGTAGATTTTCTTATGAAAGAATTAGAACCTTTGGGTGTTGGTTGTGTTATTAAAGCAAAACATTTATGTATGGAAATGAGGGGGGTTAAGAAACATAATACATATACAACAACATCATCATTACGAGGGGTGTTTGAAAATAAAGAAGTTAAAGATGAATTTTTTAAATTAATAGAATTATGAAAGCATTAGTATTATTATCAGGCGGGCAAGATTCAACCACTTGTTTGTATTGGGCATTAAAAAACTTTAAAGAAGTATTAGCGGTTGGCTTTGATTATGGACAGAAACATCAATACGAATTAGAGTGCGCGAAAGAAATTTGTAATAAAGTAAATGTTAAATATGAAGTACTACCTTTATACCATTTACTTGGTAACTCTGCATTAACTAATCACGAGTTAGATATTAATGCAAGTCATAAAGATTTAGAACATTTACCAGCTAGTTTTGTTCCTGCAAGGAATGCTTTATTCTTAACCGTTGCTACTACATTTGCTTTTAATAAAGGTATCACAGATATTGTTACAGGAACTTGTGAAACTGATTATAGTGGCTACCCTGACTGTAGACAAACATTTATTAATAGTTTAGCGGTATCATTAACATTAGCATTAGATACTGATATCAGGATACACACCCCCCTGATGTATTTAGACAAGGCACAAACTTGGGGTTTAGCAAAAGAATTAGATTGTTTGGATGTTATTATTAATGATACAATGACAGATTATAATGGTTCTCAAACAATGAATGAATGGGGTAGGGGTGAATTAGATAATCCCGCAAGTGAATTAAGGGCAAAGGGATATTACCAAGCTAAAGAAAAAGGTTTGATATGAAAATATACTTTGCAGGATATCATACATCAAAAGAAGTATTAGAGATAACAGGGGATTATGGAGTATTAACTTCTTATGTTGAAGCAAAAAAAAAGGGAATAGATAATTTAAAACAACCTATAATTTTAGATAGTGGAGCTTTTTCAATAGCATCAGGGAAATCAAAACACACTCTAGATGATTATATAAAATTCTTACACAAGAATAAAAATAAAGTTGAATGGTATGCTAATTTAGATATCATAGGAAATCCTAAAGCTACTTATGATAATCAAAAGGAAATGGAAAAACAAGGACTAAAACCTATACCCACTTTTCATTACGGAAGTGATTTCAAATGGTTAAAAAAATATAAAGAGGAATATGATTTTGTAGGACTAGGTGGACTAGTACCATATGCAAAACAAAAAAATAAATTATTTAAACACTTATCTAAATGCTTTAACATAGTACGGTCAGATATTAAAACACACGGGTGGGGAATGTTTGGTAGAGAAACTTTAGAAACATATCCTTTTTATTCTGTGGACAGTACGAGTTGGTTGTATGGTGGAAAGATGAGAAAAAAAGTAGATTTTTTAAAAAAGAATAAAGACGGAGACTGGAGAAAGGGGGAGCCTTCGTTTGCGAGGGTGATGGAGTATCACGAATTAAATATACATAATGCAAAAGAGTATTTAAAACTAAATAATTATATAACAAAATTATGGGAAAAAAAGGGAATAAAATGGGATTCATAGAAATTCCAACAGATAAATTAGTTAAAGCGGATTGGAATTACAAAACAGAAGACCCAAACAAGCAGGAGAAACTAAAAGAGAATATAAAAAGAAACGGACAAATTGAGAATATAATTGTTAGAGAATTAGAAACTGGCTTTTATGAAGTGGTAAACGGTAATCACAGATTAAGTGTTTTAAAGGCTTTAAATATTGAAAAGGCCTATTCGTATAACTTGGGTAAAATAAGCCAGGCACAGGCAATAAGAATAGCAATAGAGACTAATGAAACTAAATTCGATACTGATAGCATAGCACTAGCGGAAAGAGTTAAAGAATTAACAGAAGAATTTGACTTAAAAGATTTAATAAATACATTACCATATAGCGAAACAGAAATTAATAACTTTTCTAAATTAACAGACTTTGATTGGGAACAGTACAATGATGAAAATTCAAGTGATACATTTGATGACACAGAATTTAATAAAACTATTAATGTAAAAGTAACTGGAGAAACATACAAAAGATGGTTAGAATTAAAAGATAGATTAAATGGGATAATTGGATATGATAATGAAAGTAAAGTAATGGAGTTTGCTATTATAGAAGCAATTAACATACCATTAAAATCATTAAAATAATTACACAATAATACACACTATAAAAAAGAGAATAAAAAATGGCTAATAAAAATAAATTTACTGAAGAACAAATTAAGGACGCAATTAATAAAGCAGGTGGATTCATTACAATAGCTTGTAAGAGTTTAGGTTGTACTAGAAAAACAATTTATAATTATATGGAAAAGTATCCGACACTAAAAGAAGTTGTGATTGATATTAGAGAACATTATTTAGATATTGCTGAAGCAAGTTTAATTCAAAAAGTTAAAGATGGACACACTCCGGAATTATTATTCTATTTAAAGACACAGGGAAAGAATAGAGGATATATTGAAAAGCAACAACTAGACTTATCAAGTGGAGATAATAAAATAAATAAAATAGAAATTGAAATCATTAAAACTAAAGGGGACTAATGTATTTGAAAGGAACTACCAGGCCACCACAAAAATTGTAGTTAATCAAGGTGGGACAAGAAGCGGTAAAACCTACGCGTTACTTCAACTATTACTTACTCAAGCTTTAAATGGTGGTAATAAACTAATTACTATTGTTAGAAAATCTTTTCCAAGTTTAAGAATATCTGTTTTGAGAGATTTCATTAATTTATTATCTGAACATAATTTGTATAATGAAACTATGCACAATAAGTCTGAGCAGATATTTACATTTGGAACTAATAAGATAGAATTTATATCATTAGACCAACCACAAAAAAAGAGAGGTGCAAAAAGACACACCTTATTTATTAACGAAGCTAATGAATTATCATACGAAGATTATTTTCAACTATTAATAAGAACCACTGAACGAGTGTATATGGACTTTAATCCTTCTGATGAGTTTCATTGGATATATGATAAAGTATTAAACAGAGATGATTGTACATTTATCCAATCTACATATAAAGATAATACATTTTTAGAACAAACATTAATAACAGAAATTGAAAGACTAAAAGGCACAGATGTTAATTATTGGAATATTTATGGATTAGGACAAAGGGGAGTTGGTCAAAGTATTGTTTTTCCTAATATACAAATAGTAGAACATATTGAAGGAGAACATTTAGGTTATGGTTTAGATTTTGGTTATGCAATAGACCCTTCTACATTAATCCAAGTATTTAAAAAAGATGATAAATTATATTTAAAAGAATTGTTTTATGAAAGACAATTAACTAATGATATGATAGCTAATAAATTTAAAGAATTAGGTGTAGACCCTAGAGTTTCAATATATGCAGATAGTAGTGAACCAAAGTCAATAGCTGAAATACATAGATTCGGTTGGAACATTAAGAAAGCAACAAAGGGTAGAGATAGTATTAATATTGGTATTGATATATTAAGAAGATATAAAATACACATACACAGGAATAGTACAAATTTAATAAAAGAATTTAGGAGTTATAAATATGAAGTTACTAGAGATAATATTGTAACCACAAAACCAGTAGACAAAGATAATCACGGAATTGATGCTTGTAGATATGCTTGTATAATGACATTAAGCAAACCTAATTTTGGAAAGTATTATCTTGCCTAAAAAACAAATAATAACAATTTATATTTATAAGTAATGAAAGAGGTTAAATTAAGAATACCTAACGAATGGTCTGATATAACAATAGGAATATATCAAGAATACGTTAAAATACAAGAGAGTAAGTCTAGCGAGAAAAACAAGGTCATAAGGAGTTTGGCCCTATTATGTGGAACAAGTCCATTAGTCGTTAAGAAAATGGCGTACACGGATTTGTTAGACATAATGAACATAATTAAAGGTATGATTGACACCGAACCGAAAGAAGATGATTTTGTAAAGTTATTTACATTTTCAGAAACTGAATTTGGATTTGTTCCGAATTTAAACAAATTGACAACAGGGGAGTATATAGATTTGGAAAGCTATTGTAAAAACCCAATTAAAAACCTACATATTATAATGAGTATATTATATAGAAAGGTTACAAATAAGGTTAACGATAGATATGCAATTGAACCATACAACCCTGACGAATTTAAAGAAGAGTTGTTTAAGGATTGTCCAATGAATATAGCACTAAGTTCGTTAGGTTTTTTTTTGACTTTAGGCGAAAGATTGGCGATGACTTCGCTGCGTTATTTGGGAAAACAGGAAGTGAAACAACAAAGGGTGTAAGCCTACAAAGTAAGTGGGGTTGGTATAATGTACTTTACTCAATGAGCAATAGTATATTAGATATTGGTAAGATTACAGAATTACCGATATTAGAAGTTCTAACTTATTTGGCTTATACACAAGATTATAATAATACACAAAAAAGTAACTATGATAAGTTTTAGAAATGTAGTTGGATATTTAGAAACAATAGCGGACAAACACTATGAAATAAACAGTTTTCACAGTGGTATGATGGATGAAGTAGACATTAATAAATTAGGTGCTACAGATTACACTATACTCTATACGGAGCCTGGTAATGTAGTAATTAATCAAGGTGTATTAACTTATAACTTCACAATCTTTGTAATGGATATGATAAATGATGAAGTTGGTGATGAACCAAACAAACAAAGATTAGGAAGGGTAGACGGATATAGTGAAACACTAAATATATTACAAGATGTTGTAGCGGAATTTAAACACAGTTTGACGACACAATCCTGGGTAGATGGTGAAGTAGTTTTAGAATTACCAATAACAGCCGAACCATTTACGGCACGTTTCAATAATCTTTTGACTGGATGGAGTGCCACAATAAGTGTAGATGTAAACAATAAAAATAATCTTTGTATTGCACCAATAGAAGCTAACACGTAATGGAGTTTAATAACACAATACAAGCGTTACAAACATTTGGTAGAAATGTAGTTAAAGAAGGTCGTGGTATTCTTAAACGTAAAAAGAAAAACGCCAGCGGTACGTTGTCAAACGATTTTGATTATTTAGTTACATCAACAAAAGATGCGGTTACTTTAGAATTTGAGTTTGGCCGTGCTGAAGATTATTGGATGTTTGTAGATGAAGGTGTAAAAGGTGCCGGTGGATTTAAAGGTTCAGGTAGAATGCGAGGGGGAAAAACACCCTTTAGATTTGGTAGTGGTAAATTCGGTGGAACTTGGAACGAGTTTAAAAACTCAATAAAAAATTGGATTAAAAGAAAAGGTATAAAAGGAAGAGATGAGAAAGGTAGATTTATCAAATTAGAAAGTTTAACCTACTTAATTCAAAGGTCTATATTTCAAAGGGGTTTAGAAAGAACACAATTCTTTAGTAAACCATTTACAGAACAATTAAACAAACAAACAGAAAACATAACTCAAGCGTTTGCAGACGATTTAGAGTTATTATTAAAAGGATAAAATATGGCATTAGGAAATATAACATTTGCACAAGAACCAGTTAATACAACTTCAAAAGTTCCTGTTATTACAAATTGGACACCTATGATTGGTTATATGGTTTATCAAGATGATATAAGTGGTTTGTTTTATTTTAAACTAATTTTAGAAGTTAGATTAGATGATGCCTCTGGAACTTTATTAGCTAAGTTAAAACAAAGAAGAAACGGTTATAGTTCTGATGTAAGTGGTAACAGGGCGAGAGCGTTTTTTGATTTAAGAGAAATTGTTAATTCTCAATTAGTAGATACAGTATTTGACCAAAACGATACCGGCGTACCATTTAGAACAATTCATAAAGTAGGTGCTAATAATGTAGTAAAATCATTTAGTGTAAATGGTGATAATACAACAGATGGAACACAGATACAAACAATATATGTAAAGGCTTATCAAGAATACAGTTCATCAGCAACTACAGTTCCAACAGAAGACACTACTCCAAGTGTAGCCGATACATTATATTATTTACAGGCTTCACTCCCTTTAATGACAGCAAGAAGTACAGATAGTGACTATATACAAGGAACGGATTTTAATGTGTTTAATGGTAATAGTGCAACCGATAGATTTTTAAGTGATGTAGTAGTAGGTGTTGGAGATTATAATATAAAAGGTAGGGTCAATTATGTATACTGGAATGATGTAACTAATGAAGGTGATTATCATACTGTCGCGTTTTTAAATGATTATACTAATTTTGATAGTGATATTGATTATATTGAAATAGCATATTATGATTCAAGTAATTCAATAATTAATTCAGCACAATATATAGCTAATATCTCTGCTAATGGTGGTGAAGCGCCTACAGATGGTTCTTTAACTGACGCTGAAAGATTACTTTATTTTGGTTGTGGCTCCAGTAATTTACAATTACAAAGTGATACTACTGCTGCTAGGCCTTCTAATAATTCAGGATGGGCTTATTATACAATAAGAGGGACTGGAAACAACACTGGAACTATTGCATATAAAACAACTACTTATTATTTTATAAAACAAGATGGAAGTTGTAAGGGTTTTAAAGTTAGAAGATTAGCGTGGCGTAATTCTGTAGGCGGTTATGATTATTTCAATTTTAAAAATAAATCTACACAAACAACAGAAGTACAAAGAAATAATTATAGTTCAATGTTAGGAACTTTCAATAAAAGTAAATGGCGTTACAATAATACACAAAGAGGAAAAACTACAAGACAAACAACAGCAGTATTAAAGGAAACAATTAATACAGATTGGATAACAGAAGCTGATAGTGTTTTAATTGAAAAACTAATAATGAGTACGGATGTTTATATAGTGGAAAATTCAGACACAGATTTTACAGAAGGGGTTTTGGTTACAGATAGTTCTTTTATTAAAAAAACAAGTGCAAACGATAAGATGATACAATACACTATTAATATAGAATACGCTAATCCAGTTAATACAAACTCGTAATGAATGTACGTTTAGTTGCATATAGAAAAGCTACATCAGGAGCCACCTCAACAACGGCTTATAATCTTGATTTACAGGAGGCGCCAAATATCTCTTTAAACTTTCAGTTTTCAGAAGTCAAAGAACCTGAAACTAGAAAGGGTAGTTATTCACAAACATTTAAACTACCATTTACAGACAATAATAATCAATTCTTTCAAGACTGGTATAATGTAAATTTAGATACTTTAGTATTTAATACACGAACTACATTTGACGCGGTTTTATATGTCGGTACAGTTCCACAATTTGAAGGGGCTTTACAATTAAAATCTGTATATCAAAAGGCACAGGTTTATGAAGTCGTGTTAATGTCAAATACTGCGTCCTTATTTAGTACGATTGGTGAACAAAGATTAAAGGACGTTTTTAAAAATGATAATGGTAGTTATAGTTCGGACTTTAACCATTTTTATAGTTATACAAACGCAACAAATAATACATTATATAATTCGTGGGGCAATTCATTAACAAATACGGCGGGTGCTTCATTATACGATTCAGACGCGGGGGTTAGTAAAATAGTTTATCCTTTGTCTGTAACTCGTGAGGGTTTTTATTTTAGTGGATTGGGTGCTTACTTAAAT
>Ga0208790_1001293_pt1 | contig 11052 bp, 15 predicted proteins | sample 10_taG_FD_184083 | JGI IMG/M metagenome (GOLD analysis project Ga0208790, IMG submission 184083) | Marine viral communities from the Subarctic Pacific Ocean - 10_ETSP_OMZ_AT15264 metaG (SPAdes) (version 2) | ecosystem: Environmental > Aquatic > Marine > Oceanic | place: Pacific Ocean | collected... | reverse complement strand
ATGGAAGAATTAAATAAAGAATTTAAAGATAAAGGAATACCACCAGTGGCTATCGGTATAGGTATTAATACAGGCAAAGCTGTCATAGGCAACATGGGAAGTGAGTCACGTTTTGATTACACCGCTATTGGTGACGCAGTAAACACAGGAGCAAGGCTTGAGTCTGCAACAAAAGATGTAGGTGTTGATCTTCTTATAGGAGAAAGTACTGCTATGTTCAATAGCAAGCACCAATTAAAATTAATAGATGAGATCTCAGTCAAAGGAAAAGAAAAATCCTTGAAGGTTTTTAGTCCACATATTGAATAGCATTGACTTCATCTTCTAAGTATTTGTGTATTCCTTGAAGTTTGATAGTACCTTCACGAATGATCTTCTTTATAACATAAGCATCGTTTTCATTTCTAAAAACTTGGTCAACATCTTTAATAGGTAGGCCACCTAAATCAGATACTATGTTTCCTTTTACATCTAGTACAATTTTAAAAGTTAATAATGTTGCTTCCATGTTTTTCCTTATTAAAATATTGTTAATTGATTGGGATTTTTCTTTAAGGATTTATTAGGAATATAATCTTTCCAATCTATAAATTCATAATGTCGCATGACTACCCATCGTTGAAATTTTTTAAGTTCTTTATCCTTATTATTATAAACCATAGGATATGGCTTACAACCTAGATCAATCAGTGTATTAAAGCGATGAAAAATATCATCCCAAGTCTCGTTTTTTTTAAATCCAATAAGCATATAAACCATTAAGTGCCGCATTGGTATTCCGTTTCTAGCTAGTTTCTTAGCACCTTTTGTAAATATTTTTTCATCACCTAGGTTATCCCATGCGGTGTAGAGCCTTCTGGTTTTAAATTTTGCATTATAATATTTAATATTCGGTAGTGTCTCAGCAGCACGATCATCAACCAATCTAATGTTAATGCCTTGATTGAAATTCACTTTAAATTTACCATCGATAATCTGATTAGCTTTCACTTCCCAATCTGGTTGTCCAAAGAAATCATTGTCCAATAACAAAAGATTCTTAGGATAAGGTTCGCCACGATAGACTTCATCAATCCAATTACTATGAACATTCTTTCCTTCCTTTTTACTAACCACACAAAACTTACATTTTAATCTACAGCCTCTTTGAGAGAAACCAATACTGTGTTCAAAATCAGGATAGCTTTCGTAATCATAATTTTCATATACAGGCTTGCCGATAATATTCTCAATCGTTATTTGATTATCAAAACCTGTACCACCTACAATAGCGTTTGGAAAGTTCTGTAAAAATTTTTGTTGCTTCTTCTGACTGAAAGTAAAAATAGAAGAACCATAAACTCGGTCATAATCAGGTTCAAACATATCTTTAGTAGATCTTTTAGAAAAAAATACTTCATCACCTCTTGACTTATGCCAATGTGATAACTTCATCAATGCAAGATTAGGTATCTTACCGTCTAAATGTGTAAGCCTAACCTTCATATTATCTCACACGCACCAGCAGTACACGCTAGTTCTTTAGTGTTCTCAGTCATGTCTTCTTTCTCGTAATCCATTAGTAAAGACCAATCAACTTTGTTTGTTGTTTTCTTTAACCACTCTTTATATTCTTTCTTTGTTATTTCTTGGTAAGGTGCTTGTTGATATGAATGATCTGCATAAGGAAGGAACGAAACACCAGAGATAGTATCAAAATTATTCCATACCCAGGAGCCTACATCTAACCATTCATTTTCACGAACAGATATAGTAGCTGATGGTTTATGTTCGCACCAGTGGTTCTGATATGTTTTCCATATTTCCAAATGCTCAATAGCTGTCAAGTCTTTTCTAACTAAAGAATCTTTTGGAGATTGTATAGGAAAGTAAAAGACTAAGGTATGTTCTGGTTTGGTTATATCATCTTCGTGGTATACTCCTTGATCTACCATCAACTGAGCAAGTGGATCTTTCTTATCAGCGCGTATAGTTCTTATATAATATTCACTATGTCGAGCATGGATGCCTGATGCGCTATCAACTAATTGACTAACAGTACCACTTGGTTTAACACAAGTAATAGCAACTGATTGTTTGATTCCTAAGTTAGCTGCCCAACCTTCGTTCATTGTAACTGCTACGTTCTTTAAAAACTTTAATCTCGTAGATAAGTTTTTATCTTCAGACATTTTCTTGTTGTCCATGATACCTGTAAGAGATACACCGAGTAGTGCTTCTTCTTCTGTGTTATTCTTCCAAGCCTTTGTCAAGTATCTAAAGTTAGTTAAGGTTGCTTGAAACGTACCAAGAATAGTAGCTAACTCTACTTTTCTTTCTAAGTCTTTCCAAGTATCGTTAGGTCTTACAACAACTTCTGTTAAATTACAGAACTGTTTGTTGCGCAAAATGATCTCACTACAAGGATTACAGCCAAAGTCTTTGTATTCTTCTCGTCTACCGTTCTTTGCCGCTTGATTCTCTGCTGCTTGTCGATTAAAGATACCACGCTCTCCGCTTTTAGATTCGTATAGAGATAACCATTCACGCATGAAGGCTCCCATTTCTGCTGAGTCTGTATAAGCTACCGAGTTGTTGGACAACGCTCTGTGTTGGCTATGTTCCCACCAGGAACCTGACTTAGCATTGCGCATTCTTTCGTCTGAAAGGTTGCTGAGCGAGATTAAAGCGCTACGTCTAACACCACCTACCACAACAACCTCTGCGATCTTACACATTAAATCATGGCAATCAATTGATACTAATTTGTTTTGTCCTTTAGCTACTGCATCGAAAAATATATTAGCAGTGAATTGAAATAGATCAGCTAAAGGTGCAGGACCACTAGCTCTACCGCCAAATGTTTTAAGTCTTGCTCCTTGTGGTCGAACATTACTCAGATCCCACTGAGGTATCTGTCCTGAATAAAGAAGAGACATAAACTCTTTGTAGGCTTTTGCCCATCCAATCTTTGAGTCAGCTACTTTTATTGCAGTATCTGTGTAGTGTATTTCTTCAGGAAGGTCAGGAAGTTTATTAATGTATTGTCGTTCAACACTGAACCCAACACCTGTACCACACATAAGTATGTAAAGTGTTTCATCGAATGCTCTAGGTGTATCAACAGCAACATAACTACAGTTAAAACCTGCAACATTGTCGCGTTCTAATGCCTTACCTGCTGACATTAAGGCTCTCATACTCGGCATTATGTCCAAGTTAAGCACAGCTTGTTCTAACTGTGGTCTCATGTCTGCTATATCTGTATCGTTATTCTTCTTTAAGTGTTCTTGCATAAAGTCAAAGTATCTTGCAACTGTCTCTTGCCAAGTCTCTCGTCTGTTAAGTTCTTCATTCCATCTAGCATACCTGCTTAGATGTATGAACTCTTGATATTGTGTGGGTAGTTTAGTCTCGTTCTTCATCTTTTAAAACTCCCATCAATTTTTTCTCGTACCATTCTGCTTTCTCCAAATCCTGTATTCCGTTCTTGTATTTAAATCTCCAGCGATATTTTAAGGAGTTGCCGCGTAGGTAGCCTACAAATTCTTCGTGTGTAAGCATAGCTTCGATAGCATCTATACATTCTATATCACCTTTGTTATAGTGTGGTGGATGGTTAACTAAGTCTTTCATTTCTTCCTCGTTGTAGTAAATCATTTTAGCCATTATTATTCTTCTCTCCAATTCTTAGGTAAACTCTCTGTGCTGTACCATCTGAATCCATTCTTTGAGGCCCACTCACCATGGCTTCTCTTTGTTCCGTCTCTTCTGACTTTTGCAGCAGGCATAGGTGCTGAAGGATTAGAGAATAAGAATACTAATTCACAATCATCTGGTAGTATCTCTTTAATCCATTTGTACTTATTGTATTCAGCATAATCCCAGAACCTACCTTTTGCTTCAAGATAAATAACTTTATCTTCTAAGATACGAATGAAGTCAGGATGATACTTGTGTGGAATACTATACTCTATGATTCCTTTGTGGTGTTCCCAATTTTTTAGTTCTTCCTGGTGTAGATCATATTCCCATTTGGAATCGTATCCTTTAGGTAGTCCTTTTTCAATTGGTCGTTTCTTTCTTGGTTTTCTTTTCATTAGTGTCTCGTCTCATCTGTTGGCATATCCATTCCAAGTTCTCGTAAGTTTAGTTCTTCACCTATAAGTTCTTTGAGTTTATGTAATAGTACAGTATCTATTTCATATAGCTCTGTGCCTGAGAAAAGTACACCACCTATTGCTGTAATTAATTCATCTAAAGGAATAGCAGTAATATCTATTTCTATGGAATCTCTTTCTTTGTCTGTAGTCATCATTGTAACTCTTTATTTAATTGTTCTAGTGTTAAATCGGGATTTCTTTTTACTTTTTTGTATATCCATTTTAAAGAATAAGCACTCAGTAAAAATTTCCTATTCGTATATATGTGAGTCTGCTCAGATAAATACTCTTCGATATTGTTTATGTTGATCTGTTGTTTATCTTCTTCATTAGGTATGATCGAATACAACCACTCAACTAGTAATTCTTTACCACGTTTCCTAAGTCTCTTAGCTTTTCTTCCATTCATTTGTTACCTCTCTAACTCGTGGAAGTTTTGCAACATTTGTCAAGTACTCAAGTTTCTTAGAATATTTAAATACTCTTAAACCTTCACCATCGTTAGCATCTGCGTGACAAACAAACTTATGTCTGCACCATACACAAGGTCTAGCAATTTTCATGTTACCCGAAACTCCATCAGCTACAGTAGCATAACATTTCTCAGGTGGAGTATCTTGTTTAATCTGTTTCTTTAAAGTTTTAATCCTTTGTACGATATTAGGTTTGTCTAGTTCTTGTGGTCTAAACAAAGCAAGTTCTCCGTTCTCTTTATTAAGAGTAAGGAATCCACCGTGTGTTGTTCCTTCTGCTTCTTCGTACCCTGCTATCTGTGCCATGTAACCAAACGGATCGTTGTCAGGTAGTGTTCCTTCTTTGAATTTCTTGAATGCAAAACCTGAAGCTGTCTTAACATCTACTACTTCACCATCAATCTTACAATCCATGTGGCCTTTAATACCTTGTACTTTAACTTCCTTTTGTTCGTCAGTTACTTCGTGTCCTGCTAGTCTAGCTAAAAATAATACGACTTCTTCCAGGATATGACCATATAAAAACTTAATCTGTGTTGAAGCAGAGAAAGAATTTTTCTGATCTGTAGCTTTCATGTCGTACCACAACTGACGGTTGGGTTTACCTACGTTTGACATTCTCAAGGTAGGTTTGTTAACAGGATGTTCTCCTGACCAACCAAGTAATGCTTGTTTCATTGACTCACCGAAAGCTGTAGCTGTTTCTTCTGAAACTCCTAATGATTGTCCTTCTGTAAGTGTGTCAAGTTTGTCGTATATATCTTGTACGAGTGTGTCTAATGTTTTTTTCTTCATTCTGTATGCTCCGCAAATCTTAGTTCTCTATTGTCAGGATTAAAAAGTAAAAACTGTACTCCTAATTTTATTTGGAGTCCTGTCCTACCTGCTTTAAACTGAACTTTGTTTCCTGTTTTACATCTATGATCAGGCTGTGATGTTTTTACATCTATCAATGTAACGTCACCTTGTTTGGTCATAGCTATCATATCTATTGGACCAGTGCAGCCTGAGTTTTGAAAAACTTCATAGCCTTGATCCCATAACCAGGTGACTGCATAATATTCAGCAAGGTCACCTTTTCTATTTGAATTGTTCTTTGGAATACCTGTTTCATCTTCTTTTAACCACTCACTCAAATCTTCTTCTGTTAATTCAAACTCTTCACCCAAACTAAGTTGCATTGATTTATCTCTAATGAGTTTCACTCCAGTCTTCTCCTGTTTTATATTCGGCATCTAATGGACAGTGCATTTTGTAATGATCACCAGCATCTTTAATGGCTTGCACTGCTAGTTGCCCGAATTGTTCTGTGTGTTCTGTCTTAACTTCCACTTGCCATTCGTCATGGATGTTAGCAACAAATTTATAATCTAATCCTTCGTCTTTAGCGTTAGCATCTAACATAACTAAAGCTCTCTTCATTACTATGGCTCCGCCACCTTGTAATAAACTATTCAAAGAAGAGTGTACGTTTCTTATATGTATTCGTCTTCCGTCAATTCCTTTTAAGTATCCTTTCGTTGCTGCTTTTGTAACTCTATCTCGAAGAGCCTTAAATGTTGGTTGATTAGCAAAGAAGCGTTCTCTAATGCTTCTGCCAGCCTTCTCGCTTCCGCCAACCAATTGTCCAAGTTTTTTATTTCCTGCTCCGTACAAGAGTGCATAGATGAAAGTCTTTGCCTGATTTCTTGATTTAAGTCCAGCAATTTTTTGATTGCGGGAGTGTATGTCTCCATATATAATTTCATTTGTAAATTCCTTATCTTTCATATAGTGTGCAAGCATTCTTAATTCCAAACCGCTTGCATCAATGCCTACAAGTTTGTATCCTTTTTGTACAGTCCAACATTCTCTGCATTCTGTTCCGTAAGGACTCTTAACGGAAGGTACTTGAGCCATGTTAGGCGCTCTATGACTCATACGACCTGTGATTGTACCATTAGGTATAACAAACCCATGTACTCTACTGTCATCTTCAACTGCATTAATCCAGGATTCGATCTGTGCTATCCTCTTTTGCAGCAATAGAAACTCAGCAATTAACTGAGCTTCTGGAATATCTTTTATGCGACCTAAGATTTTCTCGTCAACTACTGGTTGTCCTGTTGGTGTAAATCTGTATGGTTTCCAACCAAAGTCTTGTAAGTATTCGCCTATTTGTTTCCTTGAACCTAAGTTAAAAGGTTCTTCGTGTTCTCTTATAATCTTTTCTGTGCCTTCAGCAAACTCTATTTGTTCGTCTAAAGTTAGATGTACTTTCTTTCTTGTATCTAAGTTAAGTCCAAGCTTAGAAAGCGCACCAGTCTTTGTGTGCTGTGGTACTATCTCTTCTCGCATTATCTTAGGCTTGAAGGTTTCGTGTACTTCGTTCTCAACCTCTGACATTCTTTTGTAAAGACTTGCCAAAAGTTTCTCAGCTTTTGTTTGGTTAAATTTAAAACCATCTTGTTCTTGTGTCTTCATTATAGAAGCTATAGAGTGTTCTAAATTAACAGACTCCATTGAGAAACCTTTGGCTTCCTTTTTAAGGACATCAAGTACAAGTTTATTTACTTGAACATCTCTGACACAGTAATCTAACATCTCTTTAGAATACTTACTGTAATCATCGAAGTCTATCTTAGGAAGATTAATATCAGGATGATAGCCCCACATATTTAGACTATGGCCACCTTCTCTAACTGGATTAAACAACCTAGATAACACAAGAGTATCAACTAATTTCTTAGATGTTAGATCAACACCAAGTAATTTCTTTATGTAAGGTATGTCAAAACCTATGATGTTATGCCCGATTAAAGTATCTGCTTTTTGAAGTAACTCAAGACCTGACTCCAGTTGGTGAGGAGCAAATTTATAAATCTGACCAGAGTCAGAATCTTGAGCGACAATACACCAAACTTTGGTAGCTTTGATGTCATCTGTTTCTATGTCAAATACTAAACTAAGCATATTCATTGAACTCTAAATCGTTGTTATCATCTTCGTAATCTTCAGAAGGTATTTCATTTAACCTTCCTGTTTCTCTATCATATAGTAATCTACTAGCTAGACCTACATCACCAGTGTATCTGGATTTTAATACTCTCAAGAGCGTAGTGTTTGATTCGTCTGGATCGTCTGCTTGTTGGTTGCGTTCCAATCCTATGACACAATCACTGAGTTGCGCTATACTTTGAGAACCTCTCAAGTGACTCAGGTTCACTTGTATTCCGTTCTCGTGTCCTTTGTTACCATCTACTCGTCTAAGGTGTGACACCAGTATAAGACCTGCTCCTGTTTCTTCACAAATAGATCTGAGCTTAGTCATTATAGCATCGATAGCTCTGCGTTCATCACCATCTATTGTGGCTGACACTAACATATGTAAGTGATCTACGATTACCCACTTACATCCACAACCTACGATCATGTATCTAAGTTTAGAAAAGATCTCTTCGATAGAGTTAGTACCAAAGTGCGCATGAATCCATACACGATTCTCATTCTCTCCGTTATAGAGTATGTCAAAGTATTTATCAATCTCTTCTTGTGAGAATTTTTCTAATTCCTGGTCTATATATAATCTAGCGTTAGCCTCAATAGATAGAATACCACTGATTGTTCTGTTAGGATCTTCCTCTAATGCAATGATACCTACGTTATCGTCTGTTTCTTTTATGAGCCAGTGTTCTAACTCACGAGTTACGCTTGACTTTCCTAGTCCTGTACCACCTGTAAAGGTTACTAATTCTCCTTGCCTCAAGCCATAGAGTTTCTTGTTCAGTCCTTCATAAGGATAAGGAACACTAGGTTTCTTTTCTCTGTTCATGAACTTCATCTTGTACTCTGAGACATTGATAACACCAGAAGGTGTGTATGTCTTAGACTCCCACCAGGATTGGTTGAATGCAGTCTTAGCACCAGCCATAAGCATATCATTAGCGTCTTTGAATCCGTTAGGTATACGCATGATCTTAGCCTTACTTGGTGTAAGAACTCTAGCAACTTTCTTTGCAGCTTCTTGACCTACCTTGTCTCTGTCGAAACAGATTACAACATTGTCAAAACTCTCAACAAACTCTAGGCTATTCTTTATATCACGTACTGCTCCTTGTGCGCCAGTTTTTATACTAACCACAGGCCATTTAGAGCCTAGCATTTCATATGCAGCTAGAGCATCGTATTCTCCTTCGACTATAGTAAGATACTTACCACCGCCTTTGAACAATTGCTCTCCGAATAATCCGCTTTCTCTTAATTCACCTGTGGCTTTAAACTTTTTAGAAACACCATTAGCTGTTTCATATTTAACCTTAGTAGCTACCAACTTGTTATCAGCATAGTATGGAAAGACTTGTTCTACTACTTTACCAATACTATTAATGATAACCTTAACTCCATACTTTCTAGCAGTCTTCTCAGAAAGATTACGATGCTCAATGCGTGTAAAGATTCCGTTCTTTGGAACCTCTAAAGTATTTTGCTTCTTATCTTTTAAGTTTGTTACTGTTGCTATGGTTGTTGTCATTGGTCTTTCCTCACCTGTTTCTGTGTAGTAATCCTGTATAAAAGAATCGCAACTAAAACATTTAGCTGATCCGTCTTCGTTTATACAACACGCGTCACTACTATTGCAAACAGGACAAGGCTTATGTAATTCTACAAATTCTGTACTCATTGTTTGCTCCCTCATTTTAAAATTTATATGCCTACCACCTACCGAAGTTTCTAAGGTACTTCCTACCTACATACAAGTGCTAATCCTCTTCAGGTGGAAAAGCATCAGTCTCTTCTATGTCAACATCATCAACCTCAGATTCTTCTGAAGAACCTTCACTGTTGACAACTTCTACAATCCTATTAGAAAAGAAATTGATTCCTGCTTGTAACTCTTCCAAGTCTAGTACAAGATTCGCTTTCTTTTGGTTGAGTCTTTGAAGTCTGCCAAAGATTCCTTTAGCTTCATCAGGTAGATCATCAACTGAGATTTGAACATCATCAATAGTGATGTAAGGTTGTTGCTGTTCTTGTTGTTGAACTTCTTCGTTCATACTACTCTCCTTTTAATTTAAAATTCAATGTCATCAACACCATCAACAACATCGAACTCGTCTTCACTACCATCGCTGTAAGGGATGTGTTCCAAAACCTGGATGGCTTGGAGATCCAAACGATGAAAGATTCCGAATTTGTTCTCAACTGTTTTAGGTTGAAATTGAACTCTGATTTTAGATCCATTACCTATTGGCTGATCGAAAGGATTTTTAGCAGCATCCACAACACGAACAGGTGGATTGGTACTGCCATCAGGCCTCAGGTAATACTTCTTGAAGAACAACGCAGGTTGCTCATCAATCTCTTTGATCTTGTGACCATCAGCTTCATACTGAGCAGCAGTCTCTTTATCGACTACCAAACTACACTGATAAGTTGGTGGATCAAAGGTGTCGTTGGGTTTTAAAGCGCTAACCCAATAAGCGATTCCTTCTAGTAACATATAAGTCTCCTTTTTATTTAGAAGTTGTTTCAGTTAATTATTTAACTTATAGCTGGATTATACACGAACATCCACCTAAAGTCAAACACTTTATTTTGAAATATTTTATAAGGGTTTTAAATAGGAAGAAAAGTGTGAGGGTTTATGGAGTCACGAATGCCCTCACGCACTCGTCTGTTACAGAAACAGTTTCAGTTAAACCAACCTAGTTTAGGTGTAGTGTGTGTGTTGTTTAACTTTTAGACTCGAAGTGAGGCTACACTTTTTCCTTTTTTTTTCTTTTTTATATTTCTTTTGTATCTATTAGTTTAGGACTAGATTTTAAATCTGTCAACCTTTTTTATTTTATTTTATAATCAAAATGATATTCTCTTGGATGTTTTATTCCGTCTATTATCTTTACATTCTGCATCCCATGCATCTTGAACTTAGCCTTAGTTAGTATGTCGTAGTCTTCCTGGTTGTCCAAACGAATAACAACTGACATATCTTTAAAGTGTTTCAAGTACGCACGAGCTGCCGTAACATTCTTTAGGTTCAAACATCTACCATTCCAGATGAAGGCCTCCTCTTCGTTATTCATTTTCTTTTAACTCTTGTACTTTTAATATTTCAAACAAGTGCTTAGTAGGTAGTAGATCATCAAGATCATTCTCTTGAGCTTTACGAGTTGCTATCTCTATAGCTTCTTGTTCATTCTTTGCATCGACTGCGAAAGTATAATTTCTCCAGTCTATAAAGTCTATAAAATATGTATGTTTTATATTCTTTTTATATTTTATAGATTCTTTAATACTTATAACATTATTGTTCATAGTTATTATATTCCTTATATATATATATATATTATATATAGATTATACCATGTTTGTTTTTAAAAAGCAAGTGTATTAAAATCTAACTCTTTAGGATCTTCATCTTCTTGTTCCACCTTTACATCATCGTTAGGTCTCAGGGG
>Ga0208790_1001290_pt1 | contig 11064 bp, 25 predicted proteins | sample 10_taG_FD_184083 | JGI IMG/M metagenome (GOLD analysis project Ga0208790, IMG submission 184083) | Marine viral communities from the Subarctic Pacific Ocean - 10_ETSP_OMZ_AT15264 metaG (SPAdes) (version 2) | ecosystem: Environmental > Aquatic > Marine > Oceanic | place: Pacific Ocean | collected... | reverse complement strand
CCCCCAAGGGAAAACAACGAAATGAAGTTTAAAGTAGGAGATTTAGTAAAGCATAAAGTTGCCGGTTGGATCGGTCATATTTTGGATATGACCGAGAGGGATATTACCATCCGAGTTATGTACGAACCAAGGGGAACAATCTGGCCAGTGATTTTATTGTTCCCTTCACAACTGGAATTGCTGGAAAAAGTATTATGAAAAGACATTACAAACCAATCAAACATGAAGGAAAACATGATCAAAACTTGTAAACATTGTGGAATTGAATTTAACTTATACTCACGTCAGAAAAAACTGGTCGGAGGTTATATAAATGAGTGTCCAGACTGCGTTGAGGAATTGGGTGGTGACCAGTCAGAGCCTAGACATTTCGGTGTCACTGGTTCCTGTGGCTCTGTGAATATCCGACGATTCGATAGTGAGGAAGATAGAAAACAATTTCAAAAAGATTATGAATCTACCAAAACAATTAAGGATTTCTTATAATGTCGATGCTCGAAGAACTTCAGGGCTACCCTCTCCCAGATCCCTCTTTCCAATGGAGGGACGAGGCAGAAATTTATACTTTGGAGCAGTCTGATTCGTCTTGGGTTTTGTACTGCGACGGCATGTCAGTTCGCGATAACTTTGGATATCCCATCATTTTCGAGACTAGCTGGGATGCAAAAAAGTATGCGAAGGAGATTTTAGGACACGAAGATGTGGTCTTGACATTCTCTTGACAACTTTTCTCTTGACCTGACCTAAAATATCGTGTATAATATAGATACATTTCAACCAAAGGAGCATTTTCAAATGCCTTATCGTGACGAACCATCCCTTAAAGACCTTTACACTATTTCTTCTGAGGAATACTACGAAGAAAACTATGATTTTGGCGGGTCATATGATCCAATGCCTCTCGATATGGAGGAAGAATGCCCACAATGGATGCAGGAGCAAATTGATGAAGAAATCCCCTTTTAAAAATGGAGATACTGTTACTCTGACCTTTCGTAGAAAGGACAGAAAGGCATCGTCACGCACTCGCAATAGAATAAGGGAACACGGGCCGGAATTCGTGGTGAGACAATCACCACGGGCCTTTAGGGGTGCGGGAGAGCTTGAAAATCGCCTGTGTGTTATGTTAGAGCCGGTCCCAAATCCAAACGAGTGGGCCGGTTGGTTGCCACTGGATGAAATAGAGATTATAAATGTCGTTTAAATTTAAAACAGGACAAATCATTGACATGGAAAAACGCTCGCTGCTCGGGCGACGCGTGTATCGGTATATCATTCTAGGCCCAGGCGAGAACCGGGGTTTCTCCTTGGTTTATTGCATGCACTCACCGCGAGATCATGATGTAGGGCAAACCTTCTCTATGAATAATTTTGTTCTAAACGCCGCAGGAGTCGCTGTTGATGGAATTTGAAGTTGGCCAAGCTGTTGAGGAATTTTATTCCGATAGTCATAAGTGGGTTTCCACCTACCTTATCCTTCAAGTGGATTATGTGGGAAGGGTAGTCGAGGCGCTGTGCCTGGGAGAATCGGAAGATCACGGCTACACTGGCGGACATATTGTGAAATTCCCCTTTACTGTTTTCACGGATCCGCCCGAGAGTTATTGGAAAGTAAATGAAAAATCAGTTTAAACCTGGACAAATCATTAACGAGTATTGTGTATGGAAAACTGACAGATTGTTTTCGTCTTATTTAATAATTGATGAAGGCGGCTATCAAAATATGCACTGGAAATGTTTGTGTATATATAACGACTGTGCCGATATCAGGGAAAAGCCAGGAGAAACGCGCTTTATCAAAAAAGAGTGGCTGGCAAATCAGTCCAGCGCGAAGCAGCGCAACTGGCCATCTTTCTGGAAAATTGAAAATGAAGTTTGAAACAGGACAAATCGTTGTGCAATCTATGAATGGCATCCAGGGAATTGTTTTGGAACACAAGACTACACCTCACAATTCGTATTACAATAAGGTAATTATCTACTGTACTTTCGCTCCTCACAATTCATCATTGGTTGGACAAGCCCTGGAGCTTAGCGCCTTTGGGCTAAAGGTTAAAGATGAAAAATCAGTTTAAACCTGGGGATTTGATTGGGAACGCCCCAAATGGATACCATCCCGATGAGCCACTGCCTCCACAACTCATGGCGAGTGGCGATTTCCGAGGTATAATCTTGGATATCAATAGTATCGGAGACGGCGGCTTTCGTCAGTGGTGCATAACGCTGCTTATCACGCTGAATCTAAATTACAATGAGTATTTTCAGAAAGAATACCCCGTTAATACAGTTAAAACCTTAACAATCAACGACCTTTCAAAATGGAGAAAGATAATAAATGTTTGAAGCAATTTACATCAACCGAGATCAGGCTTTTGAATTCGATAATGGGCAGGATCTCTATTTTGGTCCGGTTGGAACTTGGTTTTCAGTCCGCGCCGATGCTCTCCTGAGATCCCGTCCTGGCGGATACGACAAGACTCACACTGAAATACTAAAATCATATGGTACAGAAAATATCCTGCTTGTACGCACACAATCCTGCGGTCCAGGCTGGTATCAAATTCACCCGAACGAAAGATAGATTATAAACTATTTATAAAGTTGTTGACATTCTCTTGACAACTTTTTTATTGACTCCAACTGAAAAACCCTGTATAATGTATATACATTCAACGGAGATCCTCTCACATGCCCGCACAACTTGAACGAATTGAAAAACTCCTCGAAAATCAGGACTTGTCAGCTTCTAACCGCTCTTTCGCGGAGTCGTTGAGGAATAGCCACAAAAAGTGGAAATCTCTCACTTTTGCTCAGTGGTCTGCATTCGAGAGGATGGAAGCCCGCTATGACCCTGCCGTCATTAACGCTCGAAAAGAGTGGACCAATGCCTGGAATAACGAAAAGGCTAAGAACCTTCGCATTGCTGCTGAGTATTACCTTCAAAATCCGCCTTATTTCGGTGACATCGCCGCGAAGATTGTTTCGGACGAAACTTATGTTCCGTCTGCTAAGCTTTATCGCAAGATGGTCGAAAACAAGTACGTTCAAAAGGTGCTTACAACCCGTGCTTCCGAGCCTGCCTTTGAAGTCGGCTCGCTGGTAAAGGTTCGCAAAACCAGTAGAAATCACCGTCTGAGAGATCGGATCGCTATGGTTGTCGATAATAACGGAGTAGTCAAGACATCAGCTAAGGGAGGAAAAACCTACACTATCCTTCCTTTCGGTGAAGCGAACACGATCCAGATCGAAGAACGTTGGCTCAAAAGACACCGAGGATAAAGATGCTTGAACCTGTACAATTGAAGGCCGGGGATGTTATCTCTCAAGTCCACGGCGAAAAGGAAGTTTTAAGGGTAGCTTTAACGAAGGCCGACGAGGAGATTTTGGAGGGTTACATTTTGCTCAGCGATTACGAAACCTGGGGGCAGGAAAACATAGGGGAAACCTTCCGAATGACGACGGATTATTTTTCAGCATGGTCGAATAATAAAACTGCCTTTGTTTATTGGAGGGTAGTGTGAAAACACAGATTTAAACTTGAATATGGCCAAGTGGGGCCAATTAACAAAAAACCCAGCCCGTTGCTGTATAGGGCTGGCTCTCGATTCTAAGGGTTGAAGGTTGCTTATCGTGGATGCGGTACATAAAGGGCTTTCTATCTCCATTATCGAGGGGGCGACCATGAGAGTGTCAACAACAGATTTATGCAGATAGGAAGTCGGCTATCCGAGAAAAACGACACCGGCCCCACTTGGTCATCATCTATTTACCAGTTTGAAACTTTATAAAATCTCTTGACATTTTCTTTACAATTTAGTTATTGACTTGAACCGAAATATCCTGTATAATATAGGTACAAATTAGGAGTTCCCAGTATGTCTATTCGCCGTCCAAATTCTGCCCACAAAAGAACCGTCCGTTGCTCATTTTGCTATGAGAGAGGACATAACAAGTCATCCTGTCCAAAATACGCCGCGAAAATAGAGGATTTTCGTACTAAATACGGTGATGACCATTATGATGTCCGCCGCTTTGACGCGAAGAAGGCCAGAAGACACGCGAAGGCCAACGATCGCAAGTGCTCATATTGCGACGGGAAAGGCCACAATCGCGCGACCTGTCCTGAACTACTCAGCCACATTCGCGAAAGTCAGGCTAAAACCGCCTCTTTCCGCAAGTCGATGCTCGCGCGAATGAAGGCGCTGGGAATTGGTGTTGGGACTGTTTTGTCAACGGATAGGTTTATGGGTCGCACCGATAAGGATGATTATGAATCTGCGCGCTATCGCATCCCGCACGTTATTACACTTATAAACTGGGATAATATCAATCACTTTAATCGAGAATACTCTTATTTTGATGGCAATGCCCCGTGGGTTTCCAAGCCTTTATGCGAGATCTCGGCACGTTGGAATAGTGAACCGGGCTGGCCCTGGGACGCCGAAATTGTGAAGTTACTTATGGGAGAAGCAAATGCGACAGAATGGATTGAAGGAACCCACTGGCGATTCGATCGAAGGATGCAATATTTTTGTGATGTAGAATGCCCGGTACCAACCCCACAGCCGCCCCACAAGTGGCTTCTCGGGGGAGATCTAAAGTATTGGAAAGGGATTTATAAGAAAACAAAATCCTATTCAGGGGCTTTGTAAGCCTCTTTTCACCCTTGACATTCTCTTGACAACTTTCTTATTGACCTAAGCCAAAATATCGTGTATAATGTATACATAACTTGAACCTCTTCCCTACTTATCACTGGAGCCTAAAATGTCCGTCGCCATCACATTCTCAAACCTCTCTTCAATGATCCCGGCCCTTTTATCGGGTGACGAAAACAACCTTTATTCCGTTCTTATCCGTGGTCGCCACGGTATCGGCAAATCGTGGATTGCATACCAGACCGCCGCTGGCCTGACATGGGATAAGAAGGCCAAAACTACGCGCCCGATTAAGAAGGGCGAAACTCCTCTTCCGGTAGAAGAGCAACGCGCATCACAGATGACTGAGGGCGATCTGCTGGGTTTGCCGAGTCCAGAGATGGTTAAGATCAATGGCGAGCTTGCGGCCAACCTGCGCCCATTTGCTTGGCTTATAAGGGCATGCACGGAGCCGGTTGTGCTTTTCCTCGATGAGATCGATCGAGGCACCACCGAGGTACGTCAGGGATTTTTCCAGCTTGGCGATAGCCGTCAAATCAACGGCTGGAAATTGCACCCTGGAACCGTTGTTTTCGGTGCAGTCAACGGCGGCGTTCACGCAGCCCAGTATCAGGTCGCCGATATGGATCCCGCAGAACTTGATCGCTGGGTTACTTTCGATGTCGAACCTTCTATTGAAGATTGGCTTAACTGGGGCAAAACCGAGGTTCATCCTATCGTATGGGACTTTATTAACCAGAATCACGATCATCTGGAGCACAAAGGCGAATTTGAGCCGGGTACCGTATACCCATCACGCCGATCGTGGCACCGCTTGAGTAACACACTCGCTAAGGTCGATATGCTCGACGACGAAAACGCCGATTTAGGCTTGCTTTTCAACCTGAGTCATGGATTTGTCGGCTTTGAAGCTGCGGTTTGCTTCCGCGACTTCGTTGAGAATTTCGAGCGTCAAGTAACCGTTGAGGATATCTTAGATGATGGCAAGATCGAGAAAACCAAAGATTTTGGCCTAGTTGATCATGTCGCTTTAATTGAGAAAATGGCAGCACGCGCCGTATTCGCTGCTAAAATTGAGGATCCCCGAATGATCAATTTAGTCGCCTACTTTGATGCACTCCCGGCTGAGGCTCGAATGAAGTTATTCACAACTTTAACTGAGGACAATAACCAGATCTCAGCGGACAACGGCTCCACATTCCACAGAGAATTAGCTAGACAGGGCAAGGTTGGAGCATTTATTAAGCTTCTCGGTGGGAAGTAAAACACAGGTTGAAGGGGGCTTTTTCGCCCCCTTCGGCCTCTTGACATTCTTTTGACAATTGTTTTATAGACAAATGCACTAAGATCGTGTATAATATATATATAAATCGGAGCTTCCTACATGACAACTATCGCCACAAAACCCGCTACTGAGGTTCTACCTTTTAATCTCGATGAACACATTGTTGATCTTTTGAGAGATGAACCCTTTTTTGCCGCTTTATCCCGTCGTATGGATAAGGTACCTTCAACCCGGATCCCTACCGCTGGCGTGTGCTTAAATGAGGAACGATGCCGGTTTGAACTGGTTTATAACCCGATCTTCATGGGATCGATCCTTGCACGCGATAGGAAATTCGTTAAGGGTATTTTGCTCCATGAATTTTATCACATTGTGCTTTTGCATGTCACTACTCGCTTGCCAGATGGTAAAATGTCTAAAAAGTGGAATATTGCAACCGATTTAGCGATTAATAGTGATCTTTCAATCTTTGATCACGCCGAGACGCCTACAGGCTGGAAAATGGTTAGTACAATATTGCCCGAGGAAGCACTGTTTCCGACCGTAGGCCCATTTGCAGAGTTTCCACCGGGATTATCGGCAGAGGAGTATCTTGAAATGCTGCCCGAGGGCGACGACGAAGGCGACGAAGGCGACGAAGGCGGCGAAGGCGAAGGCTCCGGCGCTGGGAAGGGAAAAGGGCAGAAAGAAAGTGATGAATCTGACGAAGGTGAGGGGGGAAGTGAGGGATCTGGCGATAGTGACGGTCCCTCCTCACCTTCCGAGGGTCATGGTGACCATTCCAATTGGGGCGACTCTGACGGTACAGATGAAAAACGTAAGATTGCGGAAGAGCGCCTAAAGGAAAATATTAAAGAGTCTTTCGTTGAGTCGCAATCTAAGGGGTTCGGATCTGTATCGGCTGGCATGCGCCGACAAATTAAAGAAGCGATCACACCTAAAGTCAATTGGCGTTCTATCCTTCGTTCATTCGTCAAGGCTTCTCAAAGAGCGGATAGAACCTCGACAATTAAGAAATTAAATCGCCGTTATGCTTATATCCATCCGGGCCGTAAAGCAAAGCGCCAAGCGAAAATAGCGGTTTCAATTGATCAATCGGGCAGTGTGTCCGATCAAATGCTTGTCGCATTTTACGCCGAGCTTGAAAAGCTTTCTCAGCTTGCTGAATTCACGGTAATCCCCTTTGATACCGAGGTTGCAGAGGATCATGTTCATGTCTGGAAAAAAGGCGAGCGTCATGAGAAGGCCCGCTATAAATACGGTGGAACCTGCTTTAATTGCTGCACCAAATGGGTCAACGAACGACAGTTTGATGGTCACATTGTCCTGACTGATATGGAGGCTCCTAAGCCGGTTCCGAGCAAGTCTCAGCGTATGTGGATGACAACCAAGCGATGCGCCGAGCACCCTTATTTCAAAACCAACGAAAGAGTGATCGCAATCGATGATTAAAGAGTTTAAAACCGAGGAATTGAAGGTAGGTGATATAATATCCCTTCGCGCGGGTTTACAGCCCGCTCCTCTTGATCATTTTACAGAATGGTCCAGGCTGGCAATCTTTGAGATTACCAATAGATTAATTAGAACCGTTATTTTGCTTGATAGGACTGATGGCTTCGCGCCCGGAACCCTTTACAATTTCCAGATAATCGACTTAGAACGGGCCTTAGAGACAGGCGCCCGTTGGAGGCTTTTAAAGTGATGTTTCGCGCATTGTCGCCCTATCTACTACAGGATGGAGCACAAATTCAAAAGGGGCGACCTAATACGATATATCAGGACCGAAGCACTTTATCTGCTATTGGAGCAAGTGGAACTCACAAAGCTTACCACCAAATATAAGAGGAAGGGAGTCGGTTTTCGCGTGATGGTGATTTATTCAGGTAGAAGCTACACAAAGCAGAGTACAATAACAACAATTTTTATTCCTTTCACTGCACCCTATTATGTAGTTTTAAGCTCGGCTCTCGGCGCCACCCAGGAAAACCGGGCTTGAACGCCGATTTTTATTCGCCAAATTTTTTTAATCCAGAGACAACGATATGTTAGATTTAAAGCCAGGAATGTTAATTGAAGTCATAAGTCCGGTCCTTACCGAGGATAACCGCATATGGCACCTCCTCATATTGGAGGAAGAACCCGCACATTGGGTGACTCGCATGGTTTATAATAATACGAAAAAGCCAAAAGATTACTTTCGCATCGAGAAATTATATTTAGAAAACAGATCGAGAGCGAATCAACTTAGAATCCTATCCGAAATTTAATAAATGACAATGAAAGATATATTTTTCGATACCCCAGAGGCCAAAAGTGAATCCTCACATATATGAATATATTTTTAGTCCTGGCGATATTGTAGCTGAAAGCTGGACTTTGCCCGAGAGTGGCAATATAAAAAGAGAAGAGGTTCTCCGCGTGCTTATCATTGATAAGCGAGATAGATGGTGCGATATGAACGATATCTATTATGTAGAATACCAAACAAGGGTAGTTTTTGCGCATCCCGATCGGCTTCCGCTCCATCCAGAAGGAAGGGACTTTAAACCCGGTGATACCTGGGTTTTGACGTCTTGGGAAGAGGATAATGTGAAGAAATGGAATAATGACTGGCGATCGTGGGAAGTCCTGCTTGAATCGGGCTTATCGTGGGAAGGAGAGTAAAAGTGGGCGTTTGCACCGCGACAATGGGATACTTTGTCCTATTTCTCTATTTTTCATCGATGGTGACCGCCGTGATTGTCCTCTTGGGAAGGTGGAAATGACGACTTTACAAGCCCTTGACATAATAAAGATGTACAATAAGCCGCTTACGCGGTATAATATGTATATGAAATCGAGCACTTCACCACTTTTTACCCTTCCCGCGCGCTTCCTGCTCGTCTGCGCGATTATGGAGTTTATAACTTGCTTTCTAAGTCAAACCAAAAATATTGGAGGATTCACCGCCGATGACATTCAGTTTGGCGCGTTATGTTTGGAAGTCGCGCACCCATCCCGCAAAAGCCCCTTTAACCTTGCTTTTCACCAAAGCTATCACTTTCAGTCAGAGAGCATTATGTCTTTAAAAACCGACAAATCCACACCTCTTGAGGCGGCGAATAGCGCCGCTTCATCCTTCGCTATTAACCTGCTTCTTAACGCGGCTATCACCGAGACTCTCAAGACCATCGAAACTATGCGCTTAGAAGGCCAGGAATTGCTCGGCGAGTTCAAGGCGAGTGAGGGTCCAGCGAAAGAGAAGGTTAAAACTGCCATATCGCTGAACATTCAAGACCGCAAATTCCTGCTAAAAACTATTTTTATGAACCCTATCGAAAAGGATGTTTAAACCATGAATATCATCAATTACAAAGCAAATCAAACTATAGTCGAGGCCCGCGACGATCAGGGGAAACCCAGTTTCACGGCCCTTTTATCATATGGCGTACCACAATGCGTTATCCTCCATAAGGAAGGTTTAAACCTGATTAACACAAAGCGGTATTCGAATACCACCAACAAGCACCGCAACGCATACGCGCGCGATATGATGCCTTCTAACTTCACAACCATCGACGCCACTCCCGAAGAGATTCAGGAAATAACTGGCTTGCAAACCCGATAATCCGAGGCTCCAAATGAATAAATTAAATAACAGAAACCAGCCGGGCGATTCATCGCTTTCAACCGTCATAACGAGGGATGAAGCCATTATCCGGTTTGAAACAGAGCTATTGCCTCTTATTATCGAGGAATTTGAGCAGGATGGAGTACCTGATATTCCCGCTCGATCCGAGGCTTTCAACAACTGGACCGATGCTCTATGTAAGGACGGCGAGATCAGCGAGTGGCAATATAATAACTGGACGCACCCAGACTCTTGTGAGTATTAAATGAGTTCAAACCTTCTATATCCAGAGGTCGGTGATATTGTGCTTTGTACCCATAAAAATATCAAAGAGGTGGGAAAGTTCATTGTCCTCCAAAAGAAGGTTTATACCAGTGATATCGTCTATGCTTGCATGTGCCTATGGTTTGATAATTTCTATAATGCCATTGATGCCGAAAATGCAGGGGAAACCTTTACTATCACCCATAAGGAGATGACTTTAATATCGGCCTTGGATGAGTATCGGTTCTCCCTTGATTATCGGCCAGAGGAGGGATAAGTGAGTTTGAAAGTCAAAGATATCAAAGTCGGTGATATGTTAGTTTGCACCACCTCTTCCGAGGCTGCCGTCGAACCCGGCATTGTAATTGGCAAATTCATCGTCGTCTCAAAAGGAAGTTCCGAGGCCAACAATAATAAAAATGATGATAATACAGTTCTAACCTTACATATCATGTATAGGAACCACGAAGGTTCCAAATATGGCCATAGACAAGGTTCAAACTTCAATATCGCCTTAGAGTATTTCAACCATGAAGTATACAGGTGGAACCTTGATTATCATCCAGAGGAGGGATAGATGAGTTTCAACCTTGAGGATGCCGCGCCCGGTGATATATTAGTTTTGACCTCCAATTGGTCGAACCATTCGCTGAAAGTCGGCGAGCTACTTGGTAAATTCATCGTTGTCTCAAAAGAAAGGTCCGAGGCCAACAATAATAATAATCCTCATTCCAAAGGTTTAACCTTGCATATCATCCAGGCCAAAGAGAGTTATCCTCCCCTGAGTAATAACATAGGAAGAAACTGCTCTTTCAGCTTTGATCAGATGGATGTCCCAATATTGACTTGGAAACTTGATTATCGTCCAGAGGAGGAATAGATGAGTTTCAACCTTGAAAATGCTCAAGTCGGTGATATGTTAGTTTGTATCTCCAATCGCGCCGACCATCCCAAAAACGGCGAAGTAATTGGCAAATACCTCGTTCTCGCAAAAGAACCTTCCGAGGCCAATAGTGAGTATATAAATGATTATACAGGTTTAACCTTGCATATCATCTATAGAGATCTCGACGGCATGGCGAAGTACCTCTCTCAGGCAGGAACAACCTTCACTATCCCCTTAGAGTATTTAAACCAGGAAGTATACAGGTGGGAACTTGATTATCGTCCATAGGGGGAAAGAAATGGTTCAAAGTGGGTTATCGTGGGGGGACATCTGACCCATAGGAATGGTAGTTTAAAGCCTG
>Ga0208790_1001286_pt1 | contig 11077 bp, 14 predicted proteins | sample 10_taG_FD_184083 | JGI IMG/M metagenome (GOLD analysis project Ga0208790, IMG submission 184083) | Marine viral communities from the Subarctic Pacific Ocean - 10_ETSP_OMZ_AT15264 metaG (SPAdes) (version 2) | ecosystem: Environmental > Aquatic > Marine > Oceanic | place: Pacific Ocean | collected... | reverse complement strand
TAAAAAGACATCTCCACGAAATAAAACGTGGTGGCTTATTGGCGGCGTAGTACTTGGCTCGGCCGCAACCTACGGAGCGTATAGGGCATTCGATGAAAGATAAAGACCTCAATCAAATAGCAGCAGTGGAAAAAGCAATCGCTGAAAAGTATGGCGCTGAAGCGATAGTCAACCCAAAATCGAAATGGAACGAACTAAAAGAGAAAGAATATCTTTCTCAGATGCGAGAGTTTTATCAAAAAATAAAGAAAAATGAAGAGCACGAAGAGAAAATCGATATTAATGGTATAAAGGTATCAAAAAAACTACTTAATAGAGAATCTCTAACATCGTGTATAGTTTGCGGAACTTTTCCAAGAATGTCAATGGATGATGTTTGTCTCACCAAATTTGAGTGTTGCTTTAACTGCTATATTCAATATGTTGAGGATAGAGAAGAAAGATGGTTAAAAGGATGGAGACCAAATAATGGCTAAGAAAAAAGAAACATCGTCAGTATACGAAATTATTCAGGGGCTTTCCCAAGCAGCCGCCAACGCATATGATGGCGCCCTAACAGAAGACGGAGAGCCGATCAAGGCCGGCCTTCAACGAGAGGAAGGAGATCCTATCCTCGACCAGCGAGTGCTAGATGGCTTTAACGTGGCGTTTTATGGCAACATGATGTGCTTAACGTATCAGTCTGAAGTTCAGCTGAAAGAAGTCCATGCCAATGGGTTTGAGTCCGACGTGGATCAAAGAATGTCGGACATCACATCGTGGCTTAAGAAAGAGTACCGCAAGGTAACCGGAAAGTCAGTGACCCTCAAAGAAGAGGGCGAGATTGATGTGATGGTGCAAAGTACCTCGCGCGTGCGCTCGTGGGTACAAGCAAAGAAGCATTACAAGATCAGCGGCCTTAGTGATGAGATGCAGATTGCCGCTGAATCGAAGGACACGCTAGACAAGGGCTGGAAGTCATTCCTTGATCAGGGTGGCTGGAAGGGCAAGCGCCCGAAGAACGATACTCGACCTAAGAACTCTGGAGAGTAAAGATGAATATTTCTCGTAACGATCTTTATCGCATTATTCTTGAGGAGTATTTGCTTGGAGAAGGTCTCCGCGGCCATGACGCGGCAGAAGAACTCCTCAAGAAGATATTGGGGGACAAATATAAGCCCCCCGAAGAGCGAGATCCCGCGCGATACGCAAAGCACCACGGCACCACAGAGCCAATGGAGAAGCCCCACACAGACACGGGCGAGACAATACCAATTGATATAGATATTCCATCAGACGACGCCCCAGAGGGCGAATATAGTGGTTTCCAAGATCGCTCAGGCCCACCCTTAGAAGATCAGCTTATGGATTTAATCCAAGGGATGCCCCCAGAAGAAGTGGCTGACTTGTTTCAGGCAGTATTTGAGAAAATCCCGGGTGTCGAATTGTCGAATCCAGGCGACGAAGATTACCCAGACGAAGAGACACTCTATTCCCCCGGCGCCGAAGGTCGACCAGTTGCTGGCTTCCAGCTTCAAGAACTTATGGGGTTTATTCGAGAAGTACTTGAAGAAGGCCATTACCACGACATGGGCGGCGAAGACGAGATGTACGACGCATTAGATCCTCACGGATTTAACAAGATGTCTGATGCGCAGATAGTTGATCAAGCTTGGAAAGATGGACTTGAAGAAATGATTGTGCTTGATGGTGAAGGAGACCTCACTAATAGAGAAGAGGTATTAGCGGCCATGAAAGATGTATGAGTTTTCAATTAGACAAAAAGCAAAGAGTTAAAGAAATATTAAAATGCGGTAAAGATCCGTCCTACTTTCTTAAAACTTATGCCCGCATATCACACCCGATGCACGGGTTGATTCTTTTTGATACGTATAACTTTCAAGATGATTTGCTGAAAGACTTTAACGATTATCGATTCAATGTCATCCTTAAGGCGCGCCAACTAGGAATCTCAACGATTACAGCCGGCTATATTGTCTGGATGATGCTGTTTCATCGTGATAAGGCTATCCTTGTTATGGCAACCAAGTTCGCCACCGCGGGAAACCTCGTCAAGAAAGTCAAGAGTATCATGCGCAACCTACCAGATTGGCTTAAGATTGCGACAATTGATGTCGACAACAGGACATCCTTTGAACTTTCTAATGGTTCCTCAATCAAGGCTGCTTCTACTTCCGGCGATGCTGGTCGTTCTGAGGCGCTGTCTCTCTTGGTGCTTGACGAGGCTGCACATATTGAAGGGTTAGAAGAATTATGGACCGGTTTATATCCCACCCTATCAACCGGTGGTCGATGCATCGCCCTCTCAACCCCAAATGGGGTCGGCAACTGGTTTCATAAAACGTGCACGGATTCCGAATCCGCGGCAAACAACTTTCATTTAACAACCCTTCCTTGGGATGTGCACCCAGACAGAGATGAGACATGGTACAAGAAAGAAACGAAGAACATGTCGAAGCGTCAAATTGCGCAGGAGCTTCAATGCAACTTCAATACTTCAGGTGAAACAGTTATTGATCCAGAGTGTATGGAGTGGTTACTAACAACGATTAAAGATCCGAAACACCGCACTGGCTTTGATCGCAATTTTTGGATTTGGGAAGAGTTCGATCCAACCTGTAACTATTTAATGGTAGCTGACGTCGCTCGCGGCGATGGGGCAGACTATTCAACATTTCATATTATTAAGTTAGAGACGCTGGAGATCGTCGGAGAGTATCAAGGAAAGCCAACATTGGATATGTTTGCCAATATGTTGAATCAAGTTGGCCGAGAGTTCGGCAGTTGCATGCTGGTGGTTGAAAATAATAATGTTGGGTACTCTGTGTTGGACAAATTGACTGATTACGCATATCCCAATATTTACTACTCTATAAAGTCCACCCACGAATATATCGAACAGCATCAGGCTGAAATAAGAAACAGCGCGGTGCCCGGGTTCACCACCTCTATGAAGACGAGACCACTTATAGTTGCAAAATTAGAAGAGTTTATCAGAAATAAACTAATTACTGTGTATTCTGCGCGCCTAGTCAACGAGATGAAGACGTTTATATGGAGGAATGGTAAGCCGCAAGCTATGAAAGGCTACAACGATGATCTAATAATGGCATTAGCAATCGCATGCTGGGTAAGAGATACAGCATTACAGGTAAATGCAAGAGATTTAAATTATCAAAAAGCCTTTGTGGATGCGATTTACACGACAAAAACAACGATGAATACACGAATTAAAGGTCAAGATGGCTACAAAAAAGATAACATCTTTGATAAAATGTCCGAAGCAGACAAAATGTATCAAGAATACAAATGGATCATTAAGTGAGGAAATAAATGGCAGTCCAAGATAAAAACCCCAAGAACACAGAGGCAAATCTTTTTAAAGCTTTGACGAGGCTCTTTTCGGGCCCGATTATTAATTATCGTTCCCAGTCCGGCCGCCGAATCAGGCGCCAACATTTAGATAAGTTTTCTTCTAGATTTAAATCTGCCTCTGGACAACAGTTTAAGAAGTCGTTATACAATCCGCTCGACACAATTGCAGCGAATGCGATTCAGAACCAGAGGCGCTCAGAGAGATATGTTGATTTCGATCAGATGGAATACATGCCTGAGATAGCCTCTACTATGGATATCTATGCGGATGAAATGACGACATATTCTGATTTGCGCCCAATGTTAAACATCAAATGCTCGAACGAAGAGATTAAAGCAGTCTTGGCAGTTCTCTATGATAACATTCTTAATCTTCAATACAATCTTTTTGGGTGGTGCCGCACGATGTGCAAGTACGGAGATTTCTTTTTGTATATGGACATCGATGAAAAGTATGGAATACAATCAGTTCTCGCGTTGCCTCCCTCAGAGGTTGAGAGATTAGAAGGTCAGGACTCTACAAACCCAAACTACATCCAATATCAGTGGAACTCTGCCGGCATAACGTTTGAAAACTGGCAAATCGCACACTTCCGCATCCTGGGTAATGATAAATATGCCCCATATGGCACCTCCATTTTAGAGCCGGCCAGACGCATATGGCGTCAGCTTACTCTTATGGAAGATGCTATGATGGCTTATCGAGTTGTGCGCTCTTCCGAACGCCGCGTATTCAAGATTGATGTGGGTTCAGTTCCGCCCAACGAAGTCGAGCAATACATGCAGAAGATTGTGACACAACTTAAGCGACACTCTGTTGTGGATGCTGATACTGGTCGCGTTGACTTGCGATATAACCCGATGAGCATTGAGGAAGATTATTTTGTTCCTGTGCGCGCAGGCTCCGCGACAGAGATCTCTACGCTAGCCGGCGCCCAAAACATTACAGCGATTGATGATGTTAAATATCTTCGTGATAAATTGTTTTCCGCACTTAAAGTGCCGCAAGCATATCTCTCAATGGGGGATGAAGCCTCCGAGGACAAGACCACCCTTGCACAAAAAGATATTCGTTTTGCCAGAACCGTACAGAGACTACAAAGAGTGGTCATCTCTGAGTTAGAGAAGATTGGGATTATCCATCTTTATACTTTAGGATTCCGCGGCGACGATCTTCTTAGCTTTAATCTTTCCCTGAACAACCCATCTAAGATTGCAGAACTTCAAGAGATCGAACACTGGAAGCAGAAGTTTGATATTGCCGCTTCCGCTACCGAGGGTTACTTTTCTCGTCGCTGGGTGTCTGAGAAAATCTTTGGTATGTCTCATGAAGATATTGCCAGAAATCAGCGCGAGATGTATTTTGATCGCAAGCATGATGCCGCGCTACAACAGGTTGCAGAAGCTGCAGCCGCGGCAGAAACCGCCGGCGCCCTTGGTGGTGATATGGGTGGCGAGATGGAGATGGGTGGCGAGATGGAAGCCCTTGGGGGTGAAGAAATGCCCGCCGGCGAAGCCGGCGCCGAAGAGCCTGCTGGTGAAGAGTCTGCATTGCTCGCTGTTCCCCCCGGCTCACGTGATGCTCCACGGCTAACTCCCGGAGCGAAAGGGAAGGTATATCAACCGGTTAAAACAGATAAGCGCAAGAGCGCTGGTCCCCGCACCCGCTCATACGCAGGGAAGAGAAGTGCTGAAAAAAGCAGCAGCACCATCAGAAATGTATTTCCAGGATCTGAGATCAACACCATCCCTTCGATAAGCAAGGGGATTTATGAAGAAGAGCAATCTATTTATAGTTTGAGAGAAAAGACCGAAGAGGAAAAGTTATTTGAAGTTAGTGATTCTGTACGCAATCTTTTAAAGAGTATGGAAGAAAAAGATCTATTAACGGAGCAGAAGAATGAAACTAAGGCACAATAAAAAAAGAAATACGGCGTTTGTTTACGAGGCCCTTATAAGAGAGGCGACTGTAGCTACGCTGAGAGGCGATGCGCCAAAAAGAAATAAAATAGTTCAAATCATAAAGAAGCATTTTAAAAATGGAAGTGCCCTGAAGAAAGATTTGGATTGTTATCGCTCTTTGTATGACGGCCAAAATTTAGAGCCTTCAATCTCAGAAAAGATTATTAAAGAAGCGAAGATTGCACAAAGGCTTATAGATCCGCATGGGTTGTTTAAGCAGCAAAGTGCCTTAATCGCTGACGTGAACAAGGAAGTATCACCGTCCGTGTTTGGAAATTTTGTTCCCAACTATAAGACGTTGGCGACGATATCTCAGATATTCTCTGGGCGTCTTTCTCCCAAAAGGTCGGTCGTACTAGAGAATCAATTAATCGCGAACATGTCCAAAGAGACAAAGAAGCCCCAACAGCAAGGTGTCGACGAAGTTGTTCTTAAGGCGTTTGTATCCAAGTTTAATGACAAGTATCTCGGAGATCTTATAGAAGAGCAAAAACAGCTATTGTCTCACTATATATCTTCTTTTGCTGATAACTCAGTAGAGCTTAAGATGTATTTAAATGAAGAAATCGCCAGACTTAAAGGCGACATTGCGAAGGCAAAAGAATCACCAGAGATCAAGGAAGATAAAGAGATGAGAGAGAAGGCAGATAAGATTGTTGCGAAACTTGATGGATTTGCTAATCAAAATATAAATGAGTCTGTGTTGCTCACTGTGATGAAAACTCAAAAATTAGTTAAGGAAATTTATAGTAATGCCGATAGTAATTAAGGTTGGACCCAAGGCGAATGAAAAAAAGGTCACGCTAGAACTAAACATAAGAAAAAGTCTCAGCGGCGATCTCATGGTGTTTGATCACGGCGATATTGATATCGTTCTTTCTCCGGCCAACAACAAAGTTGTTGCTTTTCCAAAGGATACCATGAATGATTTGGTTTATGGTGCCCAAAATAGACTTATGAGCTTTTTAAGAGAAAGAGGAATTCTCGTTGGCGAATCAATCCAAGCCGGCGCCTTTTATGGCTCAGTAGAGGGAACGTTACAAGAAGCGGTAAATGAAAACATTAGCGCCCCAAAGTTAGCGCTTGTCAACATATCTACTTTCATTGACGAAGAGCGCCCGTACTTCGAGAATATAGAGGCTATTGTTTCTACGACTGATGACGAGATGGTGCACCCCGACAAGGAACACTCAACCGAACTGGGAGAGGTGCCGCAATCAACCGAGCAAGGCTCCATCCGCCCGGGCTATATACGGGATCCCTATTCCTTGAATTATTTGTACACACTATAGAGGTATTGATGGAAATATTATATTTTGTTTTGGCGGCCTATGGGCTCACCCAGGGCATAGTTTATGGGAAACTTTTCAAAGGCATAAGGCCAACGACCGGCAAGTTAGGAGAGCTTTTTGGGTGTCCAATGTGCATGGGTTTTCATGTGGGTTGGTTTTTAATGCTACTTTCTCCGTTTACAGAACTATTTAACTTTGATATAACCGTTGTAAATTTCTTTATTTTAGGATGGTTATCTTCGGGAACCTCATACGTTCTCAATATGGTTTTTGGTGATGAAGGGATAAAACATGAACACAAACATATGGATTCAGAAGTGGATGCTTCAGCCGGTCCGACATTGCTGTAAAGGATCTTAGCTGTGGGTAAAGTATTACTAAGAGAATATTATGAACTATGCGAGGGCGGCGTCTGTCAGGATTTATTGACGGAGGCTGAAAAGCGTTTTGTCTCTGAGGGCGGCATGATTCTGTCTGGTGTAATGCAAAAGTCAGATACACAAAATGGAAACGGCCGCGTCTATCCGCATAAAGTATTGATGCGCGAAGTCGAAAATTATAAGAAGCTAGTAAAAGAACGTCGAGCTTTAGGCGAACTGGATCATCCTGATGATTCTGTTATTAATTTAAGAAACGCTTCTCATATGGTCACCGATGTGTGGTGGAATGGTAAAGATGTGATGGGTAAGGTTCAAGTCTTAAACACACCTTCTGGTGGAATTCTGCGTTCGCTTGTGGAGTCCGGCGTCAAGCTGGGGATATCTTCAAGGGGTATGGGCTCCGTTAGCGAGAATCAAGGAAGCACAATCGTCGAAGACGATTTTCAGCTAATTTGCTTTGACTTTGTTTCTGAGCCTTCGACTCCCGGCGCCTACATGATGAAAGAAGCCAAGGATTTATCGACACCCAACATCATAACAAAAGCAGACAGAATTAACAGACTATTAAACGAGGCATTAAACGATGAGTAACTGGTCAAGTTTTGAGAAAGATAAGAAGTACGCCGACAAATGGCGAGATTTTTTAATTGAAAACGAAGAAGAAGAAATTGAGTTGGACGAGGGGGTGTGGGATAGGATAAAAACTGCCGGCGCAGCCGCAAAGGATGCCTGGCACGGCCATGGAGTACAACAGCAGTTTAAGAAAGGCGCCAAGGCGCGCGCAGCCATGGCAGCCTCCGGCGCCAAGGTGGCCGACTTTAGCACAGGCCTGGCCACCACCGGCCAAGTGACAGGCTCGGCTCCTCCCTCGGAGCCCGAGGCCACCGCGGCAGACCCGGAGCAGCCTCCACAGATCCAAATGCCAGATGCGCCAGTCGCGCTGTTCACCGGAGATAACGCACTTTACTCGAAGCTTTTTAGCACAATCCTTGCGCGCTTCAAGAATAAGGAAGTGGCCGGCTCCCCGATACAGCTTGATAAGGCCGCGGTCCAGAACACAGTCAAGCAGATCTTAAAGGACCTATCCGCACAGTTAAGAGCCAACGGTCTCAAAGTTCAAGAGTCAAACATTCCTATGTTGGCTGATTTGATTGTTGAAGAACTTGAAAGAACGTTGCTGATCGAGGCTTCTAAGTCCAGCAAACGCCGCGAAAGAGATTATGCTCGTTCGCTTAAAGGTAGCAAGATGGGAACAGACACATCTCACACTAGTACTGCGACCGCGGGCCGCGGGAAGAAAGGGAACAAGGCCGAAAAGTGGGTGGCCGCCGGGAAACCAGAACTCACAACAGTTAACGGCAACAACCTTGTTACTAGAGATTCCGATCATTATGCTAATGCCAAGAAGGGCACGCTGAAACCTGCCGCTCTAGAGCTTGCAAAGGCTCAAGTAGCATGGTTGCAACAAAATAAACCCGATCAGGGAATTCCCGATATGCTAACTAAGGCGGTTCAAACAACCGAAGCCGATCCTCAAGCCAAGCATTATGGTGGAGATAAGACTGGCACCGGCTCTAGAGTGGCCCCCACGAAGGGTCAAGTCGACGCCGGCAGAGCAGTCGGAGGCAAGATTACTGCCCTGATTGGTCAAGCTGCTGGTGCTGACATCCAAGATCGCGAGATGCGCAAGATGGTTACAGCCGATATTCAGCAAGATCTCAAAGCAATCATAATGAAGATCGTTAAGCCACACTTACAGAAGCATTTGCAAAACAAAGGTATTAAATTAAGAGAGACCAAGGCGAGGATAAATGAAAAAAAGTGAACTTAAAACTTTAATAAAACCTTTGGTTAAAGAGTGTATTCACGAAGTCCTCTTAGAAGAAGGGCTCCTTTCAAATGTTGTAGCAGAAGTTGCGAAAGGGATGCAAGCAGCGCCCCTGGTGGAGAATCGGGCCCCCGTCAACGTGGCGAAAAAGACCCAGGATTCCAGAATCAAACTTGCAGAGCACCGGAAAAAGATGCTGGATGCCGTTGGCAGAGATGCATACAATGGTGCCGATCTGTTTGAGGGCACCACACCAATCGCCGCAAATCAGCCCCAAGCAGGCGCCCCCGATCTTGGAGATCCGCGTGACTCCGGCGTTGACATAAGCGCGTTGGTTGGCGCCGGCGCACAAATCTGGCAGAACATGAAGTAGGGAGTTCGAGTGGGAAATAAAGCAGCACACGTAGTTGTACGTTCTAAAGAAACCAGAGGGAATGCCGAAAGGATGATCCGCCGGTTTATTAAAAAGACAAAGAAAGCTAAAATTATAGAACAAGTCAGGGATAGAAGGTATTATAAAAAACCATCAGTTAAGAAGAAAGAGAAGAAACAAAGGGCCATCCGTGCCGCCGCGCGGGAGCAACAAAAAAAGTTAAAGGCACAAGAAAGACGCAATAGAAAAAAATAGAGACTATTTATATTGAAAAGCCCATTAAGACAGGAGAAGCATCATGGCAGGAAGTTGGAATTTAGAAGCCGGTTTAAATCACGTTGGCGCATATCAAGTAAGTGGCCGACCATTTGCTAGCGGCAGTATTAATGCGAAGCATGGTCTGCGCCCTGGGGGACACGAGATTCAGTTTCCGTACGTAGCAAAATGGTTTAAAGTAATTAATAATGATGAGACAAATATTTGCAAGGTAGCCTTTTCTGTTTCTGGCATGACGGGTTCAAACAATTTTTTTACGGTTGATGCGGCAGACTTCGACGCGTTTGGCGCGGGAAACAGCGGTGTACTAGATTTGAAAGTGTCTTCCATATGGATTTCGGGCTCTACCGATGTTGATGTGGTCGCTGGTTTAACAACCATCAATAAGGCCAGAACTGCCACCGATGCTGGAATCAACTGGTCAGGCTCGTCTGGGGTAGGATAGCCCATGGCGAAGTTTGGCTGGGCATATATAAATTGCACCGAGGACACCGATTATTCGGGCGGCCCAAGTGGTTCCATCCAATTTATGGCCGGAGATGTGAGCGGTAGTACGACAGGCTCCGGGTTCTTCACATTTTATACTGCCTCTGCTTACGGCCATCATGAAAACCATCTGATCCTCTCGGGCAACATGACAATCACAGGCGCCCTTAGCGCTAGTGTGATTCACTACACCGATGTATCGCGCATCGATGCTACGGGTTCGACGTTCTTCGGAAATAGTTACGACGATATCCACAGAAGGACCGGCAGTCTTGAAGTGTATGGGAGGAACATCTGGGACGGAGTGACACAGCTTGAATCAATTTTATCTGCTAGCGCCTATAGTGGTCAAGTAAAAGTAGGCGGCTTTGGTGGTAGATATAGGAATGTCACCAGCAGCCACTACACTGCATCAACTCATGAATATATCCTCGGCATTGCAACCCCTTTCACAGGGGGAACGGATCCTGTTAGATTGACTATTCCAACTGCATCGATGTTTGGCAGCGGCGGAATGCTGATAGTCAAAGATGAAGTTTCAAATCGCGGCGGCTCAAGCATTGTGCTTACGCGCTCTGTGACTGATACGAACACTATCGATGGCGCAGCGTATTATACTTTAACAGGCACATTGCCGGCAATTAGTTTATATTCAAATGGATCGAACTGGTTCGTCTTCTAGTTAAACTTAGGTGGGATATCGGGACAAAAGGAACTTAATGAAGTTTGAGACAAGCAAAGGCACTATTTATATCGGAGGGCGCAATTAATGGCCTATAACACCAAGAAGGGGTCGCAGCATTCTGGAGACATTCAGTATGAAGGCGCCCCTAACGATATTCAGATTGATTTCGAAGATGACTCTATTGGATTAAAGACCGGCGGTACAACAAGGGTTCTTGTTACTGATACGGGCCTCTCCGGCTCAGGCACACTTCACGCCGACGGCGCAACCACAATTGCCAACACTCTTGCCGCCACAGGCTCCATCACCGCCGGCACAACCATCACCGCCGGCAGTGGTCTTCTGGGCAACACTTTGGACATTGGCAATGCCGCCTTGGTTGTCACTCCTGCTGGAAGCCTATCTGGTTCTGGCACTCTT
>Ga0208790_1001280_pt1 | contig 11103 bp, 13 predicted proteins | sample 10_taG_FD_184083 | JGI IMG/M metagenome (GOLD analysis project Ga0208790, IMG submission 184083) | Marine viral communities from the Subarctic Pacific Ocean - 10_ETSP_OMZ_AT15264 metaG (SPAdes) (version 2) | ecosystem: Environmental > Aquatic > Marine > Oceanic | place: Pacific Ocean | collected... | reverse complement strand
TACTTATAGAGGGAATGAAGGAGCAACAAAACGAGATAGATGAGTTGAAAAAACTTGTCTCCAAGTCAAAATAAATATAAATACTAATATAAAACTCTTAGTAAAGGAATTTAAGTTATGAGTGAACATACACCAGAAGACATAATACAGTATTCAATGAACGGAGATGCTGTTCAAGCTCAAGATACAATCAGAGGTGTTTTATCAAATAAAGTTATGAAGGCACTAGAAGCGAAGAAGGCAGAGGTTGCTCAAGCTATGTTTAATAGTGCTGTTACTGGAGAAAAACCAGAAGTTGTTGATGCAGCAGCTGCTCAACCACCGCAACCAATAGCCATACCAGATAATGGGATGACAACAACTCCAGAAACAGATGCATGAAACGATTCAATGAGTTCAAGTCAGACCAACAATACATAACGGAGATTGGGCCGATTGCTGCAACACTGGCAGGAGCGGCGGGACTCATTGGTGGATATTTTGCTGCTAAGAAATTAAAAGATAAATTTACTAGTTATAGAGAAAATAAAAAAGAAAAAGAAGAGAATCAAAAACGAGATGTTTACGTTAATATAAAAAAATGGGATGATGATGCAGGAAAAATAGTAACACAATCTGTTCTGTTTGCAAAGGCAGGTAGTAAAAAGGCTAGAATTTCAAATGATGATTTAGAAAAAGAACAAAAGAAGTTACAAAAAAAGGAAGATCCCAGAAACTCCTCAAAAGAGGGAGAATATGATGCAAAAGAGAAAGAATCTGAAGTAGAAAGAGGTGGAATTGAAGATGTAAAAGATGCGGAAGAGTATTATAAAAATAATGGAGAGGCGCCTAAGGGGTGGAGAAATGCTGGTTCTAAAGAAAAACCAGAATTAATGATAACAAAAGATTATGACAAAGAGATGAAACGAAGAAAGAATGTTGCAAAGAAGGGCCCTACACCAGACGAAAGAAAGAAACAAGCAGCCACTAAGGCAAAATTACAAAAACGTAAAAAAGAAAGAGATACTGGAGTGGATATTAAAAAACAACAATTTAATTCTAAACTTCTCAATTTTGCTGAGTTTATCGCAGAAGACATTATGAAGGACTTGAAACAGATAATCAAGTCTAAGAGGGACACAGAAGTAAAGCTAGATGATGGGTCAGCAATGCCTATTGACCCAATGACAGCGGATATTTTTGTTAAATATATAGAGGGTCTAAAATCCTCAGAACAAAAAAAGGTTATTAATCAAATCCAACGGACTGAGCGTGGATTCATGAAAGTCCTTGGGAAAGCACACGGAGAATAATAAATGGCTATTTCAAAATCCGCAATTGTCCTTCAGGATACTGCCACTAAGTATAGGGTGATGACTACTGGACTTGCTGGTGATGCTACGCAGTTGACTGACAGTGTATTTGCTGATGTATCGGCATTGAAATATGCCACAACTACAGTGACACTAGCTGCCGCACCAACAACAAATTTTTGTATTGGAGAAATATTAACAACAAATGATTCTACTCCAGTATTCATGGTAGTACAAGATTATACAGCTGGAGCAGCAACAGTAGATGTTTACAGGTGTACAAGTGGAACAGATTCTACACCTTTGGGATGGGATACAGCATCTGCTACTAATGTAGCAGTAGGAAAATCATTAACAGGAAGTATATCTGGATTAGCTTCACAGCTTACTCATGGTAGTACAAGATTATCAATTAATACACCAACTGTAAATCTCAGGCATCTTTGGTGGGATTTAGCGCCTGGTATTACTTATGCTAGAGTTTATTTTGATGGAAGTGGAACAGAAGAAGATATTGCATATATAAGAGGTGGTTCTACTGGTAGTTGGGACTTTGCATCATGGGGATCTTCAATAACTATGGGAGCTGCAGCTGGAAATACTGGCAATGTTCTTGGTGACATTAATGTAACAACAATAGGTGTTGCTTCTGGTGATACTTATTTAATCGGACTAGAGGTGCAAAAATCGAAGGGTTTTGACATGCCAAACTATGAGGGAAATGGAGCTCTTGGTTATGGTCAAAATGCTGTACGAGCTGATGCATACTAATAAGGGATAACAAATGAAAACTTTTACCGAATTACGCGAGGCATTACTAGAGTTGGTTTCTTTTCGTAAGAAACACAAAGGAGCTACAAAAAGGATGTCATCTGCAAAGAAAAAAGAAGTAAGAATTCGTGATAAGAAAAAGGCACAGCTTGGCATTGATGCTGGTGGTAAATATAAACTCAAGGGTGGTAAAAAGGTGAAAAAAACCAGTGACGAACTAAAACGAAAAGTAGTTTCGCGAGGATAGAATGAAGTCCTTTAAGGAATTGGTTTCAGAAATGTCGGTTATGCAGAGGATAAAACGGTCAATATCCTCAAAGAAAACCGCCAAAAGGAGGTCTATTAGAAGAGCTCTAAATGCAAAGAAACCACCAACTCCTGAGAAAATTAAGGCGTCGTTGGAAAGAGAACTTAGGAAGAAAGCCTTGAGTATTGCAGATAAACAGGGAGTTTATACAACTGCAGCAGCTGGAACCAAAGAAAAAATAGAAAAGAAAGCATCAAAACTATTAGCAAAAAAGAAGGGTGTTTGGACTACAAAACTTAGACCACAAGTTAAGAAAAGAATGAAAGATGCTTTTAAAAGTAGAACATCTTCAAAAAATCCAGAGCAATAACGGAGAGAGTTATGAAACTTATTAGCGAAGAAGCAGTTGATATAGAATTTCTTACAGAAGCCAAGAAGGAAGGTGGTAAGAATTATTTTATTGAAGGTGTTTTCATGCAAGCTGAAACTAAGAACAGAAATGGTAGGGTTTATCCCAAAGGTATTCTTCAGAAAGAAGCCAAAAGATATTCTGAAAAATTTATTAAGAATAAGAGAGCTTTTGGTGAATTGGGTCATCCAGACGGGCCAACAGTTAATCTTGAAAGAGTTTCTCACATGATTGAGGAACTTGAAGAGGTTGACAATAATTTTATGGGGAGGGCTAAAATTCTGGATACCCCTTATGGTAAAATTGTTAAAAATTTGATTGATGAAGGTGCTCGGTTGGGAGTATCATCAAGAGGTATGGGTTCATTAAAACCTGCAAAGGACGGTATTCAAGAGGTACAGGGTGATTTTTATCTCGCTACTGCAGCCGACATCGTTGCTGATCCTTCCGCTCCAGACGCATTCGTTCATGGTATCATGGAAGGTAAAGAATGGGTTTGGGACAATGGAATTTTGAGAGAATCAGAAATCCAAGAAATCAAAAATAAAATAGAAAATTCTTCAAGAAAAGACAGAGAGCAGACACTCGTTAGGTCTTTTGAGGAATTTATCACCAAACTGTAAAGTTTATATTTTTATAAATAATAGTAGTATATTTTACTAAAACCAAATAGGAGATTTTCAATGTCTGAAGAAATTTTGGAACAACAGTCTGAGGAAGAACTGGAAGAAGAGCAACAAGCTGTGGCAGAGTCTTCAGACGAAGAAATTCAAGAAAAGGCCCAAGTCAAAGAAGACGATGAGGAGGGCGATGAGGAGTCTGAAGAAGAAGAGGAAGTAGAAGAAGCTTTAGAAATTCCTAAAACAAAAGCAGGAATGATGAAGGCTATCTATGACCAAATCAATACAATGAGGAAGTCTGAACTTACTGATTCTTTCAGCAAAATTATGGGTTCAACCCTTGCTGAAGAAGAAGATGAGGATGAAGATAAAGAAGAGGTTGAAGAGAATTTGGAAGTTAAAAAACTTTCAAAGGAAAACCTTGAAATCGATGTTAAGGAAGACATCAACGCTATGATGAATGGCGAAGAACTTTCTGAAGATTTCAAAACAAAGGCTTCTACAATTTTTGAAGCTGCAGTTTCAGCCAAGGTCATTCAAGAGGTAAATGAAAGAATTGGTGTCTTTGAGGAGGATTACAAGAAACAAATCAAAGAAGCTAAGGAAGAGCATCTTTCCGCAATGAGTGAAAAAGTTGATGGATATCTCAACTATGTTGTTGAAGAGTGGATGAAAGAAAATGAACTCGCAGTCGAAAAGGGTATTCGCTCCGAGCTAGTAGAAGATTTCATGACTGGCCTCAAAAATCTTTTCCAAGAGCATTACATTGACATTCCTGAAGAGAAAGTTGACCTAGTTGACGATCTTTTCGAGAAAGTTGAAGAGCTTGAGAAGAAACTTGACGAGTCGGTTAATGACAACGTAGAATATAAAAAACAACTTTCTGAGTATAAGAAAGAAGAGACATTGAGAGATGTTTCTGAAGATCTTGCAGACACAGAGAAAGAAAAATTAAAGACACTTTCTGATGGAGTTGATTTTGAAAATGACGAACAATACAAGGAAAAACTTGAAGTCATTAAAGAAAACTATTTTCCAACTGTGCAAGAGCAACAATCTAAACCTTTGACTGAGGAAGTTGAAAATACTGAAACAGACGAAGAAGTAGATAAACATGACCCCGCTATGGATCTTTATGTAAGAGCCCTAAAGCGTAATAATTAATTTTTCAACAATAACCTTTTAGGAGATAAAAATGTATCTAGCTGAAGGATTACAACAAAAATGGGCTCCTGTCTTAGACCATGCTGATATGCCTAAGATTAAGGATTCCTACAGACGAGCAGTTACCGCTGTTCTTCTGGAAAACCAAGAAAAAGCAATGGCTGAAGAAACTGGACAGAACGCTTATGGCTTTCAGTCTCTTTCTGAGGCTGCTCCGGCTACAATAAACCAAGCACCTGCTGCTTCAAGCTCAGGTCGAGTTCAATATCAAGACCCTGTTTTGATTTCGATGATTCGTAGAGCAATGCCTAATTTGATGGCATACGATGTTTGTGGCGTTCAACCAATGTCAGGCCCAACAGGTTTGATTTTTGCAATGCGTCCTGAGTATGACACACAAGGTGGTACTGAGGCCTCATATGACGAAGCAGACCCTGCCCATTCAGGTAATGCTGGCGCTGCCGGTTCATCTGGTACAGCTGGTACAGCTGGTGCACAAGGTGGATCACCTGCATTAGCACTGACAAACAGTGGTGGACTTGCAACAGCAACCGCTGAAGATTGGGGTACTGGAGGTAACGTATCTGGTTCCGCTGGTGTTGATTTTCAACAAATGGCTTTCTCAATCGAGAGAGTTGCAGTTACAGCGAAGACCAGAGGGTTGAAAGGTACATACTCAATGGAACTCGCTCAGGATCTTAAAGCCGTTCATGGTTTGGATGCTGAAACAGAATTGGCTAATATCATCTCACAAGAGATTTTAGCTGAAATTAATCGTGAAGTTATCAGAAGTATTTACTTCATTGCCGCTCACGGTGCACAACATAATACCACAACAGCTGGTGTATTTGACCTTGACACAGACTCCAATGGTAGATGGTCTGTTGAGAAGTTCAAAGGTCTGATGTTCCAGATCGAGCGTGAAGCTAATGCAGTCGCAAAAGCCACACGACGCGGTAAGGGTAATATTATCATCACATCATCTGATGTTGCTTCGGCTCTCGCTATGGCCGGTGTAATGGACGGTGGAAATATTGATGATACTGGTAGTACTTTCGTAGGTACTTTGAATGGTCGATATAAAGTTTATGTTGATCCATATTTCAGTGCTTCTGCAACAAACTTCTTTGTTGTTGGGTACAAGGGATCAAGTGCTTATGATGCTGGTCTGTTCTACTGCCCATACGTTCCAATTCAAATGGTACGTGCGGTTGGTGAACAATCCTTCCAGCCTTCAATCGGTTTCAAGACTCGTTACGGAATGGTAACGAATCCTTTCTCCGATTCGACTAAGGACGGCGCCCTTAACGGTAGTGCAAATTACTACTACAGAACTGTCAGAGTTGACAATCTGATGTAAAGGGTAGTCACAAATTGTGACTATATCAAAGGGGAGATTGGGTATAAAAGCCTGATCTCCCCTTTTTTGTTTGTACTCATCTTCTAACCTTACTAAATATACTAGAAAGGATTAACAGGAGCAACTTATGGCAGATACTACTATAATAAAATTAACAGAGACAACAGCGCCCACCAAGGATGACTTAGCAATTATTGTGGATACACCCACATCCAAGCCGTCCAACAAAAAAGTCACACTGGAGAATTTAGGATCTAAATTTTACTCATCGACTATACAGATTATAGAGGATGATGAAGATGTGTCTCTTAAACAATATGATGGAGTTGAAGTTGCACGTGTCCATGACGGCGGTACTCTCACATTAACTTCAGAATTTACAGATGCAACTTGTGATACTAACCATACATCTGGGACAGGAACTACTTTCGGAAGCAATCCCAAAGTAATAAAAATGGATAGTACATCTGCAGTTAAGGCAGGTGCGAATGTAGCTGGAACTGGTATCGCAACTGGAACTACTGTCGCTGCAGTTACAAATTCTACACACCTTTTACTTTCTACAGCTACAACGGCAACTAACGACAACCAAACTCTTACCTTTAATAATGGTTATTGGACACTTAGTGGTGGAACAGGTAAAGGTGGTTTTGGAATACGTAGACCAGTTTATTCTCTTACCACAGCTACTTCAGGTGCTGATGACCAAACAATAGAGTTAACATTAGAACATTCTGGTGCAATCATTAAAGTATCGGGACAGGCTGGATCTCCAGTTGAAAGTTATGACCTAGACATTAAGTTACCAGCAGTTCCTGTAGGCTGTGAAGGTTTTTATGTTGATATTGCGATTATACTTGCGTTTATTGATACAAATAATCTTGAAATCTCAACCAATGGTACTAGTGGTGATAAAATCTTTATGTACATGAATACAGCTGGAACTTCTGGTGTAGATGTTGATGGTGGTGATGTAATCAGATTTACTAACGATGTTCCTGCTGGAACACTTTGTCGGTTGACTTGTATTGAAGGTGGAGATGCTGAACAGTGGATTGCTGAAATATTACAGCCATCTGGAACAGCAGCTACAACTGTAACTGCAGTGGGGTAATAGTCTATGTCAGCATTACAAGCATTACCTTCAAATTTGAGTTACCTATCTCCAATAGGATTCAAATTTCAATTATCCAAATTTCCAGAAGTAAATTATTTCTGTCAATCTGCCAATATTCCAGGCATAAGTATTGGTCAGATTGAATTACCTACACCCACATCTACTGGATATATGGCTGGTGATGAAGTTGCTTTTGAAGAACTAACTATAAGTTTTGTAATTGATGAAAATATGAAGAACTGGTTATCTATCTATGATTGGATTATAGCTCTTGGCGTTCCAACTATGGGTGATAGAGAGGCTTTATCAAAATTACAAAGTGAGGGAGCTGAGAGGACTAGCGCTGTTTTAACTGTATTAACTGGTGCTATGAATGCTCAATTGAATTTTTATTTTAATGAGGTGTGGCCGTTAAATTTATCTTCTATTGAATTTAACTCCACATCTACTGAAATTGATTATGTAACTGCGAATGTTTCTTTTAGATATGATAATTATAGAGTAGAAAATTTACTCAATAATGAATCATCTTTTGAGGGAACTCGCCAACAAAATTAGGGAATGAATGAAACTTGAAGAGATTCAAGAACTTTGGAATAGAGATCGTGATATTGATATTGAAGAGTTGGCAACAGAATCTACGAGAATTCCACAAATTCACGACAAATATCTAAAAATTTATATTGATGAGAGAATTAGGCTCAAGGGATTAGAGTTTGAATTAGCTAAGATAATCAGACTCAAGACTGATTATTATGCCGGCCGGATGGCTCAAGAAGACCTAGACAATTTGGGATGGGAACCATTCTTGACTAAAATTCTTAAAACAGAAATGGGATCATATCTTGATTCTGATGAGGATATTTTTAAGCTTAAGAGAAATATCACAGTTATGCAGGAAAAGATAAACTATCTTGATTCCATAATAAAAATGATTAATAATCGGGGCTTTCAGATCAAGAGCGCCATAGATTGGATAAAATTTAAGAGTGGTATCGTATGATGTAGAAATATCCAAAGTGAACGAGGTCTACATAAGAGTCGATGCTCCAAGAGACATTTCTCAGGAGATCTCAGATCACTTTACCTTTCTGGTGCCTGGGCACACCTTTGTCCCAGCGTTCAGAAAAAGGTTATGGGATGGCAAGATTAGGCTATTCAATGTCATGAACCATCTGCTTTATTATGGTCTGTTTGAACATCTTTGTAAATTCCTTTATCTCAGAAACTATAAAGCTAAATTTCATCATGATTTTAAAACTGAACAGGTCAGGTATAAATTAGACCTAAAACTTCCAGTTGTGCCTAGAGAATACCAAATAGATGCTGTAAATTATGCTCTTTCTAATCATAGGGCACTATTATTATCACCTACAGCATCAGGCAAATCTCTAGTCATATACATATTAGTAAGATATTTAAAACTGAAAACTCTCATTCTCGTGCCAACTACATCTTTAGTTTCACAGATGTATAACGATTTTAGAGAGTACGGATGGGATGTAGCAAATAATTGTCACACCGTGTTTGCTGGAAGAGACAAGGGATCAGAATTACCTGTAGTCATTTCTACATGGCAGTCAATTTACAAAATGCCGCAACAGTATTTTGAACAGTATGAACTTGTGATTGGCGATGAAGCTCATGGCTTCAAATCCAAATCTCTCACTGCAATAATGACCAAGTGTGTCAACGCAAAATATAGAATAGGAACAACTGGAACTCTGGATGGAACTCAAACTCATAAATTAGTATTAGAGGGTCTATTTGGGAAGGTCTATAGGGTCACCTCAACAAAGAAACTTATAGATGATAAGCATCTATCTCCATTTTCTATTAAGGCACTAATTTTAAAACATCCAGATTCTATATGCCATACTTTAAGGGATATCAATTATCAAGAAGAATTAGAATATTTAATTTCATCAGAGGCAAGAAATAAGTACATAGTTAATTTATCTTTAAGCATGGAGAGGAATACTCTCTTGCTTTTTCGTTTTGTAGAAAAACATGGACGGTTACTATACGATATGATAAAGGAGCAAAATGCTAACAATAGAACAATCTTTTTTGTATACGGAGGAACTGATGCCGATACAAGAGAGCAAATCAGAGGCATTGTCGAAAAAGAAACCGATTCAATTATTGTCGCCAGCTATGGCGTATTCAGTACCGGCGTCAATATTAGGAATCTTCATAACATCATTTTCGCTAGTCCTTCTAAGTCTCGCATTAGAAATTTACAATCAATAGGTAGAGCTTTACGAAAAGCAAACCAGAAAGAAAAGGCTACATTGTATGATATTGCGGATGATTTAAAATATAAAGAAAAAAAGAATTACACAATACAGCATTTTGAAGAAAGAATGAAAATATACCAAGAGGAGAAATTTCCTGTATCCAAATACATGATTCAGCTTAAGCAGTAGCACCGCCCCTTTTCCGTTTAACACTACAATTATAACACTATGCTGGGGATTTGTCAAGTCTTGACATGAGTTGATTTTATGGTATAATATAAGTACTGTAAATGAAAGGAGAACCTATGGCAGCACATTATGTAGACAATCAGAGATTTCTTGAGGAGATTTCGGAATATCAAAGAGAAAGAATTCAAGCTAAAGAGAATAATGAAGAATCTCCACCATGTCCTGAGTACATAGGTGAATGCTTCATGAAAATCGCTAATCGACTTTCCTTTAGACCCAATTTTATAAATTATGCTTTTAGAGATGATATGATTTCGGATGGTATAGAAAATTGTGTCCAATATATGAATAATTTCAATCCAGAGAAATCTAAGAATCCATTTGCATACTTTACACAAATTATATACTATGCCTTTGTTAGACGAATACAGAAAGAGAAGAAACAACTATATATCAAATATAAAACTATGGATAGTCGTGCCTCTTTAGGAGACAATGTGGAAATCTCAGCTGATGATACTCAAAATTATGTGTATGAAACTATGACTAATGATCAAAAAGCAAATATGTATGATTTTATATCTAATTTTGAAGATGCAAAAAAGAAGAAAAAGGTAACTGCTAAAAAGAAATCCTCAACCATTGAAATGTTTATGGGAATATGAAAATAGCAATAATCACCGATAGCCACTGGGGAGCTCGCAATGATTCTCAGGTGTTTACGGAATACTTTACAAAATTCTACAATGACATATTTTTTCCTGAGCTTCTGGAAAGGGGTATTACTACGGTAATACACATGGGCGATATAGTTGACAGACGCAAGTTCATCAACTATAAAACTCTGTATCAGATGAGACATAATTTCTTTGATCAGTGCTGGGAACGATACATAAATCTTCACATGGTTATTGGAAATCATGATACATTTTTCAAGAATACAAATGAAGTAAATAGTATGGATTGTCTTAGGATGATGAGGTCTGGTGGCGAGGGAGATGGTGGTGGATTTATCAAAGTATATGATACTCCTGAAGAGATTGAATTAGATGGATTAAAATGTTTTATGCAACCTTGGATATGTCCAGAGAATGAACAAGAATCATTAGATGCATTAGCTAAGACTGAAGCTCAGGTTTTATTTGGACATTTACAGGTTGCAGGTTTTGAAATGCATGCCGGACAGAAAAGTTTTGAGGGTTTACCATCTTCAGTATTTGATAAGTTTGATATGGCATTTAGTGGTCATTTTCACCACAAGTCTGATAATGGAACTATCTATTATCTTGGAACGCCATATCAGATAACATGGAGTGATTACAAAGACCCCAGAGGATTTCATATATTTGATACAGATACAAGAGAGCTAGAATTTATTCAAAATCCTTATGAGATTTTTCATAAGTATTATTATGATGAAACAAGCGATTGGTTGTCCTTAGAGAAAATTCAAGAAGAAGACTATTCCAAGTATGAGGGATGCTATGTTAAGATAGTTATTGTAGAAAGAAAGAATCCATTTTGGTTTGATACTTTGATGGATAAGTTTTATAAAGCTAATGTAGCCGATATTTCTGTAGTTGAGAATTTTGACCTTGAGGATATGGAAGAATTAGAAAACATTGACGAAGCGGAGGATACTATGACAATACTTTCAAAATATGTTCAGTCAATGGAGATTGACCAGAAAAAGG
>Ga0208790_1001276_pt1 | contig 11117 bp, 23 predicted proteins | sample 10_taG_FD_184083 | JGI IMG/M metagenome (GOLD analysis project Ga0208790, IMG submission 184083) | Marine viral communities from the Subarctic Pacific Ocean - 10_ETSP_OMZ_AT15264 metaG (SPAdes) (version 2) | ecosystem: Environmental > Aquatic > Marine > Oceanic | place: Pacific Ocean | collected... | reverse complement strand
TTCCTAGGAACTACTTCTCCCGAAAGAAGTAACCCGGGAAATATCACAAAAAATCGATAAATAATAATATGAAGTACAAAGATCATGTCATTAACTACGCCATTGATAATAAAGTGTCTTTGGAAGAAGCCTATACACACTTTATCATTAAGGGGAGAGACGAGAAGGAGAAGAAGTTCAAAGACGCATATATGACCGAAGAGGCCACAAAGCATATCAAGCCAGAGCCTTATCATGACGAAGAAGAAATGTATGCAGATTCAGAATCACCGCTATCACCAGAAGAAGAAGAAGCCTGGCAGATGTACGATAAGATGAAAGATGATCTGGAACGTCTGTATAATGAATACACCGAAGCTCCTCTCACAAAAGAGGACATGCTCTGGGTTGAACTACAACTCAAAAGGCTCGATGCAACAATAGATAAAGAAGATGAGTGAAGATAAAGAAGACTTTAACGCGTTCGTAATCGGGGCATGCGTGCTCGTAATAGTAGGAACAATAACAGTTCTGGGCCTGGTTAAATTAGTAGAGATTATATTCTAATGTTTGAAGATCCTTTTAACCACATAATCCTATATGGCTGTGCAGCAGTAGTAATTTTAATAGTCGTAGTAGCCGTAGTGACGCTAACATGATCTCGAAAACAATCGTAACCTACCACGCGCTCATGCACATGAACATCGAAACAAAAGAAGAACGGAAAGCGTTCCATTGCTGGGCCGCCGGGATCTACCTGCGAATTGGCGCATTGATGCTAGGAGGAGTGGTATTAGCGAAACTAATACTCTATGTTGTATGAAGAAGATTAAAAACATCTGCATCATCCTACTAATACTAGCAGCAGGTATCCTAGCAGCAGGCATTCTGGTACCGGAAGATACACTTATACGCTTTATTCAAATCGTAAAAGACTGGCCCCTTCCAAAGGTCACCGTAGATTGGTAATATGAAAAAAGAAATAGGAATAATAGAGACACTTAAGGCGGCTACTTCAGAGGCCGAGGTAGTCAAGTTAACTAAGAAGATTAGTGAGTACGATCAAGTATCGGACAAGACAGTGAGAAAGTTCTCACGTATCCAGCGGAGAATTAGAGCAAAGCTGAGGAAGATCGCCCGTAGCCAATTGGTAGAGCATCGGTCTCCAAAACCGAGGGTTAGAGGTTCGAATCCTCTCGGGCGGGCCCAGCGGAGAATTAGAGCAAAGCTGAGGAAGAAGGAGAAATCCCCGGGAAAAAAGAAAACTTAAAGGAACTTCGCGAAAAAAGCGGAGTTTGCAGGAAGACCTGGGCATGTCGGCGTAAGCAAAAAGGCCCAAAAACCCTTATGTTTCACACAGTCCCACCGGGACCGCCGTAGAGGGAGAGGTTGAAAATACAACAATATAGGTTAAATAGAGAAATGGAGCGAGAAATATTGCTGACAGATGAAATAGGAGTGGATCATCGCGTGAAATACCTCGATGAGAACAGAGTGATTGTGGAAACGTTCACAAAATACGCATGCATGGGAGAGGACTATATCGAGTCGACCACTGCGCGAATTCGAATAAAAGAACTGGGCAGATGGCCCCTCACTAAAGGACTCCAACGTCAGATTATTGTGTGGCATAACAAATACCGATCACAAGACGAGATTATTCCTGCAGAATAATAAGTGCCGCGAAATAATTCCCCCCAGTGACTCGAGTACTAAAAGGAACTAGCCTATAATCAGTGTATGAACGTGACTATAAGCTACACATACGCGCTTAAGCGCCTCATGAAGTATCTGTCTGAGACTATCGAAGAGACCGGATTCATTAAACACGCAGATGTACACTGGCTTAAAGCACTAACGGCCTTCCGGCCGGGGAGGAGGCCCATGCCAAAACACATCAGCGGCTGTGGAGCTCTGAGCCTTGAGGAAGAGCAGCAGATCAACACACTGTTCAAGTCCTCTGGGCTGGCAGGAGTACTACTAGGGGCGCGGTGGTTTCCCGATCTGGAGAAAGGCCTCATTAAGACAGTCACGCTGCGCGACTGTGGGCGCGGCTGCACTCCGGACTCCGCCTTCGAAGTAGGGACGCACCACGAGCTCGTCCTCTATAACGCGCGCGATTGGGCCTTCTAGCATTGACATAATCAATGCCGAGTCGGCCGAGCATTGACAGGTCGATTTTTTGGGGGAAAATAGACATGTCAGCGAGACATGTCTATTTGGTAGACATGTCCGAATCGGAAGGAACCCTCTTATAATTAAAGAGATGAGAGTTAACAATTTTAAAGTGAGTTGGGGAAGTGATGATAGTGGTAGGGTTGAGATTGGTGAGAGGGTATTTGAGGTTGATGAGTGTAAGGTGATTGATAGAGAGATGTTTGAGGGAGATGAGGATGAGGTTATTAAGTTTTTGTTAGAAGGTGGTTGGAGTGAGGTGAATGAGTTGTGGACCCCAAAAGGGAGACCCTCAACTGAAAGGAACCCTCATATAATTAAAGAGATGAAAGTTGAAGGTCAGAAGTTGGAAAAGGGTGATTGGATTGTTGTGGAAGGTGATAATTGGGAAGAGGATGGAATGGTGGTTGAGTGGGATGATGAGGAGCTTAATATGTTTGATGGTAAAGAGGGATGGACTGTAAAGAGGGATGAGATTAAGAAGGTTTATTTTAGGTAAGGAACCCTTATATAATAAGAGTATGAAAAGACTTATAATCGCGCATGTTGCTGATGTCGTATGTTGGTTTACTTTAGGGTTGATTTTGGGCATCGTTTTCTTTTAGGAACCCGCTTATAATTAAGGTATGAAAAATCATTTCACGATGGAGAATCACGTTAAAGAAGCAATCGCTGAGCTGAAAGCTGCATGGGATGAAGAGGGAGAGCCCTATACTGAAGCTGAATTGAAGCTGATGGTGTTTGAGAATTTGAGAGATGAGCTCAAATGGCTGCTGGCGTAAAGGAACCCTCATATAATTAAGGAGATGAAAGAGCAACACCTGACAGTGAAAGCAAGGCAGCGCGCCTGGAAGAGGATGATCCACGACACGTGCAGATCCAATTGGGCCAAACGCGTTAGGACGAAGCTCGATCTGATCTCGTTTAACGCCTCGATGAAGGAGCTCGATGACGAGCTCGACAAGCTCGAGAAGAAACATCCGGAAGCCCTCAGAGCGATGGCCGACGAATGCGCCGCGCAGGCGACCGCTGAACGCATGCGGTGTAAGCTTTAGGAACCCAGCTATAATAAAAGAGATGAAAGAAGTTGTTGGAGATGTGCAACGGGGACTAGAGCCCCGCCTGCGGGTTAACGAAGAAGAGGAACTCTGATATAATAAAAGAGATGAAAGATCATGATAAGTGGTTCAAGGAGTTCGAAGCTGCAACGCACTTGGTAGACGCGCTTAAATTCCTCGTGGGGCGGATGTCAACTAACGACGATTCGAATCCTCTCGATGTTGAATATCTCGTGGCCGCGCTAGAGGAACATGCAAAAGCGCGACCGGACGCATGGCTTTAGGAACCCGGCTATAATAAGAGTATGACGAAGAAAGAGATTTTAAAAGCATTTGATAGGGCAGCCGAGCACGATCCCGAGCACGACGAGCGACATGGTGGCGCGTACGATCGCGGAAGCGCTGATTATTATTACGGTCGCGGAAGACATCCACATTTCTTTATTGGCGACACGTACAACAGCGAGAAGATTGATTGCGACAGCATGACAGAGAGCCAGATCCGATCTTACGACGCTGGCTACGACGCAGCTAAAGCTTGCGGTGATCGTAAGGAATGGCGCTGATTTTCATCAACAAGCGCGCCCTGCTGTCGGCGATGACGAAGCGGGTAGGGCGCGCTTCCCTTAAGGAACTCTGATATAATAATAGAGATGAGAGAGAGAATGATCAAGCCCGCGGCGAGCTATAGCGATATTGTCGAGCAAGTCAACAATCGCGTCGAGAATTTGTGTGTTGGAATGAATCAAGAAGTTGATTCAATCACTTTCAAAATGAACTTGCGTTTGTTTCTGGAAGAATTGGAAGATGAAGTTATGGAACATCATCGCATGCTTTGGGAAGATCAGATCTAAGGAACTCAGATATAATAAGAGTATGCCGAATGATAAGAAAGACCCCGGGGAGGAGATCCTCCGCGAGATCTGGGGCGCTCCTGAGGGAGAGACGAAGACCTGCTGCATTTGTGAACAGGACTTCACTGAGTGGGGCAACAATCCCGAGCCTGTTATGGCGTTTGAGGAAGGGAAATGTTGCAACACCTGCAACGACAATTATGTCATCCCAGCACGACTCAGTGATCTGTTCGTAGGTGGCCGGTTCATCCCGAAAGAGGAACTCTGATATAATAAGACGATGAAGAGATTGAGCCTTAAACTGATGCGCTACCTACGCGACGAGTATCCTGACATTTGGGATAACCATATTGTCAGCCCTCGCGTCTGCAGGTTTTGGGATTGGTGCAAGCGTTAGGAACTCTGATATAATTATAGTATGCCGATGAAACACAGAACACTAGTCACCACGCAGTACCTCGAGAACTACGGAGCCCATTCCGAGAATGGCAAGTTCGCGGACGGTCATGCTTACTGGAAGTTCAAGGGCGGGACGATGTATGTCATCTCCTCCAACGAGGAGCGCCCGGCGAATGCCGTCGCGTTTTTGTCCGCCTACCTCCAGAAGGACAACGATAGCACTTATGGCAAAGAGCTTCCGGTCAGCTGGGAGCGGATCGAGCCTGATTGGAAGCCCGAGAATTCTTGGGAAGATTGGGTCGAGCTCGACGTCGAGGAGCACTTCGCCAAGAAGTCCGGATAGGAACTCAGATATAATAAGACGATGATGAAATTAGGAATAGCTCAGACGGAGTTCACGAAGGTCAAGGACATTGTAATCCCTGACATCTTCTACAACCGTATGAAGTCCGGCGTACAGGACTTCGATAAACTTTTCGGCGATGGTCTCCTTCCCGGATCGTCGATCACATTGACGGCGCAGGCCGGATGTGGTAAGACCACATTTGCACTTCAGCTTCTCGAGCACCTCGACCAGGCTGGCTACGATGTTGCTTACGCTTCCGGTGAGGAGAACCAATACCAATTGGCCTTCACTTGTCAGCGGCTCAATGTTCGCGGTGTGTCGATCGCCAACATCACCGACGTCGACACGATCGCGAAAGCGATGGAAAATAACGACGTTGTGGTGGTTGACTCTTTCCAAGCCTTGACGGTTGAGACTAAGATGAACAGCCGCGCCCTTGAGCAGTATGCAGTGAGCACTCTCTGCAACAAAGCGAAGGACAGCGAGTGTGTGTTGATCTTTGTGATGCACCTCACCAAGAGCGGACAGCTTAAGGGTACGACGCTCGTGCCTCACAGCGTGGATGTCAACATGATGATCTCTCACGACCTCGATAAGGACGATGACACCACCAGAATAATTTCGGTGTCGAAAAATAGATTTGGTCAGACTATAGACGTTGAGGCTATCTTAGGTCACAAAGGCTTCCACATCGGTGAGAAGGTAACGACTGGCAAGAAGGCTAAGTCGAAGAAGGATCGTAAGGCTGATCTGAAGAAGCAGATCCTTGCGCTTGATCCGCCCAACATCACCGAGCACCTGATCATGAATACTTTCCAACTGACTAAAGGTCAGACCTACCTAGTGCTTACGGCGCTTGTTAAGGACAAGCTGCTTAAGAAGTACGGTAGGGGCGCCCGGGCCGTCTGGAAGAAGACGCCCAAAGCAAACAAGAAGAGCTAAACATCTCATCATCGGCATAAGGTGCCCCTCAGAGCAGTCGCCAGGCAGAGCCAGGCATGGCGCTCGAGGGGCACCCGCCTTTAGAGAGACCCCCCGCGCTCAGAGAGCCCGGTGCTCTAGACAGGCAGCGTTCGAGATTGGTAATATAGTGCTAGGTTTGTGAATGGGCCGGCCCCACATGTCTTTCTAAATTTTTTAGCGCGCAATTCCAGACATAACAAGAAAAATTTAACGCTCGGAATAAATAAATGTATGGCCAAGGAAATCTATAATAAGAACGCGCGAGAGAAAGCATTACTCGAGGAGGCTTATATGAATGTATACAGCGAAACTATAGAGAATATACATTCACCGGCGATGGATAAAAAGAAAGAGTATGAATATGATCATGAAACTTGGATGTTGGATATGCATGAATATCGAAGACCCGGACCTTTTCATCCAGCTGGCCCGGTTTATGAAGACGATGTAAGAGACCCCACTACCGGACAACTGATTGGTCGAAAGGGCCAGCCGAAAAAGCCAAATCCTGCTGACTATGGGTTAAGTGAAGATCAAGAAGCAACCGGTGGGGAGTCACCAGCCCCGGTAGCAACCGGTGGGGAGGTCCGCTTTGGACTTGCCAAAGCGCGCGCGGGGGAGAAAAACCCTCAAGGGGTCCCATGGGACCTCCCTAAAGCGTATAGCTATGACTATGGTTCCTGGTATGATGATTTCACAACCGACCGTATGTATACGACCGGAGACCCAGGCCCAGCACCGGATCCAGCAGAATATGGATTATCAGAAGTAGAAGCAAAGCAGATTGAGGATGAGAAGAAGAGGACAGGAGGGATATGATCGATCTATTATGAGAACAAAACATATATATAATAAGAACGCGCGAGATAAAGCATTACTCGAGGAGGCTTATATATATATGTTAAGTGAAGATCAAGAAGGGGGGCCTATTAACGGCAATGAGATCGATCTAACTATAGATCCTGGTGCGCAGCAAGTACAGAAGAAAGATATTCCACTACAATTCAGAGTTGCAGAACAGCCAGAGACCATTGAGACATTAGAAGGACCACAACCGGCTGCAGTTGGTGCATATATTATGACTGGTACAAAAGGCGAAAATTGGCCTATCCCAAAAGATGAGTTTGAAAAAAATTATAATATTATAGGTGATAACACTGCTGCTAAGAAACCTCTTCCGATACCTGGTAAGCAGATGCAAGAAGATTTCTTTGTTACACCTACCTGGAGTCCTAATAAGTTACACGGTAAGCCCGGTGATTGGTTAGTTCAATATGAGCCAGGTAATTACGGAGTAGTCGAGGCTTCCATCTTCGATGAGACATATGATTTACTATGAAAACATTTAACAGCTTAATATTATGAGAGCAAAAAACGAATACAAATTTATAGAAGAAGCTTATACACAAGTTAATGAAGGCTTCGATGATGTAGGTAAAGGTCCTGTGCACAGGGCCGCGGCGCGCGGCGCACGTCCGCGCGATCCGGATAAAACTGCTTTAGGTAAAGCATTCCTGGCTAGTCAGACTGCTGAGGGGCCACCGAACCCCGGTCCAGATGATCTCGGACCTGATAAGTCCGAAGAACAAGAGACACATAAGCCCTATGTGTCATCCTATATGCCCTTTCATAGAGATGAAGATGATAAGCTTAAGCCTAGCAAGAAAATTTGGGCTGTTTTAGACCAAGATGGTAATGCAATATTTACATCAAACGATAAAGATGAAGCGTATAAATGGTTTGATGATAATTTCAAAGACTTGAGAGATGAAGGGGAAGAGTTTGATAAAGAAGAAGACTACTGGACTCTGGGGTTAACAGATGAAGATAAGATCAAAGACCATGGTCCGGTAATCAAGAAGGATCTTCTGACTCCTGAAGAAGAAAAAAAAATAGATGCGAACCGAGAAAAGCTTCACGCCTCTAAGGTGAAGAGTTCTTTCGGTAAGAAGCGGTGGGAATGAAAGCATTTAAAACATCTTATCAGAAGATCATTAATGAATATAGTGATGATGCTCATGAGGTTCAAAAGGCTCGAAAGTTAATTGAGCGTAACATAGAGGGTGTAATGAACTACTACAAGAGTCTCCTGCACAAGATTGGACAAGAGCAATCTAATCAGACAGCTCTGGAAGAGCTGCAACAGTTAAAGACTCATATACAACATCAGTTGAATCAGTATAATCAGTGGACAGCACCGGAAAATTATGATTCCGAAAAATTATGAAAACAGTTGAAGTAGACCAGAAAATTTTTTTGCCGAGTTATCTTCGATGATGGAAGCATAAATATATAAAATGATCTCCTTTGACAAATCTTATCAGCAGATCCTTAATGAATATAATATACCGGATGACCCTATTTCAGGCCCTCCGGCTTATGATCCGGATCTAGATACGTCTAGTGCATATGAAGGTATACAATCTCAGTACCTCTCGTCCGATCCAGGAGACGCAGATCCGGATTTAGTAGCATATGTCAAAAAAGAAGTTAAAGACATTGTAGAAGAAAGTGGATTGAGTGTAGAGGAAGCTTTAAAGATTGTTAAGGAAGAGTTACCTGATGTAATTCAAGCAATTGGAGTAGATGAATTAACCGGTGAATTTAATTTTGATATAAAATGATCTCTTTTAAGTTATATTATGAAGCTAATATAGCTAACGCCGAAGTTCTCAAAGGAGCGATAGAGGACTATTTATGGCAGCAAGCGGGAGGCGATCCTGACTTACAACCCGGAGGCCCTATACATAGATGGTTTACTACTAGCTTTATGAAGTTTTTAACCGGGCCAGTTGCACCTATCGTGGCCCTGCGATATGTAGGTTTAGACCGGCATGAGTATAAAGAAGGTGAACCAGAATGGATGAAGAAGTCTGATGTTGTGGATTATATTAGCGCCGGAACAGATTGGCCTAAGCTAGCTCATATAATCGACTACTTTAAATCTTTATCTGATCATGATAGAAAAAAGATAGTTAAGAAGCCATATGATCAAGTTTATCAAGAAGTAGCGCAATGGGACAAGGATTTAGCTGCACAGGAGAGATCAGACACCAAATTAAAAGAAGGCACGGACTATGAGGTTCTTTATAAGGACGGTTACTATACATGGGTTGAATTAAGTACTAAAGCGGCATACGAATGTGAAGGGGAAGGTATGGGACATTGTGTTGGAGGGTATGATCCTGAGGAAGAAAACAGCACAATAATCTCTCTTTGGGATAAGAAAGGTGACCCCCATGTAACGATAGAGATTCAACGATATGGTGACAGTCAGGGCCCATGGGTTTCTGATGCTCATGAGGACATTCAAGAGATAGTACAAATTAAAGGAAAGCGAAATGAAGCGCCAGTTGGTAAGTATAAGGAGATAACTGCTAGGTTTGTAAAGAAGTGGTTAGATGAGGGTACGTTTAATGAACAAGCTAAAAGTCTAGAAGAGTTAGAACCATCACGTGATGTGGTGGGGGACGGTAGAGGTATAGGAATGTTTAGGTGGGAAGGAGACGATGGGAGGTGGTATTGGTATTTTGAAGACTCAAAAGTATGGAAAATGATATATAAACTTCACGTTATTCCATTGCAACAAGATAGGATACAAAATGTTAAAAAGAGAATGGTTGATGATCCATCAGTCGGCCTACTAGTAAACGGTGATGCGAATATTAGTCATGGGTTCTTCAAAGAGATTCCTAAGGAGTTGGCAAATGTTAGAGGTGTTGCTGGTGATTTAATAGTGAATTCCAACCGCTTAACTAGTTTAAAGAATAGTCCTATTGATATAGACGGTAGTGTTTTTGCTGCTAATAATGAGCTCGAAACCCTAGAGGGTGGTCCTTCAACGGTAGATGGTGACTTTAAAGTAGATAGAAACAACCTTAAAAACTTAAAAGGTCTTCCGGAGCAGATATCTGGAGATCTTCACATTAATTCTAATCCTCTAGAGTCATTAGAGGGTGCTGAAAATACGGTTGTTGGGGGCACTGTATTTGTAGGAGGATGGCCGATTGACGATGCGCGTGGTCAACCCGACGCTACTAAAATTATGGCACCTGACTTTATGCAACGAGATAAAGTAATAGATGCCTTCAAACACATTGGTAAGGGCCTAGGTCGCGGTAAGGTGTATCCAGGTGCGTGGGAAGCCGGCGCGGGCCGCCGCTCCGACGATCAAGGTGAAGTACAATATGTTTCGCAAGGTGTAACTGTTTACCCGCCTCCGCCTAGGCCGAATACGCGAAGAGATGATCATTGGAACCCTCTTGAAGGCGAAGCGGGGGAGTTGGCAGATCCCGATCTAGACTAGTGGCGGGGTAAATTAAGGCAACAGTGGTCGTTGTTGGACCTGATTTGTGTGGTCGTCAATAAGTTCCTGTGAACCTTTTTTAGGAAGTTCCAAGTTAATTTGGTCCCCATGATCAACATGTTCTAAAATCTCTACTAGTTTCTTTTCTATCTCATCTACTTTAGGGGCTAGCACTGCTTGTGTACTTCTAATGTGAGTTAGGTTATGATCAATACGCTCATCGATTGTATCAACCCCTCTCCAAAGATAAGTAGCTGCTCCTACAAATACTGTAGCTACTAATACGGTTACTGCGTTAGATACAATCTTATTCCATTCTAGTCTCATTTATATATTTATTACCAGCCCTCCTCCAAAAGGGTGTAAAATATACCCTAGGAGTATAAATAATATTACTATGGGACAACACAACAGTTTTGGAAAAGATATAGAAATGATCTCTGAGGCATACGGGGCAATGTTGAATGGAGCTCACATGATGGCTGGCACAGGCCCTGGTATAGCAGCACAACAAGCCGCTGATCATATGGCTGGTGAAGAAGACGAAGAGGTGAAGGTGGGCGACGATGTAATGTGGGATAGACAACGAAAGCGTGGAATAGTTGATAAGATAGATATTGAAAGCGGTATAGCAGATGTAACCGATCATGAAGGTAATCCACATCATGTTGATTTGAAACTAGTTGATCCAGTTTGAGTATTAATAATGGATGCTTTTAAGTCTAGGAAGTTATTATGTGCTTTAGCGTTGTTTATTACCGCTACTGTGTTTGTTGTTATTGGTCAAACAGACTTTCAAGGTTGGTCTGATTTTGTTAAATGGGTATTTGGTATCTACGCCGCTGGTAATGTTGGTGAGTATACCGCCAGTAAAATTAAGATCGGTAACGGTCATGAGACATCTTCTTTTCAGGTACGGGGTAACACCCCGGAATAGACATTCCTAAGAAAAGACTACAACAGCTATCTTCATAGTTGCATTACAAAACGAGTATATTATACTAAATAAGTATATGAAACTAAAACTACTCACTGCA
>Ga0208790_1001275_pt1 | contig 11117 bp, 14 predicted proteins | sample 10_taG_FD_184083 | JGI IMG/M metagenome (GOLD analysis project Ga0208790, IMG submission 184083) | Marine viral communities from the Subarctic Pacific Ocean - 10_ETSP_OMZ_AT15264 metaG (SPAdes) (version 2) | ecosystem: Environmental > Aquatic > Marine > Oceanic | place: Pacific Ocean | collected... | reverse complement strand
GAAGACTTTGAAGAAAAATCTTTAAAGAGTATAGAAATAGTTGAAGAGAGATTTTTAGAATTAAAGGAAAAAGTCAAAGAATATGATTGGATAGAATGTATACATAATTCATCTATAAGATCAGACGTCTTACCACCTTATGAGTATATATGGGACTCTGTTCATTTTAAATTCCCGATAGAAAAAATGAGCTATGAAGAAAAGCAAGCTGAAAAGGCGGTTATAAAAATATGGTATGATAGGGATATAAAATTAATGTCTAACTTTGATGGGTATCTACATACTGATAAAGATTATTATGATTCAGTGTTAATAGATGGAGGTGAATTTTGCGGTTATGAGGAATTTTTATTACTTAAAGATAGAACTGATGTTTTCTTTTTAGATGATTGTCATAGGGCTTATAAAACAAGTAAAGTATTTTATGTTCTTAAAAATGATAAAAACTGGGGATGCTTAATGAACTGTGTGCCACCATATCCTCGAGCTAGAAATGGATCTGCTGTATTTATAAGAAACGCGAGATATCAGCAATACCTAGATTCAAAAGACCGGGTCGACACAAGAGATATCTGCAATACTTAGATCTAAGTATATACTATGACATTTATTATAAATGAAAGAAATTATAATATACCAACCATGGGGCGGCCTAGGAGATAATTTAGCTCATACTCCTATTCCTCGTGTATGCCAAGAGCTTGGATATAAATGTCTTCTCAGTAAACATAATGCATTTAGACACCCTCAAATATTTGATTTACTATATAAAGATCTAGATTGTATTCATGGTACTACTGATGAAATAAATGAAAGCTGGCAAACAGGTTATACACAAATAAATGAACCAGGTTGGAATCATATTAGACATGTACAGTTAGGTTACGGATTTGAGAAAGCACCTTATTATTACCCACTTATAAATTACCAACCTAAATTTATTAACGAATTAAAAAATGTAACATTAGTAGATTTATCTGGTGATCATTGCTATACCTATTTTCCACATCTATATAATGAACAAAATTTATTAAAAATAACTAAACGTTTAATTGAAGTAAATAAACTTAAAAATATTATTACGGTAGAAAAAAATAATATAGACAATTCTGATATAAAAATTACTGAAGAATCATATAAAATAAATTCCTTATTTGATTATGCAGATATATTATTTTCGTGTAAAAATTTTATTTGTATAGATTCAGGACCTGGAAATTTAGCTTGTACTATTAAAAATCAATTTAAAACAAATTGCAACATTTATATAATAGGAATGTCACTTCAGCTACCTCCAAAAAAATATGATACTTATAATTATGTTAATGCAAATTATATAACATCCGACACACACGAAATAATTAGAAGCTATGAAAATTAACTTTATTTTATTTCATAAAGGGAGTAACTTTCCCGAGTATATAAAAATTTGTATAGATCAAATTCAAAAAACCCAAACCAACTATAAAATATATTTTTTAACAGATTTAAAGATAACTAATAGTGAAGATATCGATATTATTGATATTAATCAATATAACTTACCACTGACTGATGTTACCTATTATACTAGTCATGAAGACCCGTTATGGCGGACTGCTCTAGAGCGTATTTTTTATATTAATGCTTTTATTAACCATTACAATCTAACTAATAGTGTTCATTTTGACAATGATGTTTTGATATACAAAAACATTACAGAAATTTCTACACTGCTTCAAGACCATGTACCAAATATTGGTCTCACCCCTCATAAAGAACATGAACTAGTATGCGGCTTTATGTTTTTAAAAAATAATAACTCTTTGGAAGAAGTATGTAGAGAGCTACTAAAATTAGTTGTATTAGGTGAAGACAAATTACAACAAATGCTTCCTGGGGGCATGCCCCACGAAATGAGATTATTAGGCCATCTGCAAGCTAATATTTTAGATCCGGATATTATTACAACTCTACCTGTTTCGCCTCTAGAACCAGGTAATAATATGTTCACCCTATTTGATGGTGTTTTTGATCCTAGCTCTTATGGACAATTCTTTGGCAATAATAATCAAATCCACCCGGGGGACGCAAATAGATATATAGATAGACATATTAATAAAGAATTTGTTCCTATTTTTGATAAAAATACTCATACCCCGTATATCCAATGGGGTGATAAACAGGTACCAATTTTCAATTTACACATACATAATAAAAAATTACATGAATATAGTATCAGGTGAATTATTACAAAGTTTATGTGAAGTAAGTTTTTACAAAACTTTAGATAGTATAAAACAAGACCAACTTAAATCTTTAAGTCAGAATATTTTTTGTATAGATGAAGTTTCTACTCAAGAAATATCTCGCTACAAAAAAATCTTTATATATGTTGATTTTATTCACGATTTTATGAAAAAGTTTGCTGATCATTTAGCAGATGAAACTATAATTATGACCCATAATGGTGATATTAATATTACAGAAGAGTATGGATCATATTTAGATAATCCAAAAATTAAAAAATGGTTTTGTCAAAATAGAGCTACTAGTCATAAAAAATTATTTTCTATACCAATAGGTATTGCTAATTCACAGTGGCCTCATGGTAATCAAGAGAGATTAAAATTTATAAAACAAAAAAATTTACAGAAAGAATATCTTGTATATAAAAATTTTGATACAGGCACAAACTTAGATGGGAGAAATATATGTAATTTAATAACAGAGAAAAATGGTATACATATGTCTAATAAAACCGATATTACTAGATATTTAAATTATATATCTAAAAGTAAATTTGTAATATCTCCACCAGGTAATGGAATAGACTGTCATAGAATATGGGAATGTATGTTTTTAGGTACTACACCTATAGTACTATATAATGAATGCTTTTCCCAGTTCAACCATCTACCTATTTTATTTGTTGATAGTTGGGAAGAAGTAACTACTGAATCTCTACGTAATAAAGTAGATAATTACAGTTTTGACAATATTAAAGAACTTACGTTAGATTATTGGAGAGAAAAAATCTGTATCTAAACAGCCTCTATCATCTACAAAAATATCTGCACAAGGCTTCCCTAAAAATAATTGATGGTACTTAACGTTCCAGGAATCTAATTGATTCTTAGTTAAATCGTATAGTTCCTTATATGCTTCTTTTTGATTATTATCACTTCTACCCATCCCCCTGGCAGTTAAAAAGAAAATTGTATTACCCGCATCATATAATGAATTAATACAATCTATTCTTTCAATATCAGGCTTACTATCTGCATAACCACTACTTCCAGTAACACAAATTGTATTATCGATATCAAAGCAATATGTTATTTTATCCATGCTTTAAAATCGTTAGTAAATTGCTCAACAGAAGCGTCTGTTCCAGGGTGTTTTGAGCTTTCTCTAACTACATTAAATCCTGCAGTTACAATATGTGAACCAAAAGTCCAAGCATCAGTAATATCTTGAGGGTTTCTAATACTACCAGAAATGATTCTACAGTCATAACTATTTTTCCTAATAAACTCGTTAGTCTCTTGAAGCGTGAAATGAACGTTTATCTCCCTATCTCTTGCCCTATTATAGAACAACGAAACGTAGCTAGCTCCAGCAGCTACGCCTAACATAAGTTGACTAGCAGTATAGCAGCAAGTACAATTTACTTTAATTCCTAAATCTGCAAGACGCCTAATAACAGGCAATTCGTTCCACCCAATTGGAATTTTAATATTTAAATTTTTATAATCAATATTCTTAACTAAACTAATCGCTTGTTTTTCGATCTCTTCTGGCTCAACAGCAAAAACTTCAACACTTAAAGGAATATCAAAACTTGTAATTTGTTCTTGTTTTTCTTTTAACAAATCAGCAATTTTTTGCATATGACCAACATAATCAGCTTTAGGTTCTTTAGCCATAAGAGATGGATTAGTAGTTACCCCGCTAATTACACCTCTATTGATAGATTCCGAAATCTCATCAATATTAGCTGTGTCAATAAATAATTCTCGCATAATTTATTTTATAATGTATTTTTTAATTTTCAACAAAATTATAAGTTTTTCCATCTTCTACTATATGGGAATCATTATCATCATCAGTAGTACTAACTTCAATAATAGTAGTATCTTGTATAGCCATTCTCATGTGCATTAATCCAACAGGAATATGAACTACATCACCTTCGCTTAAGACTAAAGACTTATTTTCGCCTCTACCTATTCTTAATCCTAATTGAAGTAGCCCCTTTTCTATATAATATGATTCTTTTTTATGAACATGATACTCCATACTGCTTTGAGTTCCGGCCTTCATTCTTATCTTCTTAATACTATAACCATCTTGATCAAACAAAGTCGACATATCTCCCCAATACTTTTCTTCATATTTTACTACTGTTTCTATATTAGGTAATTCCCTAATACCGTATTTGTTATCATTGTCCATAATATTTTTTAATTCCGTGTTTTCTAAAAAAATGCTTATCTAATAAATTTTTTGATAAAGTAGTATTGCTAATAATTTTTTCTGATAAGAAAGCTAATTTAGCAACTTCTTCGATCACTATAGCATTTTCAAGAGCCTGTTGCTTTGTACTTCCCCACACATATACCCCGTGATCGGGTAATAAACACCCCGGCATTTGTCTATAATCTATTTTTTTATCTATAAAATAATTGACTATGCTCAATCCTAGATTTTTTTCATAATTATTTTTTATCTCTTTTTTGAGTAAATCATATACTACTGGAATATTACCGTAAAAATAATCAGCATGTGTTGTACCAAAACAATAAATAGGTCTCTTTGCTTGAGCAAAAGCTGTACAGTATTGAGAATGCGTATGCACTACGTAGTTAACTTCAGGAAAATTGTTATACAACTCAATATGTGTAGGAGTATCAACTGAGGGCTTGAGGCCTTTAATTTTTTTACCGGAATTAATATTAACTATAGATAGATGTTCTTTTTTTAAGGTATTTACATCTATTCCTGACGGCTTAATAATTATATTATTATGTTTATCTCTACCGCTAGCATTCCCCCAAGTAAGCTTTACTAGACCCTCTTCGACTATGCCTTTATTTAGCTCTATAACGTTTTGAGATAATTTTTTTGAATAATTCATAATTAGGTGGTGATGCTCCTTTTGTTTCTGTTGCTAGGCCGGCCCATATATTACAATAAGTCAAAGCTTTTACATTATTATTAAGATCCATAACTGAAGCCATAGCTGTAAAACTATCACCTGCCCCACATGTATCTATTACATTTGCTTCTCTAGGGGGATAAACTATTCCGTTATACTTACAACCCTTATTACCTAATGTAATTATACTATCTGATTTTAAATTATAAAATTTTTCTTCATCTTCGTTTAGAATAAATAAAGAGCAATATTCGAATTTTTCAAAGTCAAGATCTTTCTTATTACCCCAATCTGAAAGCTGAGTATTTACAATACATGGTATTTTTTTGTTTCTACAAAGCTTAATAATAGCGATAGTTAAATTAGCAGTTAATAATCCAGCTCTATAATCACTAAGAATGACAGATTCATATTCATCTATAATTTTTACTAGTTTTGATAAAACTATAGATTCCTCTTCTTCATTTAAATTTATTTTTTTACTATAATTAATTTGAAGATGTTTATAATTATTATCTTTACGATTTACGTAATACCTACACTTTACATTGTGTTGTTTATGCAAATGGAAATATTGAATATCATTATCTTCTAATTCATTAGCTATAGCTAAATCGTTAAAGGCTGTAACAAAATAAACTTCACGATCTAACGCCTTCAAATTCATTACCAGATTACCAGCTCCACCCAACTGCTTTTTTTTAGAAATATATTCCGCTTTCAAAGTTGGCGACTCAAGCGAGAGACCTACTGCTTTTGTTTCAACATATTCATCTGAGATTAAATCCCCTATAACCAGTACTTTTTTACGATCTAGCATTTCCTCTTACCTTTTCAATTACTTTAGTTGTAGAATACTGACCCTTGTCAAGAAGCGGTGCCACCTTTATATCTATATGATCTGGTATCTCATCCCGCGCGCGCACCTCGCTAGCAGTAAATTCGCCCCCCTTTACTACAATATCAGGATTTATTTGTTCAATAATTTCCTTCGTATCGGTATGATCAAAAATAATCACTTCATCGACAACAGATAGGGACGAAAGTATCTTTTTCCTATCCTCTTCGCTATTTACTGGTCTTCCTAGGCCTTTCAGCTCCCTAGTAGCTCTATCTGAGTTAATACCAACAACAAGCCTATCTCCCAAGCTTTTCGAAAAGTTTAACACCTCTAAATGACCTTTATGGAGAAGATCAAAAATACCGTTAGTAAACACTACCGTCTTAGGCTTATGATCTGTTATTTTTTCTATTCTTTTTACATGTCTACCTTCACCGAAGGGGGTGTCTAGCCATTTTTCTAAAATTTCCTTAGCATTTTGGGTGCTAGATATCCAGCTGCCTAGACATAATACATTTGAATTATTATGCTCTCTGCTTTTAGATGCAGAGTCCAGGTTGTGAATTAAAGCTGCTCTTACATTTTTAAAGCGATTAGCTGCAATACTCATACCTACACCAGTGCCGCATATTAGAATACCCCGCTCTATCTCTTTGTTGTGGATAATAGTGCTTAACTGATTAGCATAATCCACGTAATCGACGTTCTCGCTTTTGAAAGGACCTAAATCTATAGGGTTATAGCCTCCTTCTCTGAGAATACTTTTCAATTTACACTTCAACTTAACACCATTATGATCACTAGCTAGAATTATATTTTTATCTACTGTTTTCAACATTAATATTTTATAACTACATTTGCAATAATCAATAACACCACCTATATAATTATATATAATATGCAACTAAGTCATGAAAAAATCGAAGAGCTTTATGAAAAGTTTGTTAAGATAAACTATACAGATGAGTACAAGCATAGATATATACCCCTTCCAATTGAGAAGAATAATAAAAACTGGAGATGGGAAGATAAAGATTTTCCACGTATTATATCATTACTAGAGTTTGAGACATATATAGAAAAATACAACTTTCAGATTGATAAATTACTTATTTTTAATGGTGAAGAGGATCCGGAGTTAGAATATTTAAAAGGGTTGTATAAGAGTTACCTTAACGTTAATTACGAAGACAGCACTGAAAAATACGATTTACATAATTTACAGCTAAGCCATAAAGATTTTGATTTTTGTATACTTTCTCAAACGCTTGAGCATGTATATAATCCAAGTAAATGCTTAGCAAGCATTAAAAAACATTTAGCTCCTGAAGGTTATTTATTTATTAACGTCCCGGCATGCAACGCCCCACATAGCGAACCCTTTCATTTTTATACCGGGTTTACTCCCATGGGATTAGCTGCTTTAGCAGAAGAGAATGGATATAAAATAAGAGAAATAGGTCAATGGGGCAATGAAGAATATTTAGTGAAACTCTGGACTAGAGACCCAGGGTGGAGTGATTATAGACAGCTAAAAAACCCCGGGTTAAATGAAATTGAAAATCCGGTAATTACATGGGCACTTCTTCAAAAATAAGAAAAATAGGTATTATATGCCAAGACGACGTTAATATAGTAGGTCATCTTTTGTTTAATAATTATAGAAAAGCCTTACAAAATTATTTTAAAGGTAGCACCTTTAAAGACATAGAAAGGACTGAACAATTAGACGGTCTTGATTACGTCCTTATTGTCGATGAGCACTTTATTCCACATACAGAAGTATGGAAGAAAGACAGCTTTATTCAAAAGGTTAATGATTTAAATATTAAAGTTTTAGTTTTTAATTTTGAAAAAATCTATAGCAGTCAATTTCCATGGAATGCCGACCATCAGAATAAACTAGAAACTTTTAACAACCTTATTCAGCTTTTTAGTGATATAGAAGACAGAAAACTTAAAAACGGAATTTTAAATAAACAGCTCTTATCAAAAGACACTAAACTTATTAATAATAATAAAGAAAAAATTGAAAAGGCGGTTTTTATAGGTCAAGCAAACGGAAGTCAGTATTATAGAAGACAGGAAACTTTACAACAACTGAAAAGCGACCCAGCTTTTCGAGATAGGTTAGACATTATAGTTACAGATAGAAAATATACCTATCAAGAATATCTAGATATTTTATCGAAATATAAGTATGTTATTAATCCTTTAGGTACTGGTGACTTTTTAAATTTGAGATTTTATGAAGCTTTAGAATTAGGGTGCATACCCATTCAACAAGTAACACCCAGCATGTTACCTCACTATAAGGAATTAGAGTTCGGATTATTACTTCATGATCTTTCTAATGCGGCAGACAAGAAATTTAAAAAGATGAATTATTATTTAGAAGACTTTTTTGAAGAAATAGGGCTTTCTAATATAGTTGATTAACTAACGTTAGCTTATAAAATTGTTATATGATTATTGATCAACAAGTATATAATGGTGACCTAATTCATGATCGATTTGCTTACAAATTCTTTCGGAAAGATGTTTCACCCTATGGTAATATCGTTGCTTTTAGAGCTCCTATGTATGTCAGCGACAATCTTATTGATCTGGAAGATACGTTGGCTAAAGATTTTATTCATTCAGATGATGCCATTAATTTTTGCTGGGAGATTCCTGGGATGTGTCCTCTTGGCTCTGTCTCATTTCAACGTCTCTTTAATACTACTCTAGCATCTCTTTTAGGACAGCTTATTCAAGTGCCTATTAGTATGGATGGTGATGACGTGATGGTGAGCGATACGTTTATAGGAAGCGACGATAGGAAGTATGATAGAGGAAAAGTAAGTGTATCTATTGCTTATAGTAAAGATGGTGTAGCTCTAGGCCATACCGGGATTAATATTAATGCCGGTAAGAAAGCACCAGGCTTTGCTTATTCTTCAAAGCTTACAGACGAGCAAGTTGAAAAATTTATGAATGCGGCAGTAACTGCTTTTAGTATGGAGACTAAAGATCAGTGGATTGCTACAACAAAGATAATTTTATGAGTACACTAGTAACAGGAGGAACTGGGTTAGTAGGAAGCCATTTTAATGAAGATTTTATTAAGGTATCTTCTAAAGATTGTGATCTTGTATCTAACGAAGAGACAAAAAAGTTGTTTGAAGAACACAAACCCAACCGAGTTATACATACAGCGGCAAGAGTAGGCGGGCTAGGTTCTAATATGCTATATAAAGCTGATTATTTTTATGAAAATATCTGTATTAATACAAATGTTATTGAAAATAGTCGGCTTTATAATGTAGATAGATTGGCATGTTTTTTAACTACGTGCATTTTTCCTCATAACCAGGTAAGCTATCCAATAAGACCTCAATATTTACACGATGGACCACCGCATGAATCTAATTTTGGGTATGCTTATGCTAAGAGAATGGCTGAAGTTCAAATTAGAGCTATTAACGAGCAGTATGATAAAAATTATTTCTGTGTAATTCCAACTAATATTTTCGGCCCGGGCGATAACTTTTCCTTAGAGCATGGACATGTAATTCCTATGCTTATCCATAAAATGTATATATCGAAAAACTTTGATAGAGATTTTGAAGTCTGGGGTACTGGAAAACCACTAAGAGAGTTTATTTTTGCAAAAGATGTTGCAAAATTAACTGAAAAATTACTCGATAAATACAATGAAACTGAGCCTGTGATATTATCTACTAGTTGTGAAGTTTCTATTAAAGAAGTTGTTGATATGTTGGTAGACATCTTTAAATTTGAAGGTAAAGTTGTCTGGGACAAAGATAAACCCGATGGTCAATATAGAAAGCCAACTGATAATTCTAAAATACAGGAACTATTTCCTGATTTTAAATTTACAGGGTTAAGAGAAGGTTTAGAAGAAACAGTAGAGTGGTTTAATAAAAATTATGCAAGTGCGAGAAAACAGAGCATTAATTACAGGGATTAACGGCCAAGATGGTTCATATCTAGCTGAGTTTTTGCTAGATAAAGGATACGAAGTCTATGGTACTATTAAACGTAATTCAGTCTCTGAAAATCAAACCGCTAGATTGGATAATGTTTATAACGAAATTAAGGACAATTTAATTTATGCAGATTTATGTGATCAATCTTCTTTAACCAATGCAGTTCATAAATCCAAACCAACAGAAATTTACAACCTGGCTGCGCAGTCGCATGTTCGAATTAGCTTCGATCAACCTATCTATACATCACTAAGCACTGGCCTGGGTACGTTAAACTTGCTCGAAGCTGTAAGGATTATAGATCCATCCATTAAAGTATATCAAGCATCTTCATCAGAAATGTTTGGTAACAGTGTTGATGATGACGGGTACCAAAGAGAGACAACTCCACTGAATCCGGCATCCCCTTATGGGTGCGCTAAGGTTTTTGCATATAATATATGTAGAAATTATCGCAAGTCATATGACCTATTTATATCTAATGGAATTCTCTTTAATCACGAATCACCTAGAAGAGGTAGCAATTTTGTAACATCGAAAGTCATTAAAGCTGCAGTTCAAATTAAAAAAGGCCTAAAAAAAGAACTTGTACTTGGTAATTTAGATGCTACTAGAGACTGGGGTCACGCAAAAGATTATGTTGAAGCTATGTGGCTAATACTCCAACATGATAAACCTGATGATTTTGTATGTGCAACCGGTACATCACATTCTGTAAGAGATTTAGTTGATTATACGTTTTCAAAACTTGATTTAAGTACTGATTTGGTAAAACAAGATAACAAATATTTTAGACCAGAAGAATTAGAGAACTTAAAAGGGGATAGTTCTAAGATTATGTCAATTCTGGGGTGGCATCCAAAATATACTTTTGAAAGCATGATTGACGAGATGATAGATTATTGGGCTGAGGAGTTGAAGTGATAATTCCGCAGCTAATTGGTGGGTTAGGTAATAATATGTTTCAAATTGCTACCGCATATGCAGTAGCTAAAGAAAATGGAACAGAGATGTGCATTAATTATAAAATGCATGCTAACCATGCTCACTTCCACCCTGAAAGATATAGAGATAATATTTTTAAAAATATTAAAAGTACAGCTGTAAGCTTTGAAAAAATATATTATGAACCTACTCATAGATA
>Ga0208790_1001272_pt1 | contig 11133 bp, 9 predicted proteins | sample 10_taG_FD_184083 | JGI IMG/M metagenome (GOLD analysis project Ga0208790, IMG submission 184083) | Marine viral communities from the Subarctic Pacific Ocean - 10_ETSP_OMZ_AT15264 metaG (SPAdes) (version 2) | ecosystem: Environmental > Aquatic > Marine > Oceanic | place: Pacific Ocean | collected... | reverse complement strand
CGAATATGTGGAACATAATTCTCTTGTACATATTTGTACAAAGTGCGTTGTTTGATATTTAAATAATCTGATAGTTCGGTTATTGTTAGTAATTTATTCATGCTTACCTCACTATTTTAATTGATATGTGGCTGTTTCTGTTCACAAGTACAGCCGAACTCGGATTAACTTAAATAATCAACTATTTCTGAATGCGTTACTCTTCAGAAATTAGAGAATGTTGTGCAAAACCATCACCATGAATCGAGAATAATTTCGATTCATGAACGATAAAATCTTCGCCATCATTAAAGCTAGAGTTAAGACTATGAACTCTATAATGTCCATTTTCTAGAAAGGTCTTGCTAGTTCCTTTAACTATTACTTTAATAACAGATTTACCATTTACATAGTTAACAACATCACCTTTTAAAAGTGCGTGTATTTTTCTCTCCATTCCTTATTGGAATATTTATTTAATTGATAACCTAATCTTATATGAAATTTTGGAATTAGTCTAGTTGATAAAGCAAGGAAGGAAGGATATTAGGAAGCCCGATTTTCGCTATGATAGGTATGTGATAGGGAAATGATAAAAAACTCAGAGAGAGAGAAATCAATCTCTCTCTCCATTGAGTTTAACTATTCAATTACTTCAAAACGCACATCATATTGATTTGGATATCCATCATTTAATTTTTCTTCAAGTGCTAAAGAGTATTTTTCACCTTTTAAGTTTTTGATTCTATCCAAATGGTGTCTCAAGTCGTTAGTTATTATTTGAATAAGTAACTGCTCACTTTCATTTAATACTACTTTCTTTGCTAATAATTCTCCCATGACTGTATTAATTTTTGCTTGATTAGTTAATCGTTGCAATCTGCCAGTATGTATCCCAGTATCCACATCAACATGACTCCAAACTAGATGTTCAGGTAATACTTTACCCTTCATTCTGAATTCATGAAGATATTTTTTTATCCCTTGAACTTCATTTAATATATTATCTGAAGTCTCAAAAGTTGGATTGAATAGAATTTCTTTTACTAGTCTATCGCAATCTAATACTGGTTTCTTGTTTCTTAACTTGTTTATTATATTCGATAACATGCTTTCCTTTCCTTACTATTGATTTATTTATATTGGCAATCTATGTGAGTCTATTCTAGTTAAACTCCGTTTTATAGTCTTGTTAGGTCTAGACTCTTTAAACTTAACATTTGGAATCTTGTTCAGATGTTCTTGTAATTCTTTCATTGTTTTATCGTCAAGTGATTTTAATACTCCATTTTCTTTAACTACAATTTGCTTAATAAGTAGTTGAGACATTTAATTAACTCCTATGATTATATTTTTAATTGATACATCTATTATGCAATATATTTAATGATTAGTCTAGTTGATAAAGAATATTTAATGATTAGTCTAATTGATAAAGGATATTCCCCCCCGTTCTACTTCAAAGGTCTATATAACATCAACCTACATATATAATAACCTAAGTAAATTTTTTGGAAACGGGGATGGATATAGTGGTAGGTATAGAGGTAGGCGTAGAAAAAAATTGAAAAAAAAATTTTTATAGAAATGAGTTACTCATCGGGTGTATTAGAGAATAAGTTTATATAGACGTTATCTCTGTCCTCGTAAGAGCTATTCTTTATGGAGTATGTGAAGATTGGTTGTGAGTATGGTTTCCTCTCCACCTCTCCTGTTTGTATATCATAATGCATTTCATATAATATAACTTCATTCGGGGTAAGTTCAAGCTCAAAGTAAATAGTACCATTCTTGTCTAAGGAACCTACTTTTGGTAAATATGGTATATTTGGTATTATCTCTTTCATTACCGATATTGTTATATTTATATATAAAGTGAATTACCCTACTATAATTTTAGAGGTCCATTATAGCTTTTGGTAGATTTCTTTGTAGGTTTTTCTGTAGATTTTTGATTCTTACAGTTGCAAACAACATCTTCCAATTTTTGTACCCTAGCTTCTAGGGCATCAAAGTTTGCCTTAGATTCTGTTTTGTATATATCTAGGTGTGAGTCTTTTACGAATGCCATTATTTTTTTCCTAATATTCCTAATCCATTTTTCCCACCGATTGCTAACCATTCTTTTGAAGATAGTTCTCCATCTTGAATTGCGTTATAGAGTAAATCCCCTATGCGTTCCAATTCTTCTTTTGAATCTACATTCTTTAGTAATCCTAGGAAAAAGGTTATTATATTTTTATATGGTTGTGGTGTTAAAGGTAACACCATTTGTAGTAACTTCATCTGTACTCCTGTTTAATAGCTTTTACTTCTATTATTATTATACATTAGTTTTCAAGTTTTAATAAACCTTTTTCAATTAATATTTCTTTGTTTGCCATATGTTTGGATTCTAATTCATCTTTATTTCCACCATAATATTCAACAGCAAAACCTTCAAGACACATTTCTTTATTTATACTATCCTCATCTATTCCAGCAAGTAAAGGGTGATCTTCGTTCCAATTTGAATCGTCATATGCCCAAATTTTACCGAGTATTCTACCAAACTTACCTTTCTCTAAAGATTCTAAAAGTATCGTTGAACCAACTGGAATTCTACTCTTTAAATAATCTTTTGATATTAGTCCACGTACTTTCTCTTCTTTATTTCTTGTTCTAGATTCTGGTGTATCTATCCCATGTAATCTGATTCTTTGTTTATATAGTTTTACAGCAAAACCTAAATCAATATCAACATCAATTGTATCACCATCTAGTATCCTTAGTACTGTGCATTTGTAAGTATACATCATTCAACTCCTACTTTTCTTATTATTTTAGAGGGAGAGGGGACATAACCAATGTTATTTTGTCACCCTCATCCCATTCCGTATTGTACTTTAGAATATGAACATTTTTTTTTCTCTATGTTTTAATGCACTCGGTAATTGATCGCCACCAACTACCGCTCTATGGATAGGTAAATATCCATTCCTATGACATACCCCCCTCTTTACCTACAAGAATATGCCACGGCATTTAGGAAGAAGCAGTTCATTTCTAAGTACATCTTTATTATAGCATAAAAATTGACAAAGAAAAAAAATATTTATGGGGGGAAAGAAGAAGGGGGACTATAGGGGGTTAAAGATTAGGGGGTATAAATTAACTATTATTATATATATATTTAAATAATGGTAATTAATATGTATAATAATATTATTATGTATGTTGCAAGAATTATTTATATGTTAATATCAGCAATAGAATATATATTTATTAAACTTATTAAAAAATAGTATAATAATTATAGATATTAATTTGTAGATTATACAAATAAAACGCTAGCAAAAGGGAAAGAACCAATACGGTGGAGTCATTTTTTATACGGAGCGGTAGGGTTCAGGGTTAAGAATGGCTCCTTTCCTAAATAATACGATTTTTTAATTTATGGTAACACCAACAAAAGCTTTATACGACAAATTTATGAAAGATCCTGACATTATTCCAGAGAAGGGTCAGTCTAAAGAAAAGCTTGCTACAAACATGGCAAAGCAAAGAGTTCGTCAAAAAGAAAATAATGAACGTGCACATAAATTAGCTGAAATTGCAGATCCCGGAGGAGGCTCCAAAGAAGGTGGGTCTGCTGCAATGTATAGACTTACTGAATTCGTACAGAAACCTATAGAAAAAAACGATAATGGTATCCCTATATGGGGAAAACCTCTCAAAAGTCATCTTGAAATACTTCATAGACCATTTACTGTATTTCCTAATCTTGATGTGGGAAATATTAATGTAGATCCACCCCCAAAATATAAAGGTTCAGTATACAATAGAGAATTAGATATACTCAAATCATTTCAAGATATGCTTGAAAATGAAGATCTTGTAGAAAAAATTACTCAGCAGGATGAAGAAGTAATGGCTCCTTTTCATAGATATCTGAGAGATAATGAACTTGAAGTTGATAGAGAACTTTTACATGAAATAAATCGTGATATATCTACAGTTGTTCATAATTTTAAATTTTATTTCAATCGACCACGACCACATCAGGTAAGTGATATTCCAGAATTTGAAAATGTCAGTGGGAAAAGTCCATCTTACCCATCAGGACATTCAACAAATGGTGCAGTAATAGGAGAATTACTTGCAGATATGTTTCCAGAACATGCAGAAAACTTTAGGGATATTGGGCGTGAAATAGGATTGAATAGAATAATATCAGGATTACATTATCCTACTGATCATATGGCTGGTGTTAAACTTGCAGAGCAACTTTTACCATACTTAATGGAATCAACTATAAAGAAAAGTGATTCTTTTATGACAGAATTATTTAAATATATGGAACATAGGGAAGAGCTTCTAAAAGATATGACACAAATAGGTACGCAGGATATATTGGATGGAGTACGTATTCAAAAAGCTGAAAGACCTTCAAATGATATAATTCAAGATATAACTGAGCTACTCGAAGATTCTAATAATCATAAAAAACAAACAGCTTATAATAAATTACAGAAAAAATTTCCTAATACTGATTTTGAACCTGAATTTAAGGAATATGTAGATATGATCGGTAATGATCTTCCAAATTATTATGAGAATCCTGATGCTCCCCCACTTTCAGATATTAATGAAGTAAGTGAAATGTTTCTAGATCCAGAAACTGGTGAGTTAAATAATGATAAATTTAACGCTTTTATAGAATTTTCCATGTCTCCAGCAAGTTTAAAGAAAAAGGCAAAAGGAAGATTTGATGAGTTAACAAGTGAACTTATGAATACTAGACACACAGGTTCAAGTACTGCAGATGCAATATTAAATCCTGAACGAAAAGATACATTTACCAAAGACATGTTAGATCAACAATTAGAAGATGTGGGGTTTCAAGAAGGGGATGATGGTGAAGCCCTTAATAGAAAATATTTTAATAAATATAACAAGACCTTAAATGACTTATTTACTCAAGTGGAAGATATGAATTCTCCAGAAACCGCTATCGAGTTAATTACTTATTTACAAAATAAAATAGGATTTAAAGGTGATGCTAAATCTAAAGATGCATTAAGTGAAGTAGTTAAACAAAATCAAATTTCTAAGAAATTAGAAACTTTTAAAAATGCTTATTTAGCTAAAAAAGGTAAAGGTAAGGAATTTACTGCTCAAACAGAACAACTTAATTATAGTGCTTTAGGTGGATATTTAAAAGATAAAAGTGAGGATGAAAAAAATAAAATTTTAGATCATATGATTCTTAATGTTGAAGGTAAAGATAAAGTTTCTTATGCGGATATTTATGGTCCCACAAAAATGGATGAAATACTTAACCCAGATAAAAATAGAATCAATAAAAAACAACTTAATGTGCATAAAGAATTTATAAAGAATCTTTTACCATTTGCTACAAAAGAAACGAAGATAAAAGAAAAATTTAGGAAAACTGGACAAGGTACATACGATGTAGTATGGGATGATAGATTGCCTAAAGAAGTTAAAACACAATTAGAGGCTAATAATGTAAATCCTTTTCATACTTTCCCAGATTTAACAAGGTATGTGAAAACAGATAAAGGATGGAAGTTACAACCAGTATCTGAGGAGTCGGAAGCTTTAGGTTCATTTTCTAATGAGCGTATAATACAACATTTAGAAATTAATGATCTTTGGGATGGGATTAAAAAAGAAGAAGATAAATTATCCTATTCTGCAAAAGAACTTAGTAGATTTAGAAACCCTAATATGAGTGGTGATAAATTTTCAAAAGACACTGAAAAGGAATTAAATAGTTATTCACCGGATGCTAGAGATAAAATTTTTGAATATCTTAGAAGAGAAGCTGAAAATTTTGAAGGTGGTTATTTGGATAGGGGGCAAATTAAAGGGTATATAAGTACATTTAAAAAGCAAAATAAAGATTTATTTGATGATAAAGTAACTTATAAAGGTGAAGCATTTTTTGGAATCCCAAAAGCAAAACCCCCTAAAGAATTTTCAAGTGAAGAAGAAAGGGATAAATATAGAATTGATAATTTAATAAATTTTGTTTATGATGAATCAAATGTAAGTAAAAGATTTAATAAAAAATTTAATATTAAAAATCCAGCTGCTGAAAAATATCAAGGAGGTTATGACGAAAGCAGTATATTCCACCCTGATAATGAGATTAGTAAAATATTCGATACTTTAAATATACCAATTGGGCATGACACTTTTTCTCCTAAAGATTCTGTTAGAGAAATGTTAACTCAATTTAATGAAGATCCTATGGGGTACATGAAAGGAAAATTTTCAAATTTTGGAGTACCAGACACTACTACAGAAGGTCAAATAAAATTTTTAGAATTTGAAATATTACCACATCTTAGTTTTTCAGAAGCACAAAGAAAACAAATTTTAAGACGTTACGACCATGAGGGGGGTGTGAATAAACCTGAAAATGTTGCAAAAATAGTTCAATATATTTCAGATGCGATAACAAATGAATCTATAGATTATTCAACACCAGAAGGAAAACTAGAAGTGCAAAGATTAATAAGTGAAGCAGAAGAAAGAATACAAGAACTTTCAAAAGATGAAAAAGGAAAAAATAGATTTGACACTAAAAAATCTCTTAAAGGGGGAAACGACTTTAAAGTTTCTGAAAAAATAAATGGGTCTACTGATATAGTAGTTGCTTCTGAAGAACGAGTAAAAAATGAACAAGCTAGAATTGATCGACAAGCTGTAGAAGAAGTTATCCCAGAAGATGTTGTAGATGAAGATGTTGTAGATGAAGAAGATGTTGTAGATGAAGATGTTGTAGATGAAGAAGATGTTGTAGATGAAGAAGCTGCTGTAGATAAAGAAAAAGGATATATTGAAAATGAAATTAAGTCTATAGAAAAAATAGAAAAATGGATTAGAGAACAATTAGAATTTGATGAGAGAAAGAAGAATGACCCTAAGTTTGTAGCTCCAAATGATGAGGGAGCTGAATTTTATGGTATAAGAATTGAGAATGGCAAACTTCTCCCTGATGAGCAGCAGAGTGACATTGTTCACCAGATGCTTAAAGACATAAGAACAGCTGAACGCAATATAAAAGAAGCTGAAAAAAGATTAAAAGATTTAGGGGAAAATGTTATTCCACATGAGGGTAACTGGAAAAAAAGATTTACTTTTGAGGGGTCTGAAACAGGAGATGAAGAAGATGTTGTAGATGAAGATGTTGTAGATGAAGAAGATGTTGTAGATGAAGAAGATGTTGTAGATGAAGAAGATGTTGTAGATGAAGATGTTGTAGATGAAGAAGATGTTGTAGATGAAGAAGATGTTGTAGATGAAGAAGATGTTGTAGAAGAAACAGGATTATTACTTCCAGATGCTAGAGTGGTGGGTTCTTTCATAGAAGGTGAAAATAGACTTCAACATTATGTTGTTGATGCTGGAGATGGAACTCGTTTACATTTTGCTGAAAATCCGGGTGAAAGAGGTCAAGGACAATTTCAACCATTAAATGGGCTGGCAGTAATTTATGATAAAAATGGTGAAAAACAAGTTAGACATCTTAATTCACATTATTGGTTCGGAGATGACAACTATAAAGGATATGGACATCCCGCATTAAAAGAATTAGGAGAAAAAATGGATAATGAGGAGGAAGGATTTGTACCTTTAGAAGAAAACCCCATAATCCAAAAGAAATTCGAAGATTCACCAGAAGTTGAAGTTGAATTAGTACGTGATGAGTTAGCAAAATCTGGATTTGAAACATCTGATTATGGTAATAACTCAATAGAAGATCCATTACCAGAAAATTTTTGGGAAGAATTTAAAAAGGCTGGAGTAAAACTGCAAACTTTAAATGAAAATGTAAATACAATACCTTCAGTAATTGGTCAAATAAATAATATTAATGATTTCCATTTTCATAGTGAATTTGGATTTTTTGGAAACGAATTCAACCCTCAACGTATTTTAGAACTAAATAATGCTGAAAATTCTGTGCCTCCTCAACCTAATGGAGAAGGAAAAATGGAAGTAACAAAACTTATTAGTGCTTCTGGTTTTCCTATTGACCAAAGACCATCTGATATCGATCCAATTTCTGGTTTTTCTACTAGAGAAATTAGTGGTGATGAAGCTGGTGCACAAACTCAACCATCAGTTGTTACTCCTGAACTTTTAGCTGGAATACCTGAAGACTTGCATGAAGATATTACATCAACTATTAATAATCCCGACATGGCTCAAAGATTACAGACAGTATATGAAAGTGAAGTTCATCCAGAGGATAGAGAATTAACTCCATATAATGAATGGTTAAAAGAAAATGTTATAGGTGCTAAAGGAACAACAGGAGCAAAGATTAGATCAAAAATAGTTCCTCAAGCAAGAAAAATTTTAAATCAACAGGAGCAGGAAGCTGCTAAAGCACCACCTCCTAAAAGACCTCCTCAAAGACCAACTGCTGAACCATCTGCTGGAGAACCAGAAGGACCAACACCAGCGGAAACTGCAAATGAATTAGTAGATAGATTAAATAATTTACCTGATTTATTTACAGAAGATTCTAGAACCAGAGGTAAAATTAATACAACAACAATTGCTAATAATGAAAGTATGGCTAATAGATATAGAAACTTAAGAAGAATTGAAATGGAGTATCATGATCCAAAGGATGATTCAGTTAGGCGTGAAATTGATAAAACAATGGGTCGTAGAGAGTTTGAGAATAAAATAGAGTTTCAAAAACAAGGTGTAAAAAGTCATTTACCTAAAAATATTATGGATAAATTACAAAGTGAACATACTGAAGGTATAGGTGATTTTCATAGTGGTGAAGGCGGTACAGAATATCATGGAGATGAACATAAAGAACAAGTAGATAATGCGAAAGCAACATCAGCTGATATAGAAAAAATTCATGATTCAAATATGGAAAAAATTCGTGGTGAAGGTGTAAAACATGATTTATTTAATAGTGACCAACATCATGAAGAACAAACTCTTAAAAAATGGGATAAGAAAGATGAAGCAAAATTTCAAGCATCTTTAGATAAAAATGCTACTAAACAAGATATAGAAAAAGCAAGAAGAGAACAAGGTATACCACCTTCTGGACCAAAACCAAGACTGGTTAAAGATCCTAAAACTCAAATGGTAGTACAACATGGTTTTTATTTATGGCATGCTGGTACCCATCATTGGGTTACTCCAGAATATATGAAAGTTCATGGTGATACAGGAAGAGGAGTTGCTCAAGGTGAAGTGATGAGTGACATTTCCAATAAAACAGATTCATTAGGATTTCAAGCTTTTGTAGCTGAAGGTGCACAAGCTGAAAAAGCAGGAATAGCCGGAATAATGGGAGGAAAAAATCAAGGGTCAGGAGAGGCTGGAAATAAAAGTAATATAATATTAGCAAATGCAAACGCAAGTAAAAATGAACATAATCATACTACTTATGAAAATGATGGTAGACATAGAAATGATAGTGATGCAGAACATTCAAAGAAAAAAGCTCATTATATTGCATCTCACATAGCAAGTGCGGAGGAAGGAAAAGGTCAAATACGAACACGTAAAGATGATAATGTAACAGTACATTCTTCTACAGGAACTAGTGCATTATCAAGATATGGAGCTAGAATGAAAGCTGCCGGTGGAGCTAAAGGAGCTTTAGCTAGATTTGTTGGAACTATTACTCCGGAAAGTGTACCTTTTGGAATTGGGAAAATAGGTAAACAACCGGGTAAATATGATGCTCCTGTTTTTGAAGAAAAAGCATTACAAAAACTTTATACAGTTAAAAAAGGGGCGACTAAAGAATTTTTTAATTATATCTTACAATAGTTTTTACTTAACTAATTTTCAGGTATAATATAATAAGGAATAATATAATGGCAAATGAATATTTAGAAAAATTAGCAGATACTAGAACGCTACAAAAAGTAGTTGGAGCCGCAGGTTATACTTATGCAGATTCACAAATAAATAATAAACCTAGAAATATTATGAATTCTAAGTTTGCTATAAAAAATAGATTAACTAAAAATAATATTACTAAAACCCCAATTAAAGCTAGAAGGTCTGCATATAAACAAATGGAAAAATATTGGGATAATGGTGGTTACTCTTTAGTAAAAGATTTATTTTTACAAAATTCAATTCCTTTTTCAGGGAGCACAGATCATTTACCATTCCCACCTAGAAAAGGATTAGTTTGGGATAATGCTAAACATCGTTGGGTAAGACCAGATCAAGCAGGTAAAACTGTTATAGAAACTCAAGGTAAAAAAAGAATAAGAGGAACTGGAACAGGTATACATCAAAGAGCTGTTCAAACTAAACGAGGATTAAGGCGTGGAGAAGCTAAAATGAGATATAGAGAGGCTGGGCAAAAAAGATCAAAACGTATGAGTAGATAATTTAGTAGGAGAGATAAATGAAATTAGGAGATTTTATAAAACAAGAAGACGTTAAAAAAACATCTTCATATAAAGTTGTAGTAGGTGATAGTCCTAAAGAACAGGAACTTCAGAAAGAAGCCTCTAAAGTAGAGTCTCTTTCACAAAATTTACAAGATTTACAAATTAGATATGATAATATTTTTAATGAGAATGAGTTTTTTAAAAAGCAAGTAACCAGACATCAAAATGATCTTGATATTACAAAAGGTAAACTTGAGGATCAAACAAATCTTCAAAAGGATTTGATTAATAAAGAAAATTCAATGACTCTTTTAAAGGAAGAAATACATGAATTATCTATATTAAAACATAATAATAAAGAAAAAATAAAAGACTTATCTATACAATTAAATGATAAAACAGGTGAAGCTGAAAGATTTGAAAGAGAGTTGGATATTACTATGAAAGCTAAAGAAAAAATTACTTCTAATTATAATGGACTTTCAAGTGAAAATAATAGCATAAAAGATTTTTCAGAAAAGATTCAAAATGACTATAATAAAGTAAGGGAAAGGAATACAGTTCTTATTAACGAAAGGGAAAAACTTTCAAAATTAAAAACTGAATTTGAAGTCAAGTCAATCCGATTAGGAGAAGAATTAAATAAAAACCAAAAAAAATTAAAAAACCTTAATGAAAGATTAACAAAGGTTGAAAGTAAAAATGTTATTACAGATGCAGAAATAGTTAAAAAGAATAATTTTGCGGA
>Ga0208790_1001270_pt1 | contig 11139 bp, 5 predicted proteins | sample 10_taG_FD_184083 | JGI IMG/M metagenome (GOLD analysis project Ga0208790, IMG submission 184083) | Marine viral communities from the Subarctic Pacific Ocean - 10_ETSP_OMZ_AT15264 metaG (SPAdes) (version 2) | ecosystem: Environmental > Aquatic > Marine > Oceanic | place: Pacific Ocean | collected... | reverse complement strand
CATTTGTAGGCCTTTACCAAACATATACCGCGAATCATATTTTTCCCCCGGAGTTCCAAACTCATAACTAACTTGACCTGGATTAACCCATTGTAATTTACCATCTATAATTTTAATATTCTTACCCTCTCCAGTGTAAATATCCATCCACATTGCCCGTGTACCCTCATTCATTCCCTTACTCCACTGCGTAGAATCATTTCCGTTAGATTCTATATCATTCCTTATAGTTAACAACTTTTGATTAATTTCATCAAAAGCTACGAGCATATCTTGATCTTTTTCCACCTTCTTTCTAAGTTCATCATATCTAGGATCGTTTATATTCATTCTAGATAATTCTTTTAAATCAGCTTTTACAGTCGTACTAATATTCTTAACTTCATCAACTATAGGCATAGGGATTTTACTCTCACCATTTTCTCCAAATATTGTAGAAAAATCAGTTTCAGGTATTTGTTGTTTTAACAATTCAAACTTAGCGTCAGCAGCAGCCACTCTTTCGTTATATAAAGTTATAGTAGGACTAGTTAAAGCTGCCCAATCTTTTTGTCCACGCAATACATCTCCTTCACCTTTTTGACGGTAATAAGCAGCTTGTTTATCCCAAACAGTTTTACCAGCTGGTTTTTCTATCTCCGCTATTCGCTCATCAATAGCTGTTGCATCTATTTCTCTTGGACTTGAAAACATAGTTGTATCCGTACCGTGTACTTTGTCTCGGAATAAGTCACTTTGTAACACATCGCTACCTAATAAACTATCGTCAGTTGTAGTTTCGTCAGTTATAGTTTCATCCGTGTTTTCCTCTGTGTATTCTGGATCTAATTTGTCGTCTGTTTGATATAAAGGTGTTTTATTTTTTCTTGCCATAATTTATATTTTATTTTTCTATTAAACCCACTGGCTTCCATCCCATTGTTTCATTACTCCATCAATCATAGCAAAATCACCAACAGTTGGATTTGCTGGTGTATCGTCACCAGTAAAAGTTTTGCCAGTTGGATATTTTTTTTCACTACCACCTTGATAATTAATTCCACCAGGCATAAACGTCCCAGCGGCTCCACCTACAGCCTGTCCTAATCCAGATATGAATTGTGATCTAGCAGTTGATCTAGCCGTGTCAGCAGCGGATAATCTATCTAATCCTAATCCATATAAATTCTCTTTTCTTTCTTGTTCTCTTAAATCAACGGCTTGGTACTGAGCTTTACGCATCATTTTATCAAACCCAAGACTACTTGTTCTTCTTGTTTGCTCGCCTTTAATTTTGTATAATTCGTTTTGTCTTTCTTGTTGCGCTATTTGTGCGGACGCTTGTCTAGCTTGTTGTGACGATACATTAGCCATTGATTGTGCTAATCCAGCCACTCCAGAACTTCCAGCAACACCTTTTAATCCTTGCATTATATTAGCTTGTGATTGCTGTTGTTGTTCTCTTAAATAATCTGCTCCTTGTCTGTTTACAGTTAAATCTTCATATAAATTTTCTTGATAAGGATTCTCCATCCCAGCGAAAGGATTTTTAAATTCAATATCCATATAAGCTTTTCTAGCCGCCTCCATTTCTTTTCTCGCAGCAGCTTGCTCTCTTCTTCTTTTCTTTCTTCCAAACAAACTACCTGCAGCCCCTATAATACCTGGGGCAGCTGCTAAAAGAGCTTGCTGCCAAAACCTCATCGGCGAAGCTTTTCTAAAAGGGGATCTATATCCTACTGGTGATTTTGCCATATTATTCTATTTTATCTATTTATAGTTACAGTTTTTGTACTTTATTTACTACTTATTGTTACTTCAGAGCCTACAGCGAATAGTTCTTGTTTCGATGCAGAGTCATTTGTGAATTCTACTTCCGCGTGATATCCCTTCAAACTAGATGTATTCGTGTAATTATTGTGAGCAGGTTTTCTAAACATAAAAAAATCACTGTAAGAAGCGTTACCCGCATCATCCACTACTACGTATTTGTCTCCAACAACCGTTATAGGTCCTAACAACGTGGGTAACGTTATTGTTCCATCGCCCATTTCAACACCCCAGTATAATTCGTCTCCAACTTGTACTGAGTCATTTATTTTTTTATCAAAATTTATTCTATCTGCCATGTTTTATGTTTAAGATGCCACTCCTGGCGTTATAAAATTATCTAAGTTTAAAAATATCTCTTTGTTACTAGATGGATGGGAATTTATTTTAAATTTATTTACTATTGAAACAGTTTGTGTTGATCCTTTAAAATACATTTTAGTACCCACTTTAATTGCTTGAGATTCTTCCGTTAGTATGCTTCCGTTGGATCCAAGATGGTCATCAGCTGTTACTACTTGGATTAAATTTTCAGCTGTATTTTTGATCCCAACTCCAGACATCTTTACAAATCCACCTCCAGATATACCATAAGTACCAACTAAAGCGATATCATTACCTGACGCTGTTGTACGAACTACTTTAGTTAACTCCGCGGAAGTAGCTGATATTATGCTGGCATTCCAATTTGAAAAATCTATATCAGCTCCTATAGCTTTTTTGATGACGCTACTTCCTCTAGCTTGAAACGTTAATACTGTATTATCTACAAACGTCTGCGCAGAAGACATAGTTAACTTTTTTAAGCCTGTGTCAATAGCTGTTATAGTAGGCGTCCCAGATAAACTACTACCACCACTAATACCTGTTATATACATACCGGTCGCTAAATCGGTTAAATCGTCAACAATTATTTCTGTACTACTACTAACCGCTCCATCCACAGTCTCTTCCGTTGTGTAATACCAATCTGTATTTATAGGTTGTCTTATTAATCGAAGTCCAAACCCATTTGCATCTGAATCTGTATTTACAACATCCCAATCTAATTGTTTTATTATACTAGATGTTGCTGTTGGGGTAGCTGTAGAGGTTACACTGGAAGGAAATGTTTTGTAACTACTATCATTAGTGGTAGCAGGTGTAAATGTCAACGTGCTGTCAGCAACTTGAGTTATCGTAGTGCTATAAGAATGTTTACCTTTTCCAAAAGATAATTCAGTATCCTTGTCTGGTGGAGCAATTAAAAGAACTGTATAAGTATCTCCGCTGCCATTAGCTGGGAAATTAATACTGTTACTATAAGTGTTACCACTCATTTTAATTTTTAAACTACTCGTTGACGTGTGTGTCGCGGAAAAGCTTCTTGACTTAAAATTATAAAATTGTTGCGATGAATTAAAAACTTGTAATATAAAACTAGCGTCTTTTTCACCTGCCACAGTAAATTGTCTAACGGCAGATACAGCCGCTAAATCGTTCTCATTAATATTAAAATTACTTATATTTTTCATTATATACTTTCTATATTAGACGCTACACCTATTCCTTGGAAATTAAAAGCTTGTGTGTCCATAACTTCATTACCGCTAATGTAATTAAACCACTTTCCTTCTTTTTCAATAAACGAATTTACTGTTCCGCTTTGTTGATCCGTTGTAATACTATCGCATTCCCAACCTTCATCTCCATCGTAATTTAAAGTATTATAGTTTTTAATAGTAAGAGGAGATTCGTTTAATAAAAATTTTATAGAAGAACCTAAATTAGTAACTGCATCTGCAGTATAAAAACTATTCCTACTTTCATTGGTGTGATGTTTCCAGCACTTACCGTTGTAAAACGTATAATAATCCCCAGACATACTAACTCCAGATTCTGGTATAAATGATTTAAAACTAGTCCAACCTTTTACATCCTCGCTAAATGAAACTGTTTGTGACGGCGGTGTGGTATCATTTGCTATAGCGGTAGCAGCTGCTTCTTGATCACCGTACGTTTTTCCTCCTCTATCAAATGTTAAATTATAGTCGTTTTTATAATTATCGTAACTTCCAATAATATTAAGGTGTCCTTCGTCTCTCTTAAATTCGTCTTTAAACCAATCACTCATTCCAGCTTCTGATATTGCAGTTAATCCGTCCATAGACAATCTAAGCACAGCTCCACGTTGTCTATCTGTAAAATAAGCTCTATAAGAATCTTTAGCAAACGATTCTGGATTTTTTGATATACCATAATCCCCAACAAAAGGATTAGCGTCGCCTAAAACAGCGTTTGTTGCTACTAATTGAGGGTTTCCGTCCGCGTTATATAAAGCGTTTTTATTAGCTGTTATTCCTACTACTCTATCTTCACAAAAAGCAATTAAACTTATTCTTCTTGAGAATAATTTTTGTATACTTCCAAAAGTTGGGTTGAGATCTTTTGTAATCTTTTCAGCCATTATAAACTGATTTAGATTGTTTACCCCGCTTTTAGAATTATAAATCCCAGAATATATCAATCCACTTTTTCTATGTTCTTCTTCATAGGGGTTATCTAAAGTTGTATTTGCTCTAACTCCATTTGTTAATGTCATCGCATTAAAATCATCTCTAATTCTATCAGATTCTACACCGTTACCAAACGAATAACAATTATACCAACTTAATCCATGTTCCATTCCTACGCTAACGGAGCTGTTTATAGTGAATATTGTCCGTGTATTTACAGCTGTCTCATTACCAGTAGTTTCCGCGCTTAATTTACTTGTAGTGTAACTACCGTCTTCTCTAATAAACCTAATATGCCAACCAGTATAATCTATTTCCAATCCACCCGCATCGTAAAAAGGAAACCCAGGATCAAGTAAAAAATCCCTACCACCGTGTTGACTTTGCCATTCTGTTAATTCACATTCTATATTTGTACCATTAACACTATTCCCATGAACTAACTTAACTTTACATCCTACTTGTGCAAATAATTCTCTAGTTTTTTCCGTTATAGTTACCGGATACGCTTGCCCAGCTTCGTGATAAATATCTAAATCAACACTATCTTTAGGTTCTGTTTCCCATATAGCTTGATGTTCTGATATTTTACCTTCTAATAAATTAAAATCTTCATTTACAAACTCTATAAGATGAGCGTCTAAAGAGTTAAGTGTGCTATTTGCAGCAACTGTAGTCGTAGGATCAGTTCCTCCAGCCACTGGAAATACATCATCTTCTAAATGTATAATATAACAAACTCTTCTATTGTTTGCCTTGCCAAATTCTTCTACTCTAGTTTTGAAATCGTTTCTTTCGTTTTGATCACCACTTGTATTACTAGCGCTCCCAGTTTCTCTCCAAGTAATAGCAGCTTCTTCTACGCTGTTATTCATAGCTTCTAATCCACTATTACCATATTTATACATTCTTCTCCATGGAGTATGGTTATAAATTCTTTTCTCTGCAACTCTCTTAATCGTATAAACGTGTTCATCACCTTTAAATCTAAATTTTTGTCCTGGAGTTTTTAACATTCGGACAAAATTATAAATAGTAGCACTATATGTTCCGCCACTCCACTCAGGTTTCCATTGGTTTCTATGCCTATCTTCGTATGCATTATGATATCCTACTCGTCTTTTTTCTATTCCAGTTCCTAGACCTGGTTTATCTATATCAGGATCTACTTCAGAAATCGGCATTCCACCATCATAATGACTTCCATCCCAAGTATGCCCATACTCTCTTTCGCAAAAAAGGGCTTTTTTGTACCATCCACTAGAAATGGATTCAATATCACTTGTAAAATCACTTCCGTCGTCTTTAGTAAAAACACCACCACCCCATATACCTTGTAACTTTGTAGGAAGATTTTTAAAACTAAGGCTATCCCAACCACTTCCAATATCGTGTAGATCTTCTCCTGGTGCTAGAAATGATAAATGTATGATATTTTTCCCATTATGCGACGTATGATTTCCGTAATCCCAAGCAGTTAAATCAGTACTATGGATACTTTTCTTCCATCTTCTTATTCCAGTTATAGACGTGTGGTCATCAGTTAACTGTATAACACCAGGAATACCATTAACCATATTGTCTCCGCTTGTGGTCGTTGTCGGGGTTTGTAATGTAATATCACTATCAGTAGGCCAAGCTATACCAGTGGTATGTGGAGGAGAAGATCCTGTGTCAAATGCTTTAGAGTATCCAACAGGAAGACTTCCACCGTTCCAATATGTAGAAAATCCACTTTTACGACCGTATATAATGTCTTCAACAGGAAGAGGATTTCCACCATACCAACCTTGTCCAGAATGTCTAGCGAACCCACCATATACGCTATCTACAGACGGTTGGGAAGCGGCCATATACATATTATCAATAAAGAATTGATTTATTGTATTTGTATCGTCAGTTGTATCTTGGACGGAAGTTAATATATTATCCCAACCCGCTTCAGTATTTGTTATAGGTGCAGATGTAGTTGCAGTTCCTCCATTTGCGATTGTACTAGTTTCATCGGTATTATTTAAAGCTGTTACATCATAAGTACCGTTGTTGATCAACCCAGCATCTGGATCAAAAGCGCCACTAGTTGAAACATCAGCGTGCCAATGTGTATTTTGCGTGCTAAGCGTAGTATATATGTTTTGTAATTCGTTAGCATCCTGCAGAGTTAGGACAATTCCTTTACCATGTATTTTTACAAAGAATTTACCAGAAAAAGCCTCTAAATTCTTAACAATCTTTCTTTCCACCTTAAAAATCGCATTAGCATCTAATTCTCCAAGAGTTGCTCCAGGCGCTGTAATTAACACACCGTCTTCAGTTGATATAGGTTTTTCCAATTGAATAATATATACATTCTGATTCATTCCACTTATTCTAATAGAAGCTACTTTATATCTTTCTGTGGACTCATATCCAGCCGCACCACCAACGTTGACCCAAGAAACAAATAAATCATCTTTTTTTGTTGTTTCATCGTTTTCTGTAAGCGACATTCCATTTGCCTTTACCGTGGTTGCCGTTGAAGTCGCTTGCCAATTAGTTTTGTGTATATGAAATAAATCTTTTCCGGCTTCAGGACGAAACAAGTAGTTATAAAATATACCATGTTGCGAGTCGTTTAATAAATCAGGGTTTGTTGTTTCAAAATTACTTACTTCCCCTAATTTTAAATATTTATATTTAATAGCGTCTGGAGCTTCGTTTTTAATGTCTAGTATCTTATATTTATTCTCTTCACTTATTTGATCTTCTTCTCCAATTTTTCTTTTTAATATTATATAATCTTCTTTAGAAATCTTATTCCTATCACTTGAAGAAAAAGAAAGCCAAATATGATCATCTTTTACAAGATCTTCTTTTGTGGGACGATAAACAGCGTCCATTACTAAATTGTAATATTCTCCAGAAGTTTCTTTAACGAAAAACTTATAGTAATCAGCCCATTGTGGATGGTAATCTTGTATACTAGTTTTTAGTTGTAGACTCTGGCTAGCAAGATTATTTCCCCAAGGAACATCAAGAGAAGCGTCTTCATCTGTAAATACTGGCGTTTCTCTACCATATTTATCCCCATAAACAACTCCCACTTGGTAATTTCTTTGAGATTTTACAGATGGTAATCCACCAAATATAAAATTATCATTTTCTATATTTCTAAATCCATACTCAGAAAAAGTTGTTGGATTTATCTTGTCATTGTATGGACCGCCTTCTAAATCATACCCCTGTGTATAGTTCCCGTAAACAACTCTGTTCCCTGTGATTTCTTGCGCTTTTGCTATTTTAGGAACATTATCCCACGGTCTTAATAATTGATTTTCTGGTAAGGCTGCGTATATATTTTCACTAGTAACAGTAAAACTCCCTTTATATGCTGAGTTAGGATTAATTTTTTCCTCCCATTTAGCGTTGTCATTTTCTATCGTTTCTAATATATATACTACATTAGAATTCTCTTGTTTATATAATAAATCTACTTGAACAACATCTTCCGGTATGCCTGGAGAAATAAAATCTCCTAATTCAATAGAACTAATCATATTACGCATACCATTATTATACGGTTCATCTATTCCATAAGCATTATTACTATCATAAGCAACGCTTTCTTGATCATTTCCATATAAAGATTTAAAAACAACGTCGGTGAATGGAGCGAAGGCAGAGTACTCTCCGTCTTCGTATCTATATCTATAAGAAAATCTTGGGAATATTTTTTCAAATAAAGGTTTTTTATTCGAAGGATCAGCGGAATTTATTTTAACACTTAAAGGTCTTAAGGGCTTCTTTTTTACAACGGTAATATGTTCTTCCTTTACGACAACATAAGTTTCGAATTTAACAGTGTTACCAATCGCAGCTATACCCAATCCATTATATAAAGAGATACTTATTGTAACTTCACCAGTAGTGTAATCTATATCTGTAACATTTGCCACTTCCCCACCGTATGGACCGGGGTATAAACCTCCACTAGTTGTTTCAAACTCGATAAGTTGATCACCTACTCTTACTTTAGGATTACTTGCGGTACCAATACCTGACAAAGTAAAAACATTGGTTCCTTGAGTAGGATCAGAAAATGCTATAGTCCAATTTGTTGTTACTATTTCGTTAACTACTGCACTTCCATCAACTACTAATTTAGTATGACTACCAAAATCATTCGTACCGTCTTTACATCTTTCTATATTTATTTTTTTAGGTTCACCATTTCCGTCTGTCCATAATAAGAACTCATCAATTACATTAATCCCAGTGATTATATCACCTGTAAAATTTAAAACATCACCATCAACGTCAGCTAAAACTACAGTTTCAGTCCCATCTTTTGCGTGTTCCATAATAGCATCTCTACCAGTACTATCGTGATGAATAAAAGAATATAAAACATCATTTTTCTCGTCAGCTATAGAACCTACGCATTCCCATCCATCGCCAGGTAATATTCCAATTCTAGTATTCCCTAATATATTTTGCACTGTTCCAACGTCTGCTCCATCAGAAGTTGAAACTTGTATATTTAATGCATCTCTATATTGTCCATTTGGAACTACTCTTTCGTCAAGGTCTTTATTCATTTTACCTTGAGTGAAAGTATTTTTAATCTCTGGCATATATTAGTGTTTTATATGTTTCGATTTACCTCTTAATGTCTGAGTTAATTCTTCTAATTTAATATTTGATAATCTTAATTTAGCGGTTCTAGTTGCTGCAAATTTTTCTTTCTGATACCTTCTTACTATATACTCTGGAGTATTTGCTCTTGTAGATAATATTGCATACATAATCCATTTATACATAGCTTCTTCTGCAAATTTATGTACTTGCATTTCTCTATCAGTACCTAAACTATCGCTTATATAATCTAAGATTACAGTTTTTCCTGAAACATTAGATGAAAAATTAATTAATCCTCTTAAATTGTCTATATAAAAAGATCCGTTTACTTGAGCGCGCTGAGGATCTAATCCGTATCTCTGACCTAAAGCATTAACATAATAATCATCGTCATCATATGAATCTTGGTTTTCTGATGGAGTTGCAGATTTATAATTCGTCCAAGTTGTAGATTCTCCACCGCTTATTAATTCGCTTGAAACACCGTCCACTGACATTGTTATATTATCTACTTTTTGTGTGTAACTAGTAGTACCTACACCATTACTAGTTATACTATTATCACTGACTATTAATATATAAACTTCTTTTTTGTTATTAGCGTTCAAAGGTATTTGACTAACATCTATTAATATAGCGGTTCCTTCAGTTAATGTATCATTACCTGAGCTAAACTCTATATAACTACCTGGTGTATTACTATTTACTGAAGGTAAATTGAAAACATCAGGATTCATATTAAAACTTGGTTTGTTTGGAAGAAGAGGATGTGTTCTAGTTGGATCATAGTTTGTTCCTGGACCATAAGTGGAGGCAACGTTCTGTGTGTTTGCTCCAGTTATAGCGGTACTTAATCCAACACGCACTATACCAACACCCTTATTACCAGAAACTGCAGCTGTAGATAAAGCGTCAGCAGAAAGACTTGCTTCTGATGTTTCTGCGTCAAGTTCGACTAATTGCCAAACCGCGTATTGGTGACTAAAATATGTAGTAGTCGTCGAAACTCTAGTATCGTAAAAATTCTTAAACTCTAATTGATCACTAGCGTTAGTTTCCACAGCATCTTCTCCAACGGCATCTCCATTTTCATCTTCAGTATTTTTAGCAGTGGATTGTATCCAACTACTACTTGCTAAAGTTGAACTAAAATCACTATTATCTATTAATATATCTTGTGTTAAATTAGCAAAATCATAATCCCCATCATCATTTTGTTTTATTTTGAATGGATTTTGTGTATCTTTAGTTGGGTAGATAGGATGTTTTATACCAGACGCGTCACTCCATAACACTCTAGTGTAGTTAACATAATCATGCGGGAGTATCATCGTGTTAGATGGAGGTAGAACAATCTCCTGGGATTTAATAGATTTAAAAGTATCAAACGAAAGTTCTTGCATAGCTCTTTGTGCGTGGAAAGCAACATCTGTTCTACTTGCTTTACCAATAATTTTCTCTTCTCCAACATAAGCAACTAAAAATTGATTTATAATATCTTCTAAGGAAGTAAATTGATAATTACCAAAATCTGATGGATCATTATAATATGATACTTGTGATTGTTCTAGTATTCCCATTTATTATTGTTTTTCTTGTTGAATATTCTTGTTATCTTCTGCTCCTGCTATTTGATACAACGTAGGATCTTTTAATGTTATCCCAGCTAATCCTAGTATTTTTATAACTAACTTAGTTTCTTCAGATGGGTGTAGTTCAAAATTTACACTATTATTTGAGTCGTAAAGTAATCCACCTGATAAATCATAACTACTCCAATTTACTTTAACTGGTTTTCTTATCCAATGAGCACCGACAGCTCCACTGTTTGGTGTCCAATATATTTTTCCATCTTTCTTCCAAAACACAGGTCTAGATGTAGACGGTTTTGTTAGTGGTGTTTGTAGTTTATAGTAGTCTTCATATCTTATTTCTTCAAGTATTTTACCTCCAAAGTTTAAATCCGTTACTCTGTGAACTTCGTGACCGGTTGATCCTGGTATAGCGGATATACCAATTCCAGACGCTGATAAGGTAGTTGGACCGTATTTAAAAATACTTATTTTATCTTCTAATATGTCTACCATGTCAGCGTATAGGGTGTCATTACCTGGTAGTCTTCTGAATTGATTTAAATCATAAAAATACTGCTCAAATATATCCATCTGAGCTTGGTTGGCAAATAAGTTAAACTCCTGAGGAGTTATATATCCTCTTT
>Ga0208790_1001269_pt1 | contig 11139 bp, 20 predicted proteins | sample 10_taG_FD_184083 | JGI IMG/M metagenome (GOLD analysis project Ga0208790, IMG submission 184083) | Marine viral communities from the Subarctic Pacific Ocean - 10_ETSP_OMZ_AT15264 metaG (SPAdes) (version 2) | ecosystem: Environmental > Aquatic > Marine > Oceanic | place: Pacific Ocean | collected... | reverse complement strand
CAAGATTCTGAAAGAGATAAAGAAATGAGTATCAGGGCAAAAGCGGTCAAACCAGGAATTTACTTAAAACAAATAAAAGAATTGTATGATTTTTATCCACAAGCGGCATTAGACTTTCATAATGGCAATTTTGGTGTTGTAACTCGCAAGGGGGGAGACGCTTTGGTTTTAATTGATGCGGGGCTTCATAAGGATTTATAAAATGCCAGTAATAAATAAGAAAAACAATTTTGATAAGAAATTTGATTCAACAGCCCGAATACAATCCCAAACTATAAACGATATAATGGATGAGGAAGATAAAAAGGCTTGGGAGAAGATCTTGAACGAAAACCAATATGATAAAGATATAACCATAAGAGCTACAGGTCATGACCTAGATAGAATGGGAGAAGTATTAGGCATTGGAAGACAAATTTCAACTGATGAATTGCTCAATCTGTCAGATGAAGAATATAGAAGAAAAATCTTAACGGCTCTAAAAATACCGGAGGAATTATGTCAGTAGATAAATTATATCCTGAATACAAATCAAAAAATACTATAAGAAATGAGGAAACATTTAGGCTCAATAAACCATTATGGGATGAAATAGGTAGAAAGATTTATCTAGACAAACAAGGGAAACTAAGAGAAATTCCAACAGATAAGTTTAATTGGCTAATATTTCCTGAAGAAAAAGAAAGTATGAAAGAAAAGGTGGAAAGGCTAAAACAACAAGAGTATGACAAACTATCTGATAAAGAGAAACAGAAGATAACTGACGAAGAAGAAAGAATTTGGAGCGCATTTGATAAGTTTTTTGGAGAAGAAGATGCCAGTAGTAAATGTAAATAAGAAAAGAAAGATAGATTTAAATGTAAGACCAGATATACTTTGTACGGAATTGGCACTGCGAGGAAGAGGAAGACAACAACTGAACTCAGAACAAATAGCTTTACAATATCTGTCAGATGAAGAATATAGAAGAATATTGGCGGAATCAAACTACATACGATTATAAGAAAAGAAGAGAAGCCATAAAAAGATTTGCTAAAATAATATGAAATCAACACTGAATATGACAGAACAAGAACATGACGAATTCTTGCGGATAAAGGATAAAAAAAGAAAGAAGTTCTGGAAAAAAAGAATAAACGCCTTTACAGAAAATCAAAAAGAAATGTATGACTTGCTTAATAGAATAGCTCCCTTTGCTCCAACAAATAAGATGTTCCAAAATATCTTGGATTGGATATATATGATCGGCTCAGAGGAAGATCCTAATGAAACATACAAAGAAATAAAATAAACCCTCCAATAACATATAATACAAAAGATAAAGATATTATAAAAACCTTTACTCAATATTACTATGATAAGCAAATAACTCAAAAACCTATTAACCTCACAATAAAACAAATTCGCCAACTAAAAAAGATGAAGAAAATAAAAGAATCTACAAATACAAAAGAAGCAGTAAAGATACTAATACAAATATTTCCCATATACTAATCTATCCTTTAAAGGACTAAAGAAATACTAGAGAACAATAAACCATATAAACATACAAATAATCCGTATAATATAACTATATAAATATCTAAATAATCCGTATATCCACTTTATACCACTATGATCCACTTTATACCATCTCATACCATAACTAACTTACCAATTTTATTAAAGAAATAAATCAATATATAATTATACAATGAATAATTCATTAATTTGCCATATTTAGAGAATCCTTGCTGGGTGGGCAAACCTTGGCCTCCCCAGTACCAGGGGGTTAGTACCCCCGTAGTCTACTACCCCCACCCGTAGGGGGCTAGCAACCCCGGTACTAGCCGCTAGCACTCCCGTAGAAAAAAGTCAATGATTTCAATAACTTAGCTTTTGCTAGCAAGAATTATGCCAAGTTTTTGTACAGAAAGTCTATCGATTTAGTGGACTTTTTCTTGGCACGAAAATTGCTAACCTAGCTGCGGGGATCGCGGGGGATCCCCGTACTTAGCTGTGAAAGAAGAAATTCCTCAATGATTTCAATAACTTAGATATCAATTGCTTCAATTTTTCAGTGCTGGGGTCTTAGTGGTGGTTGAGCCAAAAATTTCGCTTCGGTAGGTCGCTTACTTTAACGGGGTAAGCGACTTAGCCTTATCACCCAGTATGAGCTAGCCTTGAACGGTGATGTAGCGTAATGAGGTTCCGTCTGTACTCCTCCTGCTCCCTTACTGCTAGTTGGGAGCGTAATATCCTAGCCCGTTGTTGTACCCCTTTGGGGTGACGGTGATTGTACTTGGTTCGTTACTAGTGTGCGTTGGTGTGTACATACCCGTACTGGGTGTGTGGCACTTGTTCGTTAACGCTGGGACGGTTACACCCCGCCGTCTTGGTATGTATCTTTGGGGTAACAGGAGTCTATCATGAGGATGCGCAAGACCGGCAAGAATGGACCGAAGCAGAAGGTTAGCGACCGTACCAAGGCCGAGCTGGGCGTGAAGCGCCAGCTCGCTTTTCAGGGGATGTACGAGGATGAGGCGGGGGATGACCTCCCCGAGGATCAGGTCGTACCTGGGTTTACCGTGGTGAGCATTGCGTTCACAGTCGTCCCCGACGACTCCATCACCAACGAGGACGAGGGGGGTCGCCCGATTGAGTGGGACGAGGACGCCACGGAAGTAATGGTGCTGGAGCACTCTCTCCTGAGGCAGTCCACGTACTCCGCTGGCATCCACAAGACCGGCCCGAAGCGGGGGCAGGGGAAGGCGGCGGGTATGAACTTCGGCGGCTCGCTTGTCCACAAGCCCACGAAGGCCCAGCTCATCTTGGGGGCGAACTTGACGTTCGCAAACACGGGGAAGGCGGCGGTCTTCGCCAAGCAGGACGCCGCCCGGGGCGACAACGCTCGCACCGAGCGGGAGACCGGCGAGTAGGATCGCCGGTAGGGGGGGCGCTGTTCTATAACTGAATAGGGGTATAGGCTCTCTGGATAAAACCGGGGGGCCTATAGCCCGTAGTGGAGAATTTTGCCATTCTCCATCCCGCCCTCAGTACTGGCTCAGGGATCTGAGGTGAGTAAAAGCCCACAAGGGGCGAACTGGCAGGTTCTATAGGCTAGTGGTGTAATGCTGCTAGTCCTATAGGGCCTTTTTTACGTAGTGGCGCTAGAGTCCCGTCAATGGGCTGTGGGCGTCAGTCCTACGGAGACAGGGCAGACAGTCTCCATAATTGTACACAGGAGATGTATGATTATATCGTAGTCCAGCCCTCGTTATGGACGGTAAACACCGGGGGCACCGCTCTCTACGGAGATAAGGGGAGTTGGTGACGGGAGACTCTCAAGGAACGGCTTATCCACATAGCCTAGTACGCCTAGAGTCACTGGACGCAGTGGCTTTAGATGCCCGTCATAGATTTTCCTACCTTCTGCGGATATGGTAGGACGCCTAGTGGAAAGATGCCCAGCAGCGGCATCTTTAGGTCGTAGTGGCGTAAAATGCCGTCTTTGTGGGGATGCTCACTGGAATGGCTGACCGTCACAACCTCCCAGACACTCCAAGGGAAGATTCTGGTGAGTGAGTCCATCGAGACAGCCCAAATGGGTAATCCCGAGTTTTTTCAACCCCATAGGAGGAACATCATGCCCTTGGTCGATTACAAAACCCAGTGTAACACCCGTAACAGCAAATGCCCCGTCTGTAAGGCGTGGCTTGTCAAGGGGAAGATCAAGACCGTGGACGGGGTGCAGATTTGCCGGTCCCACCCCACGCCCAAGTAGGGGGCTGGCCCTGATTGTACAGCTAGGGTATGTGTTATTAATTACTTTCTACCTAGCCCACTACTGGTCCCCTATGTGGGGGGCCTTTAGTGCGTAGTAACTTTAATTGCTCTCTACTTGCTGGGGCTGGGGACTAGCAAGAGAGTATAAGTCCCAGAATACATATCATCTACTAACAGGGCTTCCAGTGATATATAACTGGGTAAGTCTGGGGTAGCTGCGGCTAACTGAGTACCTGATGAGATAAATAAAATTCCTAAAGGCCATGTTCGTGTGGCCTTTAGGACGTAGTGGACATAAAAGCCCGATTGAATACATGAGGGTAGGGCCTAGAGGTTAATACAAGGGACTCTGTTACTGCAGGAGCAGACAACCCTCAATGACCCACGAGTGCCCCGAGTACATCTTGTGAAAGCAGGGTGGTCTACTTTCGAGGAACTGTACGTCCCAAGGGACCGCAATTAATGTACTGAGTAATGCTAGCAAAGCTCAGTATACATCGTTGTCGGTCCCTTGGTACTGCGCTGGTTTCCGCTTACTGGTTCCCTTCGGGGAGCCTTTAGGTGTTAGTGGAGCAGTTAGCCACGTTAAGTCCAACAACAACGCGGAGGGCGTTATGGAAGATCTCCAGTATAAGATTATCATTCTGTGTCTGTCCACTATCACGAACATGATGCCCGTCAAGGGCAAGGAGTTTCAGAAGGCGGCTGTGGAGGCACAGCAAGCTCTTAACGCCCTCCGCAAGTTCTTCTAGGAGTTGTTCCTCCCGCCTACTGGTTCCCTTCGGGGAGCCTTTAGGTCGTAGTTCACCCACCAGCCACAGGAGATATTCATGAGTATTGTTGCTACGAAGATGGTCGAGATGTGCGGTGTGCTGGTCGAGGTAAAGGTATGTGCTCCGTCCAAGAGGAAGGCGGCGGGGTCCATTCAGGGTGGGCGCAGCGTATCTTCCCGTCGTAGCGGCGTCAACGGTGTGTCCCAGCAGATGAGGGATAGTCGTAACACTGGCAAGCCTGGCTACCCTATCAAGGCACTCGTCAGGCAGGTGCAGAAGCACATCTCACATGTGCCTATCTCCCTTGCCACTCTGGAACACAAGTCGATGCTCCCCGCCAATACCTTCAAGGCGGTGCTCGATTACCTCCGGGAAAAGAATAATATCCTCGTGGCTAATAACTCCGTCACCTCCAAGGTGCCTATCACGGCTCGTACATTCTAGCCGGGGGGAAAGGAGTTCCTTTTTAAAGGTTACCGACTACTACATAACTACAGGAAGGTATTTTTTTTTGTCTCCATGCTACTAGCTGGGGGCCTTTAACAATTAGTAGGTAGAAATTCCACTATCGCTATCCTTATAGAAACTACATAGGGACAGCGGGAAACATACAACCGCAGAAAACATACAACACAGAAACCGCATTATACATTTGGGTTACCTAGCTGGTAACCTTTAACCAGTAGTGGGCTAAAAATCCACTATCGCTATCCTTATAGAAATATCTGGTACACAACTTGCTAAGTGATTGGGGGTCCGGTCAGAAATGTTGGCACGGAACTTGCTATCTGGGGGTAGGGGGTGGGTCACGTACCAGAGTTATTTTTGTAGTAAAAGTGTATAAATCCCTTGCTAATTGGAGGGCATCATGGGATATGTATGGACCGGCTTTACAAAAGGCATTACTAATAACTTGCTATGAAGTGCTCTATGGTGACAAGGGTGGAGTATTAAACCAGTGGGATCCTCTGGAGGGTGAGGCACAGACACTCAACGAAGCCCGAAACCCCTGACGCCGATAAGGGGTGAAAAACAATCAGGTTGCCAGATGGTTGTACGGGTGCCGCTGGTTAAAGATAAACCTAAACAGTGCCGAGGCTTATAGGGGGACGATAGAGGTTTGTGAATTGAGGGAGTTGGCCGACTATTTCAGGGATAGCCTTGAGGTAGATTCGTTTGAGCTTACTGTTCTATAAAAACAACTAGGGTTTGTAACCAGTGTTAGCCAACAAGCACCATTTAAGCTAACCAAACGCTACACTACTCACGAGCCCTAGTTGTTTTTTTAGGTCACTTCGGTGGCCTTTAGGACGTAGGAGGAACACCATGGAGATTGAAGTTATTCTTAGTGATGAGTATGAGGAATTGGAGTATGCTATTGTTAGTGTAGAAACGGGCAGACTTCTTTCTCATCCTTATTGGGATTACTATACCGATCAGCATCCACTCATCGTGGACTACTTGGTGAATATGGGGTGGGTTCCCTCCCAGAAGAACCTGAACGAACTCCCATGGCTCAAGAAGTTGTGGGAGAATCGCTGAGAATATCTAGTATTCTCCTTTAGGCTACTTCGGTAGCCTTTAGGTAGTAGTGGTCCTTTGGGCCACATAACAACATACCGGGAGGTATAGGGGATAGGAAGAGTGGAGATAGAAATAAGATTCCCCCGTCTTATATTGCTATCTCTTGAGCACATATAAAGCCAAGCTCTTATATGTGTGCTTCTTCCCAACCATCTTGGCTATAGTGTTCTAGCACATGTCGTGAGTCGGCAGACCTTCCCCGGTAACTAGAGTATTTTATAGGGGACTTGATTGGCCATCTTCGGGTGGCCTTTAGGTCGTAGTGGTTCTTTGAGCCACATAATTTTGTAAATCCAACTTGGAGGAAAGAATGGCGTATCGTAGGAACAAGCGTGGTGCTTTTGGCTGGATCGTTATCGTTGTCGTCGTGGCTTTGGCAGTGGTCGGAGGTTCTGCTGCATATCACAACTTCAGTGGAACGAAGGAGGCAGTCGTAAAAACTGCCAAGGGTGGCAAGCAGGTCATGTCCAAGGGCATCGACCGGCTTGGCCAGGAGTTGGACGAGTATAATGCTCGCCAGAAGGCTGAGGAGAAGGCCAAGAAGAAGGCCAAGAAGAAGGCCAAGTGAAGGAGACAGTCCCTAAGTGGCTTGACTATTAATGTCAAGTGAAACTGTAAGGTGTAGTGCCGTTAGGGCAGGTAATACTACATCATCATTATGGTTCTTCCTAGAGGTCACCTTCGGGTGGCCTTTAGGTGTTAGTAGAGGTATAGGCCCACCCGGATCCTGTGGTGCGAAACCAAACGAGCTAAGGTTCGTTGGAGAGGGTTTGAGCGGAAGCAAGGGCTTATATAGGAGTTAATGTGGTATCTAGGAAATATCACAGAGATTCTGAAGGCATTATTCCTAGATAGTGTTACTTTACAAACTGGCCGAGGGTGTTTAAAAAGGGAGCAAATAATGAAGACCAAGAACACGCGGGAGCTTCTATCTGAGATGATACGATGGAGAGACCATTACTTGGCGTGGGCCCAGTCTGGTAACTTGGGTGCCGACCTCGAAAACGCATACAAGGAACAAGCCGACGCGCTCTCTGCAGCAATCACCGCGTTTGAAACCAAGGGTCTGTGCCAAGGGATGCGTTTGAACCCCGCCGACTAGACTCTACCCCGCCATTGCCCTATCATCTAGGGCATGCCTACCCCAACTGTCAAAAAATCTGAAAATCTGAAATCCTATTGGCAACCTTCGGGTTGCCTTTAGGTGGTAGTGGTTCCTTGAGCCACATAACTTTATGAATCCAACTTGGAGGAAAGTATGTATAATGATGACGATACTAATTACGCTGACTGTGTTAAGATTTTGAACATCTATAACATAAGCAAGGATAGTCCTCTTCGCAAGATTGATGAGGATATGCTGTTGGACATGATGCTCGATTCGACGCCGCTGTTGTACGAGGGTATTTCTCCACAGACATTGCTTCAAGGATTGGAGGGTCTGGCTCAGGAGGTTTTGGATTTGGATCAGCGGCTGGCTGCGGGTAGTATTCCTAAGGATTCGGCTTTTCACAAGTTGGCGAAGCCGATTCAGCTTGCTCTCGTCAAGGAGGCGGATCAGAGGGTCGTGGCGCTCGATAGTGATGAGTTCGATGAGCAAGCCAATCTGATGTATGATGAAATGATGCTTCGGAAGATTGTGGAGCTTACCAAACAGTATGGTGGACAGGAGATGCCTTCGTTGTCTCCGGTGGATGACTTGATTCCTCCCAAAAAGAAGTTGACGCTTCTGAACTAGCAGCAATCAGCAGTAATCCTAGAGGCACTCTTCGGAGTGCCTTTAGGACGTAGAGGCATACTTCTTAGGTTGATGACAGACCTTAAAGTTAGTATGAACGTACTGAACTGTAAAAAGTCATTACACTTCGGTCCTAGAAATAGTGATGGTGCTACTACTATATCTCTACAAAGTACCCTTCCTATTTAGGACTATGTAGATAAGCGCAATCCACATAGTCTTTAGGTTGTCACATGAACGACTTCGGTTGAGTCATGAAGCATTCAGTAACCGGCATTGCCAGTTGCGTTTCTCTCATAGGTTAGAGCTTACCCTATGTTAGAAAGAGAGTGCTTAAAAGCTCATCTTCTTGAAGGCGAAGGAATCGAGCTGTCGGAACTTCGGTGAAGACGACTAGTGGGTGTAAGACTCACCAAGAAGATTTATATTATGTTACTATGCCACAGGGGCATATGTAACGGCCCTACTCCCAAGAAGGGTTGGCTGAATGCTGAGGGAATGGTGATTGTGCTCACCATGAAGGCGTCACAGAGATGGGACTTGTGTCAGGTGTGAATCCTGGAATCAACCCATAGTACACTTCTTAACGGTCACCTTCGGGTGGCCTTTAAGTCGTAGATATGATAATAAGTTAATTAAGCCAGAGGATTTAACATGGAACTTTCGAAAGAAGAAAAAATTGGGGCTTATAGACGAATGGCAAAGTTCTGCCAAGACATCATTAATTCAGTAGATGAGCTTACCATTGTCGAGCTTTACAAGGAGAGGCTTCTTGATTTTGAGCGAAGAATTGATCGCTTAGAAATAGAAATTGAGAATGACAGAGCGTCATCGTCTAACACATCAGAATAGGTTAAGGGCGAGGTAGGTTTAGAATTTACTATCGCAATATATATATTCGATTTGTGTCAGCAAGGAAGGAGCAAGGCAATGGTTACTGTTCACATTTCAGAGGAATACGGCTATCGTGAATGGAAATGGGAAGGCGAGCTAAAAAGCTTTGTAGAGATGTGGAACAAGGCTCAGTCCTTTGGTGTACATTGCTTAGTGCCCATTCCGACATTATTTCCGGGTGCTATCCTTGAGGATGGTCCACTTAGCTTAATTATACCAGACTATTATACTCATATCCATGAGGAGGATGATTCTTACATCCGAATTAAGGATGTTGTTACTGACTGGGGCAGCACTGTCTCTTTGGAGGAAAAATGAGTAATGCTGAGTTGATGCAGGAGTTGTGGCGTCGTTCGGAATCTTCGGATGACCCAAAGGAGAAGATGCTTCTTGAGATTGCGGGGAATCTCATAGAGGCGATTTTCGATACCGACAACATCAATGGCTCGATTAATTCCGCCATTGAGGATGCGAAAGATCACTTGAGCAATATTTGTATTGGGGGTTAGCTCAAAAAAGTTGAAGCCTACTTCGCTATATAAGCAAGGGGGGTGGGTCACGTATCAGAATAGATTTTGAAATAAAGTTGTATAACTTATTCGCAAGCTAAGTTGAGAGTTAGATAATTTGTCATGGAAAACCTGCGCTATGTGGGTAAGGCAACGGCAAATGTTATCTCAACTTCATTTTAGCAACTGTCATCTCACAAACTTTCGAGGAAATGGAGAATATCATGGCAAAGCTCACAGAGAATCAGCAAAAGCACATTGACAACCTGAAAGAGGCGTTGGCCAAGTATAAGGAGGAAAATCCTGAAGCGGAGGTTATTACCATGACCGAGTTGAGAAAGCAGACGAAGCTCGGCAAGGGAAGGATCAAGGATACTATTCGTCGTGGCAAAATGGAAATGGAGGTTGTTTTTGTTGACAACTTTTCCAAAGAGGGCAGGGAAGACGGCGAGGTTCGCCAGTACCAAGTGAGGCTGTAATGAAGTATATCCCGAAGTCTATCCCCAAAGTTTATGGAGTTCATGGAGCAACTGCCACTGGCAAGCGACATTGTGTTGTTTGTGGAAAGGAGATTTCTAAGGGAAGTTTGAGTTTGGATTTGACCAGCCAATACCACGGTAAAACCAAGACGGGTCATCATTGTATCAATTGTGCCAAGATGGAGGATCAAAATGTGTGAGAAATGTGAAGCCGCCGCCAAGGAGCTTATGGATAAGTACAGCGTGAAGGAGAACAGTCCCCTTCGCAGTCTCGCCGGGAAGGATGCTCTTGGGTTGCTGGATTCGGGTGTTATACTGTTACAGTCTGGAATTCCTTTCGATATGCTGATTCAGCCATTGGAAAATATTGCCGAAAGGTGTCTCGGCATGAGGGAGCGCATGGAGAAGGAGCTAACCAGTGATAGTCTCTTTCATCAGTTGGTTTTGCCTGTTCAGTTGTATTTGGTGGATGAAGCTGACAAGCGAAAGGTGGATTTTGATAGTGAGGAGTTCGGTGTTCAGATTGACATCGAATATCGTAGGATGATGGTTGAAGAGATGAAGGCTCAATTGAAGTCCCTGCCCCCTCTTGGAGAGGAAAGGCTTCCTGATGTGGACATTCTTGACAAAAAGAAGCTGATGCTGAATTAATAGGAGAGATAACCGCCTAGGGGCACCCTTTTGGGTGCCTTTAGGTCGTAGAACAGGAGAAAACATGAAGTTTTATCTGTGTGAATGTCTTAAAGCTCCTAGAATATTCAATCATGCGGTTAGTGATTTATGGGAAGAGGTTATTGAGTTTGTTGAAAAGCCGTCTTTTGATGAAGCTTCTGACATATGTTTTGCCTTTGGTCGCTTAATAGCATCGATATTCCACAAAATATATATCAGAATGCCCGGTGATAGCATGTGTATAAGGAAAATAGAGCAACGATTTCATGAATCGGGGTGTATAAGGTCGTTAAATCATAGACCTTTTGGGGTATGTGCTGCTACAATTGAGCATAAATTATCTAATTAGACACCTATTCGGGGTGTCCATTAGTGTATCAAAAATCCATTATCGCTATCTTTGGAGAAATAGATGAAAAAGGCAATGGGATTTCTGCTTTGGTTTGTTGAGACATTTAATTGGTTGACATTTGGCACTCTATTGAATTTTGATTATATAATTATGTCTCGTAGAGAGTATGAGGATTATAATCTCGATATGTGTTTCAATATCATTATGGCTTCTGATAATCAGACAGAGCTATGGGTAAGTAATATGCTCTATGGTCCATGGTTTCCAAAGTGCTTAAGAGCAGAGTATTTCATTTGTTATTACAATAAGAACTAAGAATAACCAGGCCCACAAGAGCCTGGGAAATGTCGTACAAAGTCCGAAATGATGGTCT
>Ga0208790_1001265_pt1 | contig 11156 bp, 11 predicted proteins | sample 10_taG_FD_184083 | JGI IMG/M metagenome (GOLD analysis project Ga0208790, IMG submission 184083) | Marine viral communities from the Subarctic Pacific Ocean - 10_ETSP_OMZ_AT15264 metaG (SPAdes) (version 2) | ecosystem: Environmental > Aquatic > Marine > Oceanic | place: Pacific Ocean | collected... | reverse complement strand
CCAAACCGTGACCGTAATCCACCATCTTTCCGTTTGGTGTGTCTTTAACGAAACTGGCTCCCATAGGTGATTTTTCCAGATCCTGCGCCATAACACCAACAAACATACCTGCGTCTGCGCCTGGTGCATTTTCATCCTTGTATTCATATTTGTAACTGTTCAGTGCATCCAGGAAACTCTCAACTTCTCCAGCTCCAGGGGATATGTTTGTTTTTGCGCGTATGTCTGACTTAGCCCAAGCAGCTAATATACTCCCTAATGCACCAATAATTGCGCCCTGTTTCTGGTCATCACCTGCAGCTTCTCTCCACTGTTTTGTCAGTTCTGCAACTTGAAGTTGAGTTGCTGAATCCAGCTCTGCCAGGTCACGCTGCAGATCAAATCCCATCTCAGTTAAATCTGCCTTCATTGTCTCAATATCAATCTGTGCTTCAAGACCGTAGAGTGCTTGTTCTCCTTGAAAGTTGGCTATTGCAAGTGCGTCATCTAGAGAACGCTGCGTGACAGCTAATTTTGCATCAACAGTTGCAATTGTGAGGTTTTTCTGCAGGTTAGCAAGACTTGTTGCCAGGTCTAATTTGCCCTTCTCAACTGCCAAATCTATAGCTTTTTGCAAATTAGCAAGTTTGATGTTTGTGTCCAAAGTTGCTTTTGTTATCATTCTCTGAAGTTCAGTCTGCTGATTTGCCAGGTCAGCTGCCAGGGTCATATTACCCTGCTCAATTGCCAATTCTGTATCTTTTTTCAGGTTTGCCAGTTTGATGTTTGTGTTCAGGGATGCTTGTGTAATTACTCTTTGCAGCGCAGTCTGCTGATTTGCCAGTTTTCCAGCGAGGGCCAAATCACCATTTTTAAATGCAACCTGCTTATCCTTCTCCATATTGGCAAGTCTGACATTCAGCTTCATGGTGGATTTGCCTGTATACAACTCAACCAGTTGCGACTCAGCTGCCAGGGATTCTTTACTACGCAAATCTGCTGCTTCGCCAATGGCAACCTGGGTCATATCCTGCCATATATTTTTAAGCTGCCTTACTTTTGCAGGATCTGCGTCACCTCCAGCAGTTGCGCCTAAGAGCATACGCAAATTCTTTTCAGTAGTACGCATCAGCTGACGTTCTGCAGGTGAATCTGCAGTGCCATTTACCCTGGCTAACAAAAGTTTTTCTGCTTCGTCAATTCCGCCTTCAAAGATTGCATCCATATCAGCATCAGTCACTGAGGCAATGGCTGCGACTTCAGTTGCAGTAACATCTGATACTTCGCCAACATCTGTCGCTGTTGCATCTGAAACAGGATCAATTGTAGGTGCAGTAACGTCTGTTACTTCGCCAACATCTGTCGTTGTTGCATCTGAAACAGTGCCTAAAGTAACACCTTCTGCATCACTAACAGAAGCAGTTTGAATTGTTGGTCTTATAAACGCTGCTACTTCTTCTGGAGTCAGCGTAAATGCTTCACCGCGCTGGAATTTGGTGATTGCATTTGCATACATATCACGCAAAGTTGCTTCACTGAGATTTGCAGGCATTTCTCCACCTACTGCTGCCTTAAACTCTTCAAACGTGGTATTTTCCCCATAGAGTTTATTTCCATCTGCATCAGTAGTTGCAAAGAAATTATTCATGGTTTCCACCATCTTAGGAACTTGGGCTGCAGCAGCTTCCTGAGATTTGGTGAGTGCAGTAGTATAAGCAGCCTCTTTCTGTGCATCCGTTAATCCAGCATAAGCAGGATTATCTTTGTTCCTGGCAAGCCATTTCACATAAGTAGAATCAGTTGTAAGTGTTTGCCCTTCGATACCAGACATTGCAGCTTTTATCGCAGCTGTTGACGCATCTGCTTCGTCCTGGGTGTCAAACTCCGTACCATTCATGTCTTTGTATTTTGGTGGTGGTGCTACTGCTACTGTACTTCCTCCACCGTCACCGTCACCAGTTGTGCCTTCGATGCTACCGGTGGTCATTAAATTATGATACTCTTCAGCTGTCAAACCAGGATGGGGTGAGTCATCCCCCTCATCATAACTTGCTGGATCTTGTGCAAATCCATCATTACCAAGTGAAGAACTACCTGAAGAATCTCCACCATAATCCTCTTGTCCTGGATCTCCGCCAGCTGAAGAACCACCTGAAGAATCATTACCAAAACTTGTATCGTAATCCCCATCATCAGAAAACATACCCTCCTGGAAACTCCTTACAGGACCACCATCTGGACCTAAACCCTGAGTACCAGGCAGCGGAGTTCCAGACCCTCCGTAACTTTTCATCAACTCTGCTTCATCCTGGTTAATAGTTGCGAGTCCTTCACCTGCAGGTATCTGCTGGAGCAGCATTGCAAGTTTTCTCAGCTCTTCTTCAGTAAGTTCTGGAGTTCCACCCATTTGTGGCTGCATTTGATTCATCATGTTAATTTCTGTGCTGGTAGTTTCATAGTATTGCCTCTCACGCCTACTTCCAGCATGAGGGATGATATTGAGTACGCTTGACCAGGGGTTGCTTCTTCTACGTCAGAAATACGGAACCTGACAGATTGGCACTTCTGTTTTTTACAGTGCGCTCGGAATTGATACACACCATCTGCAACTCCAGAACTTGCCCCAAAATAACCCTCATCACCGTATGGGCTAGAATCTCCATATTCGATTATTTCCAGGTCAGTCATGTAATTAAATTTGTGCAGCTCATTAAAATATTCCTGGTAATCATGTCCAATTTCCAGCTGCAGAGTATGCGTGCTTTTGAAATCTCCCAGGACCAATGCGCGTCTGATCCGCTGGAACCCCTGAATACCATTTGTCTTTACCCAGGAAGTTGTAATTGACATTTCAATAGGGTCATTGTCATCTTTGTATGAAGTGGAAGACTGCTGAAATATCCTGCCATCAGTGCGTAGATAAACGTAGTCCCCATTCGCATTCCAGATTGTTGCACCGTTACCTTCGTGGTTTGTCCATGTACTCCATTTCCCATAGAAATAATCATAAATTAAACACCTGCCATCACTGGTCAGGTAGCGGATCTGGTTTTCATTCTGGATGAGTTCTGCACTGGTGATTGTCAGGTTATTGTATTGTTCAACATCGGCTCCAATGTAAACAGTTTCCAGGGAACGGTTCAGTAGGTATATACCTTTGTTAGACTGAAACATGAGTCCTAAAGGCATCAATACCATTGAGTTTGTATTGCTACAACCTACGTCACCTGTGATTGCCTGGGGTGGTGAAAAGTCATTTTGCGCACCGGTGGAAGTTGGGCCGTTTCCTGTAATATAAAATATCTGGTTTGGTTCAAAGATTATTAATTTCTGGTCAAATTCAGAAAGTGCAGTAATCCGTGTTGCTTTATTTAAAACAACAGAAAAAACGTCTACAAAATCAACAGGGCTTAACGGCTCTCTTTTTTTAGAGTAAACCAGTTTTTTAGGATTCTCAGAAGATACGCAAACAAGCCTGTTTTTATATGGTGTTAATATGAGGCTTGCGGGTGGTGGTATGTTTTCGATCTGCCCGCCATTTGTGTATAGACTCTCTTTTGCAACTAAATCTGTGTCACTAATGCTACCTGCATCTGCAAAACTAATTGAATCAGCTGCTGTATTATTATCTACGCTGCCAATCTTGAAAAATAGCCTGCCTGTTGTGACTGTCCGGTAAACTTCACAGATTACATCAGTTTTCTGCGTTAGGCGCAGACTAGGTATTGTAAGGGTGACTGTTGATGATCCACCAGTGGGTGCAGCTGATACTGCTACACTTGGTGCAGAACGGTGATCCTGGCCTTTTGCGTCTGTCCATTTCCATATTACCTGGTATAAATATGTACCTGCTGCCAGAGATCCAGCTGAGTTATTTATAGCTGCACTTACATTTTCAGGATATAAATGATAACCAAGTTCAACAATCTGCTGTGAATCGTACATTGAAACAAAACCACCTCCAATGTGCAGGTTGCCACCTAATTCTGCTGCTTCAAATCTTTCCACTGAAGTAAAGTCAATAGTAACATTTGAAACACCAGTAAGACTGTACAGGTCATTGTTTTTAGATATTAACCTGGTTCTGACTAATCCACCGAATTTGTAGACTCCAGTTGCACTTGCATTTACTGAAGATAGAAATGTTTTTGTAGGTAACGCGCCAGAAGTTCCAGGTAATATTTTTGCTGAAAGCAGGCCATTGGTGTCACACACAAAATAAGTTGGCTGCAGACTAGAATCATGCACGACAACAAAATATTTTTCAGAATCATACTCCCAAATTTTACTGGCTAAACCTACGCTGCGCTTAATAACTGCAGCACTTCCCATAGAGTCACCACTAATATCATAAACTGCACCTTTAACCAGGTGGTCATACGTGTTTGTGGCATTCAGTGTGTAAATAATCTGCAGATCACCGGCTTGCGTGACAATCATACTACAGTTATCAACCTTAGTTGCTGTTCCTTCAACCGTGTGTGTTGCTTCCACTGTCAGCTCGCTTTTTAGCCTTTTAATTTTTAATCCAGCGGATGCGGTGGTGGTTGCATACCCCACATATATACGTTCTTCTTCAGCAGCTGCAGTATTAACTTTATCTGCGCAAATTGTGATGGTATCAGACGCATTTGTGGATGTAATAGTGACCACACCTGGATAACCGGAACCTGGTGTTCCCACTGCACCCTCAGTTGTCAGATACCCTACATCAATCCTGGTTGCGCCTGAATTGTTATAAGCAAAAACGCCATTGCCATAATCAGCATTGTCACTATAAACGGCAACGTCATAAGTAGGATTTGTGTTATTAACTACTGAACTAACAGTGCTTGCTGCCTTAAATGCAACCGGATTATTTATGTCAACCTGGACAGTCTTTAGCAGATGCGGAGATGCAGAAGTGTCAAGGTAACAAAGCGTAGGATTTGGACCAAGTGAAATGCACCTGGGATTGATTGCTGTTGCATCAATTAGAGTTGCTGCCTGGATTATTGCACCTGAAACGGAATCTAAAACAGAAGCAAAAACACCCTCAAGTACACCTGCAGTTGTGTACTGTTCCCAGGCAAATAATTGCAAACCTGAAGCAATGCAGCTGTCCTGGTTCTTTGCTTCAGAAGTGTTTCTGATTATATCGTCTGAATCTATCTTTACAGATTGAAAACCTCCTTTGTCAATCCACCGTTCTACACTAGAAGAATAGGAGTATAATTTAGATCCACTAAACTCTAAAAGCTCATTCTGGAATGACGTAAGACCATCACCAGAAGACAGCAAATCTGTTGTACCAGAAATTGTTTGTGGGAGTGCAGAATAGCCCAGGCGTTTTGATATTTGGGAACCTACAGTGTACCTGCCATTTTGCAGGTCCGTAAGTGCAGGCGTGAGTTTTGGATCATTCTTTGTGTCCAATCCTGCAACTATGTCAACCGGAATTAGTGTTTTTTGCAGGGGCATTGGATTCTTTCATGTCAACCAGGCATTGCCTGTATCCAATGAGGCGTTGCTGGCGGGTTGCTAATTCATTTATTTTGGTTGCTATTGATTCTAGTTCCTGGTCCGCTGCCTTGATCTGCTCATCCGTTGATAGTTTTTTCATTTATTTTATTACAGAAAGTGCTTTAAGTTCGTCTGTGGTTTTACAAGAGTCAGCATCTTTCGTGATGTCTCTGAGTCTGTTTTTTTCAGCAACTATTGCAGAAGTGTCTGACCCTGCTTCCTGTGCTTGCATGAATAGAACGTCCTGTTCTTCCAGAAGTGGTTTACGTTCTGCTCTCAGACGATCCTTTGTAATGTCTTTTGCTTTCGTTAAGTTAATTGTAATCATGCTCCAACTCCGTCTGTAAGGTCTTTTTCGTCAACTTCCCACGCATTCCTGAATGAACGATCACTTGGAATAACTGAATCTTCCACTATCTTATATTTCAGTCCAGTTGGAACATCCTTAACTGCTGTCTGCTCGTCAGTAAGGGAACACTCCTCTGCTGGTACGATTACGCATACGTTTCCGTCTGCTTCTTGATAAATAATTTTCATTAGTTTGTCCTTTGTTATGATCCGAATACAATTAGGTTCATTAAAGTAGCATCGTCTAAGGCATCACTCACAAGATGCCAATGGTACATACCAAAAGATGAAACTGTTCTAGCTTGAGTACTATCACGGTTGCTAACCCTGGGGTCGTTAAAACCACCACCATCCTCACTTTGTAAACATACGGCATAGTTTGTGTCACTCATTGCTACGGCAAAGTTAGCTGTATATTTTCCTTCCCCACCGTCTGTCATGGACGAGATGTTGTACGAGGAATTTATACCAAAAGAATCTCCTGTAAAATTTACCCATACTTTTGCAGTATCCTGTGATCTGCCAATAACCTTTGACCTGCTGTGACTTGTTCCAATTATTCCACTCATGGTTTCTCCTTTCTATGCGTTGTTCTGGTCAATGTAGGTACAGGTCACATCAAATTGATCCCCAGCTTCACTTCCTGCACATCGAAGTTTTTGAGCCACGGCACTTCCTTGATCTGCTATTGCATTTTGTTTAACTACAGTTAAAGGGAAGGATGTAAAATCAGTTGGCTCATGCCCCATAAAACTAAACTTATCGTTCCAAACAAAGGTATCGCCTACTACCATTGCTTGTTTTGCTATATTCATTTCTATATCAGTTGCTCCTGCTTTAACATCATATCCTAAAAGGTTAATAGAAAAAAGATTACCAGCCGTCTGTAGTGCTCTACAATATGCAGTTATAGATAAAACAGTATAAATATGATGCTGCTCACCAAATATTAATATAATATTTTGTGAACCATCTATATCTACTCCTTGCCAAGTCCGAATTATCTCTGTCCCTGCTCCTCGTGCTATTGCCATATTAACCTCCCATTACCCATGCTTGATGTGTACTTGATTGCATAAATGCTCCTTTTTGTCTAATTTTTCCTGTTGTTGTAGTCCAAATATCACCTGTTGATAAATCACCATAAATCGTATCTCCAATGTTTAACTGGTTACTTCCAGTAGCAGAATCAGCATCTACACCAGCACCAATCATAATATTAGAGGAACCTGAAGTGATGTTATCACCTGCTTGATAACCTAGTGCTGTGTTTGATGCACCTGTACAATAGTACAATGCATAATAACCAGTAGCTGTGTTGTTATGACCGGTGCTATTACGTAGAGCATAAGCACCATTAGCTGTGTTATATTGCCCCGTACCATTTACCAGCAATGCATAAGCACCAATAGCGGTGTTTGAAACACCTTCGGTGGTGTTGGCTAGAGAATACCTCCCAACACCAGTGTTCAAGTTACCTATAGTGATACCTGTTAAAGCCCCAACACCATTACCTGTATTTTCGCTGCCTTCTGTACAAGCCGTTAAAGCATCATCACCCAATGCCACGTTGTAATCACCAGTTGTAATACTATCAAGCGCATTTATACCAACACCAAGATTGCCAGTTACAGGAGTGACAATCTCTGTTCCATTAAAAGAAGTTACACCATCAATAGTTCCACCATTAATATCCACCTTACTGATATTAACTTCTCCGCTGCCATTTGGCGTAATGTCGATGTTTCCATCTGCTGCATCTGTAATGGTAATTGTTCCAGAATCAGTACCTGCATTTGTGTCCAGGACCAGATCATGCGCACCTGAAGTTGTGAGTTTCCCTGAAGCAGATCCGCTGCCTATAACTACTTCGCCTGTCCCATTATTAACCAGGTTAATATTACCATTGGCTGCATCTGTAATAGTGATATATGAGCTGTTGGTTCCACTGTTGGTACTTACAGTTATGTCATGCGCACCACTGGAAGTTACTACACCTGCTGCACTTCCACTTCCAACTAAAATCTTTCCTGTACCATTTGGAATAAATTTTATATCTCCATTGGCTGCATCTGTAATTGCGATGCTGCTTGAGTTGGTCCCTGAGTTTGTATCCAGGATTAAATCATACGCACCATTGGAAGTGAGTTTGCCGGTTGCACCTCCATTACCCACTACAACATGACCAGTACCATGAGGTTTGATGTTGATTGGATAATTGGATGCAGAAGTTGCAATATTGATTGCAGAAGTTGCATAGGATGTGGCAGTTGTCAGGAACGTGCCATTTTCACTTGGCACATATATGGTTCCAGAAGATCCAGACGCAGCTGCATTTGCAGCAATAGTTATATAATCTGTATCAGTAGAATTATCGTTGGTGTATTTGAACAGTAGCAGGTCTGCATGGGCCATTTTCCCATAGTCTCCATTGCCACTGTCTGTAAAGAAGTTGAATGTCTTGGAACCATCTGCATAGGTTACACCTGCATCTGTTGAAGTCATTCCAGAGATAGAACCTGCACCTGCATTAACTGCTGATCCAGTGGTTATCTGCACTGCAGTTCCAGATCCATTTCTCCAGTACAAATTCCCGCTTGCCTGGTAAACTGAGTAACTGGTGGTTGCAGCTGTAACACTACTGTCAAAGATCACATTCTTTAATTCTGTTGCAGAGTTCTGGTTATACTCCAGGTCTGCATTTATATTAACTCCAGCTGGTGTTATTCTTACGCCTTTATTGGTGCTGTGATCGTGACCATCGACTGCATCCAGGGAAGTGTTAAGATCCGTGGCCCATTGAGGACCGGTGGTTGTCCCTATACCTGGTTTTGCAATACTTGTAATATTTGTGCCAGCTGTTGCCATAGTTTTTTCTCAGAAAAAGAATAAATCTGCTGTTACAGTCCCGCCTGCTTTCAGGATAATTGTTGTCCCTGGAAAGTCATTTGCAGTTGCTGATTCGTAAATTACCTGGGCTGCATTCTGTTTCAAAATTATCCAACCTTCAGGTGCTTGCTCTAAACCGTGATCCACAATTGTGTCTGAGGTGGTAATCTCTAAATCCTGGACACGGTTGCCACTTGCAAAAGGCAGCTGAAAAAGCGGGTTCAGCGCGGTGGCAATATAACCCATCTGCTGATCTGTTGCAGCATTGCCGGTAGAGAGTTGCGTAAATGTAATACCACTCATGCTGTTGCCGTGTTCCAGAGTGAATTGTAATTACTTACGTCAACAACAGTTGTTGGTTCCCCCAGGTCACGCATTTCAGAGACTGCAATAATTCTTTCCTGGACCTGCTGCTTAATCGCAAATAATGCAGAAATATCTGCCTCTTCTTTAATGAGGGCAGAAATTGCTGTTGCAATGATTACAAACTCATCCCATCCACTGTAGAAGTCATACCTGCTTTCAATGCTCCCATAGATTGATGGATCTGAAAGTGCGGATGAGTCCAAATCTGTCACAACGGTGGTTGCAGTAACAGATGAAATTGTCTGCGTTACATTATAATCTGCAGCCAGGAAATCTTTTGCATCCAGTAAATCACCTGCTTGTAAAGCGTGTGTGCCAATTGTCCAGGTTGTTGTAGATCCGCGTGAAATTCCTGTAGGTGTGTATTCCTGAAATTTGCGTGGTGACGCAATATAGTAAACTGTTACAGTGTCACTTCCGCTTGGTTCAGGATTGAATACTATTGAATTTGATTGAATGTGATAACGCATATCTGAAGCTACTGAATATAGCCCGCCAATATTGCGCTCAGAGAAATTGTATCGTCTTAGGGGAACCTGCGCACCACCGGTGTTCAGGTCCACCCCTCGACTTTTGTAGAAATCTGTAGGAAGATCATAAGTTGAAGTTCCGCTTGTCAAGGAAATTGTACCGGATTTTAGAAAGTAATCTTCACTGTTTGCTGAAGTAACTATCAGATCATACAGCTCTGCATACCCTCGGTTAATCATCCTGCGCCACTCATCAGCTGTGATGAATTGGCTATTTTCCATGTCAGCACGTTGCTGCGCTAAAAGACGCAGCTCACTTAAACTTACAATGTCTGCCATTACTCTACCTTCAATAGCTATTGTATATTCCGTGAATCGCATCCAGGACAGCTTCGCTACTTCCGCTTTTTACTGCGTCAATAAGCTCTTCTGCCATTTCATGCTGTTCCTCAGAATATTCCTCCATTTCTTCTTCATCTTCGTATTCATCTTCATCCATGTCATCGTGGGGTTCAGAGTGTCTTTTGCCCTTCTTCCCCAGGATAATCATTGCTGTGTCTTTTCCTCCTGACATCATAGATACCTCCTTTATTTGGTCATATCAGTGTTGCGGAGAACTAAACAAAAGTGAATACGGTTATTTGCGTTTGCTGCAATATCAGCTGCACTTGCAGTTGTAATCACGTTAATGATTACAGTTTTTGCACTTGCAACATCAATTGCTCCAAACATTACTTTGGAGTCAGCAGCTGCATTCAAGGCCAATGAACATTGACCGGAAAGTAGACCTGGGTAAGCATCATCAAGCGTAACCGTAAAAGAACCGGTCCCACTTCTGGCTACTGTCCACCCTGCGCCAGTATTTGCAGTGTTATCCACTGCACTACTGCTATTGGGTTTGAATGATCCTGCAATTATCTTGACATGAGGATTAAGTGCCTGCATGTCAAAGAATATTTTTTCTGCCATATTGTCCCCTTTCGTTTATGGTAAGGTTACAACGCAGTTATGCCCTGGCGCAGTACACGCAAGTTGAGAGTAAGAATGCACCCTTACTTCGATACCGTCATCAGCAGACTGCCTCAGAACACGGTTGCCATCCAGCTCAGTAAGCTGTACTGCAGATCCAATGCTCATTAAAGACCAGTTGTTGAGCTGAAGCATATAAGCAGTTCCTCCAGGACAATCTTTGTCTGGAACAATCTTTACAACACCATGAGGTGCGTAAAATTCCAAACTCCGATAACCGGAAACTGAATCAGATGCTTTAACATCTCTCTGTACCTGGGCGTTCATGGCCTTTTCAATGCTGACAAAATCAGCAAATGAACAGAACATATAGTCTGGTTTCCCACCTTCGCGAGCTGCTAATGCTGCCCCCTCAATGAGTGCCTCAAGTATCGTACCTGAACTGCCATCAAACCTCTGACCACTTAATCTGCTAATATCGGCTGTACGGTCCTGACCAAAGAATGCTGTTGCACCTGGTGCAGTTGCTGGCAGCCAACCTTCTAAACCGGTAAGCGCACCATCATAATCACCAGACTGATAAATATAATCATTCTGAGCGACTGAGGACCAACCAGACAAATTACCACTCAT
>Ga0208790_1001263_pt1 | contig 11167 bp, 18 predicted proteins | sample 10_taG_FD_184083 | JGI IMG/M metagenome (GOLD analysis project Ga0208790, IMG submission 184083) | Marine viral communities from the Subarctic Pacific Ocean - 10_ETSP_OMZ_AT15264 metaG (SPAdes) (version 2) | ecosystem: Environmental > Aquatic > Marine > Oceanic | place: Pacific Ocean | collected... | reverse complement strand
CTAGGACTGTTAAGAGTTACAACAGCTGAGCTGTACAATGGCTAGGTAGCAGCAATACTTGGCATGAGTCAGACAACAACTGACGCAACTGGACAACCTAACCCTTTCAATCAAATGAGTAACTCATTCGATCACATCAACACCACTACTGGCAAGGCGTGGACACGTCAAGAGCTGTGGGATCAGTGGCACGTTGAGAAGGATATCTTATCTAATACAGATAACGAGAACGCCTTACTACGTCGTCAACTCTCTAAAGCTCTTAAGGAACGTGACTTGGCAGCTGAAAGCTTCCTAACTGTGAAACAGTATCTAACTGATTTCAAACTAAGAGTTAAGGAGCATAACAAGCACTTTACAGAAGCAATTATTGATGTGAAACAGTTAGGACGTGAAGCACGTAGAGCATCAGAACCAGCACTCGCTAAGTTCTCAAGTCTTTACGGTTCTTTAGCTTCTAACTATAAGAAATAGATCCACTCTCTAAGGGACTAGTAATAGTCCTTTACTGAGTGATTCACAGTCACTCATTACCCTTTCTAATTACTCAAACAATGCTTAGGTATTTAGAACGCTGGCTACCTGCTTTAACAATCAGGAGAGCAAGCGCATTCTCTAATCAATTAGAGGATTCAACAGGCTGGTCTTTAGACATAGTCGATCATGAAGGTGATCTCTTGTACTTCTTAATTGATCCTTATGGTGATCAAGAAGAGGACTCTTGGAACAACCTTGATGACTGCATCAGTGATCTTTCTTACTACATGGGAGTAGCAGTATGAACCCTGATCTAATCGAGCAAGAGTATTATCAAGAGCTTGATCTCTTGGCACAATACGAGATTGCATTAGAACAATGGGTCAGCGGTGACCTTGATGAAAAGCCTGACAAACCTTTCTTAGTGTTTGTATCATGAGCCAAGCAAAAGAACTTATCTTTCTGCTTAAATCTATTGATGAGGTTGGGCTCAAATCTAACTGGGATCGTGAGAAACTTGAGAGCGTTAAACAAGACGCAATCAAGGACTATTACAATCAAGAACAGAAGATTCACAACACTAACACTCATCATGTGAGGCGAGATCTTGACGCTCTCTAAAGAAACTAAGGATACTCTCGACGCTATTGTCGAGGGTAAACCTTTCAAGCACAATAGCTTTATTGCTATTGAGAAGCTGCATCAATGGTCAAGTAACGGCTTCGAGGGTTGCACTCCTTGGGACTTTTACTTAGATCTGATTGGATACAGTCAAGAGATCTATGGCTGCTCACTCTGTTGTATTGATGTCTACTCCTTCTCACATATTCTCGGATATCATGAGCTGTGTCTCTTAGGTGATGCACTCAAAGTATTTGAGGACAATGGTTATGATCAGGTGTTTGAATGGATCACCTATTACTTAGAAGTAATGGATGAGCAAAGTGAGAGATAAGTTCTACTTATTACTCACAGTTCTCATGCCTTTCATTATATACTTGCTCCTCTTTTGAGGGGCTTTTTTATTGTGTTAGGCATGAGGATTATAAAATCTAATGATTAAATAAACTAAGATAATCATTACTAATAAAACAGCAATAGTATCAATCATGATTAATTGTTGAGAATGAGAATCATTAAAGGTGTGCCAATCTACTAACTGGCATAGGTATAAATACTTATGACAATATTATAAGTGTCACAAAGAGTATAAATACTATCATCGACCACAGGTGGGTGGATATACGGCTCGACCACAGGTGGACCTACCATAGAATTAGATCAGGATTTGCAGTAAGTATGGCAACACCAGCAGCAAAAGAGAAGTTCTATAGACCACTTAAGCAAGTGGCACAACAGTACTTACCACTACTGCTAGCTCGTCTACGTATCCTTGAGCAACGATCAACTGTTGCTATGGATTTCTTGGATGCAGAATCTGATACAGAGCACGAGCTGGTGTGGGAGTTTGATGAGGCCGAACGTATTGCTTCAGTAGCAGAAGCCCAAACAGACCTACACACAGCAATATTAGAAGCGGGAACGTGTCAACAACTCGTCGGTGCATTTATAGAACTACTACAAGAAGATTACTTAAAGATAAGAGATAACAGCTGTTACTTCGTAGGACCTGATGGTGAGCATCACTCTTTATATGATGTTCAACGTCCAGACTCAACAACTTGATTCTTATACATCGTGTCTAAGCCATCTAGATAGCCCTCCCAATAGTCTTTATCACGATCACCTATAGCGTTCTTATATTGCTCTCTTGCATAGCTGTAGGTATCTGTTAGATACTCCACCTCGAAAGTAACGTACTCCTTCACTGTGCTCCTGAATAGTAGAAAGGCTCCTGATTAGAGGAGCCCTTGTAGTTTAGTGGGTCAACTTATAGTAAGTGATACCACGGTATACGAGTTTGACTGTTTTCATTTTGTAGTCACCTAGTACACCTAATCCCCGTTCCATGATTAGGTTTTCATGCGATCCTTATGGATTGAACGTAGGTGGAGACTACCATATAGCTAATACCAGTATAACTCTTTAGAAACTATACTTAGCTCCAAGCTTAGTACCGTAACTATTATCAACATCACCATCCTGAGTAAGGAGGCTGATCTCACCATAGAAATCAAGCTTATCAGTAGCAGCTACATTAGCTCCTAACTTACCGCTGAGTTGAGTATCAGAGTCAGCACCATCAACAGCAACAACTGCTGGTCCTCCCTGAATGTAGTAGTCGAAAGATTCTGTAGGTGATCCTTCATAACCGAGATGTAGGTCGGTTGTTCTAGTTGTAAAGTCTGATCCTGTGTAACTTGCATTAGATTCTACGTTTGTATAAAAACCACCAGCAAGGGCAGGAGCTGTTCCTATACCTAGCAGGGCAGCTAGAGCGATTGCAGTCTTCATTTCTTGTAATAAAAGTACTCCCGTAGTCTACCCCCAAACTTTTCCTCTCCATCGTTCGGTATGTACTATCACGAGTTGCTTACGATTCTCTTCATTTTCATCATCATCATCATTAGGATATGTAGGTTTCTTATCCTTAGTAGTATTAAGCAGGTTAAGAGTTTCGTAGTGCATTTAAAGTACTTTTAATAAAGTTTAAAGAAACTTGTTAGAGCTTCTACACAATTGTAAGAGACCAATATTAAGAGTGGCACATAACAGGGTTAAAACTTTGGTTCTTCTTATGTACTGTGTTTAGTATTCTTTCATTTATTAGCTATGGCTAATTTCAAGTTCAAGTTCAGTGGGGTTCTTGAAGGATATGTTCCTAAGTTCTTTGAGGAACCTACCTATAAGAACGAACCAACTGATTTCCGCATCAAGGTTAAGGTTGATGATCCTGATGGAGAGCTTCTTAACATTCTTAGTGAACACTATGAGAACTCTTGCTCTTGGTACAGGAAAGAGTCAGGTAAGAAGAGGTTCTTTGATCACCCTTGGATTGAGAACGAAGACGGTACTATCACGGTTAGGTGTACAGCTAAACCTTGTTACGAAGAGCATCCGTTCCCTGTAGTAGATGGTGATCTTGAACCTATTGATGAGAATCTAATCCTTAGAGAAGGTACAAGAGTATTAGTAAGCACTGTCTTTATGCCTTACTCACTCAAGAGTCCTCAAGGTGGTATGAGAATCAGACCTCGTGCTATTCAAGTCCTTGAAGCTATAACATTTGATGCTAGTGACTCAGGTGAACTAGACCTTGAGGCTGAATTTGGTAAGAGTGACGGCTTTAAGAAAACTAAACCAAACGTTAAGAAGAAAACCTCTAAGAAATCTGATAACGTACCTACCGAGGACGACGATTTCTAAAGGATATGGCCCGACGGTTTCATAAGTACGGTAAACGTACTAGGGATGGATACAGATCGGGCTTTGAGAAAGAGGTAGCCAAACACCTTGAAGATTCAAAGATTGACTACGAGTATGAGAAAAAGAAGTACGACGTAGTCATTCCTCGAAGCTATACACCAGACTTCATCCTTCCAAACGGTAAAGTCATTGAGGTTAAGGGTTACTTCGATCAAGAAGATCGGAGACTCATCCGAATTTTCAAAGAGCAACACCCTGATGTTGACATACGAATGTGTTTCCAAAAGCCACACCAAAAGTTGAGTAAGACAGCCAAGATGACTTACGCAATGTGGTGTGATAAACACAATATCCCCTGGTGCAAGGGACCCTGCTTGCCTCGCCGCTGGACTACGCTATAGTTCAGTTGGTAAAGGAAAGGGTTACCAAAAGAGCCTCCAGGGAGATCCCCACCTGGAGGTTTTTTAAATGTCTTCTATTAAAGCTCCTTGTCCTCTTTGTGGCTCTCGTGATAACAGAGCTATCTTTGAAGATGGGAGTGAAAAATGTTTTACACCAGGATGCTCTTATCAGGTGTATTCAAATGATTCCTCTTCCTTTCCTATACCCATGTCTAAACCAACAGTTGATGAGATTGACGTAGTAGTAGGTGAGTATGTTGATATACCTAGTCGCAGGTTAAAAGCTGAGGTATGTAAGAAAGCTACCTACTTCAAGTCTCAACACGGCGGTGAGCCTGCTTACTTCTGTCCTATCTATAACAACGATAGGGTTCTTACTGGTTACAAGGTAAGAAAGAAAGATAAGCAGTTCTTACAGGTGGGAGCTAATCCCGATAGCACCTTTCTGTTCCAACATATGTGGGGTAAGAACAACAGGCTTCTTGTGATCTTTGAAGGTGAGAAGGATGCTCTGAGTTATATGCAAGTTAGAGATGGATGGCCAGCGGTCAGTATCCCTAACGGCTGTGAATCCGGTAACAAAACTATTAAGGCTCAGCTTGAGTGGCTTCTTACTTTTGACACAGTCATCATTTGTTATGACAACGATGCTCACGGTCAGAAATCAGCACTAAAAGATGTACAACTACTACCACCTAGAAAAGGAAAGATAGGAGTAATAGAGGGATATAAAGATGCTAATGAGGCTCTTCAAGCTAATGACTATAAAGCTATTACTAATATGGTGTTCAACGCCAAAGAGTATGAGCCTGATGGGATTGTCTGTGCTGACAAACTACTATCATTAGTTCTGGAAGATCCTAAGGTAGACAGTGTTAGTTATGGGTATAAATTCCTAGATGAACATATCAAAGGTGCTAGACGTGGTGAATTGGTCACCGTTTGTGCAGGCACAGGACAAGGTAAATCAACCTTTGTTAATGAAATTGCCTATAACTTCGCCATTAATCAAAATCAAAAGGTCGCGTGCTTTAACCTGGAGGAAAATAATCTCAGAACTGCACGACGCTTTGTCGGCATTAATCTTAATTACCCTATTCACATTGACCGTGGAGATGTCACCGATGACCAAATCCAATCAGCCTTCGCCGCCACGCTTGGGACGGGCCGAATCTTCTTGTATGACCATTTTGGCTCTCTTGATTCTGCCGTTCTGCTTAATCGGATACGGTATTGTATTAGCTCTTTGGATTGTGGCTGGATTTTTCTTGACCACTTATCGATTCTTGTCTCAGGTATGGATCAAGCTCAAGACGAAAGGAGGGCGATCGATTACACGATGACCAAACTAAGATCTCTTGTAGAAGAGACAGGTTGTGGCATGATACTGGTTAGTCACACTAGAAGACCAACTGGAGATAAGGGTTATGAAGAAGGACAACAGACAAGCGTTAACAGTATGCGTGGTTCTCAATCTATTGCTCAGCTCAGCGACATTTGCCTTGGCCTTGAAAGAGACCAGCAGGCAGAAGACAACTCTGAATGTAGAGTCCGTGTACTTAAGAATAGATTCACAGGATGGTTGGGGGTTGCAGGGAGTGTGAAATATTATGAAAATACTGGCAGAATGTTGGGGCTAGACGCTAATACTGTGATTAAGAATGATTTTACTGAACCCGATTTTTGATGTTCACATAAGACAAGTTAACAAAATTAAAGTATCTGCTTTTGCTGCTACTGATAAAGCAAGACGCTCCCTTTCTGATTTCTTTAGATCCAATGACTTTGTCTATTCCTTCAACCGTCCTAAGCTCAGGGACTTGGTCGAATACTGCCATAAGAACAAACTCAAAATCCATCTCGATGACAATCTTCGATATCGAGACGAACGCGCTGAAGATTAGCGATGTTACAGAGATTCACTGTTGTGCAATAAACAACGGTGATGAGACAGTTCTTTATAAAGATCCTGATGAATGGATACCCATCCTAGAAAGTGCTGGTACTATCATCGGTCACAATATCATTTCATATGACATAGCTGTTATTAAAAAGCTATACCCAAGATTTAGACCAGAAGGAAGAGTAGTAGATACGTTGATATTGAGTCGGATGTTCTATCCAGATATCCTTGATACTGATTTCAAAAGAAAGTGGGAGCATATGCCAATACAGCTATATGGCAGACACTCCTTAGAAGCTTATGGTCACAGGTTAGGTCTTAATAAGAAACATGCAGACTTAGCAGATTTTTCAATACTTTCTAAAGAGTTAATGGATAGGTGTGTTTGTGATGTTGACGTAACTGCTAAGCTTTGGTCCAGGTTGCAACCTAAGGTTGACGCTTATCGCAAAGCTGTTGACCTTGAGATGGAGTTTGCCACTCTTATCTCACTCCAAGAGGAAACTGGTTTCCATTTTGATGTGAATGGGGCATTGGAATTGGAAGCCAGTATCTCATTAAAACTGAATACTCTTGATGGACGATTGAGACAAAGGTTCCCGTTCATTGACGGAGGTATCTTTACTCCTAAGCGAAACGATAAAAGTCGGGGGTATATAGCTGGCGCATCTATGTGCCGCTTGACTCCTTTGAACCCCAACTCAAGGGATCATATTGCTTGGGTACTTAAGACTCACTTGAATTGGAAGGCTTCAAGGTTCACCGATACTGGTAAAACCAAGATCGATGAGACGATTCTTAAGGAGATTCCTGGTGCTGAAGATTTCGTAGAATCTCTGACGCTTCAAAAGAGACTCAGTCAACTAAGTACTGGTAACAGTGCTTGGTTAAAGCTAGTCGACAAAGACGATCGTATTCATGGCAGCGTGATTACGGTTGGCTGTGCCACTCAAAGATGTGCTCACGTTGGCCCCAACATGGCCCAAGTACCTGCCGTCAGGTCAATCTTGGGACCGGAGTGCCGAACTCTGTTTGGACCTGATGTGCTGTCAAAACTGTACACCCCTGAGGGACAGTTAGTAGGGCACGGTTATCCTGTCACCAAGCAGGTCGGCGTGGACTTATCTGGCATAGAGGCTCGTTGTCTAGCTCATTACTTGCGGCCCTTTGATGATGGAAAATTTGCACGAGAGGTCATCGAGGGCGATATTCATTCTGCCAATCAACGGGCTGCAGGACTTCCAACTAGAGATGATGCTAAGACTTTTTTCTATGCCTTAATTTATGGAGCTGGAAATGAGAAGTTAGGCAGGATCACTGGTCAAAACGGTAAGAAGTTAAAGCAGCGCTACTACAAAAATATGCCAGCTTTAGCAGAACTTACTAAAAGAGTAACAGCAAAAGCAGAAACTGAAGGAATTGTTAAGGCGATTGATGGTCGACCTATTAAGATCAGATCTCCTCATTCCGCATTAAACTTTTTACTCCAAAGTGCTGGGGCAATTATTAGTAAGCTTTGGTATAACGTTTGCTATGAAGAACTTACTGAAGCTGGTTTCATTTACGGATGGAATTGGTCGTTCTTAGCACACGTTCATGATGAAATTCAGTTTGCTTGTGGTGAAGATAGCGTGGAAAAATTCGCAGGTATAGTCACTAACGCTTCTAAAATTGCTGGAAATAGGCTTAATATGAGAATAGATATCGAATCTGAATATAAGATTGGAGACAACTGGTCCGAGTGTCACTAAGAAATGTAAGATTTGTGGCAAAGTAAAAGACATCTCTAGGTTTTACAAGAACGCAGCCTGGAGAAGACCTGAATGTACTAATTGTTTTAATGAAATTCAAAATCAGTACAGCAAATTAAGAAAAAATTACACCACTCCTGAGCTTGGTACTCCTTGTGAGTGTTGTGGTAAGACTGATGAGATATTACAGTGGGATCATTGTCACGAAACTCAGAGTCATAGGGGGTGGCTGTGCTATAGCTGCAACACAGGGATTGGTAAGCTGGGTGACAATCTTGAAGGTGTCACTAACGCCGTGAATTACCTCCTCCAGGTAGATACTGTAGAGGATGACCGGAGCTAGGATTCTAGTGGTAGGTTCTAGCTCTTAGGTCACACCCTTTCGGAGGCTTTATGACTTGGCTCTTAATTGATGCCGATATGCTTCTATTCAAAGCTGTTTGCGCTTGTGAACAGGAGATAGAATGGATGCCAGATATCATCACTACTCATCTTCCTGTTAGGGAAGTGATGATGCTATTTGATGATTTGTTAAGCCTTAAGAAGCAGCAAGTCAAAGCTAAAAACACAACACTCTGTTGGACTAGTACTGATAACTTTCGTTACAAGGTCGATCCAGGGTATAAAGGTAATAGAAGAACTACGAGTCATCGCTTAAAGCCTGTTGGTTTTAAAGAATCTCGTAGGCGAATCGAAGACCGTTATCCATCTGAATGCTGGTGGAGACTTGAAGCAGATGATGTGCTTGGTATTCTAAGTACACGTCATACAGATAAAACACCTATTATCTGGTCTGGTGATAAAGATCTAAAACAAATCCCTGGATTTCATCTTAATGAAGATGGTGACATTGAACTTATTACGGAGGATCAAGCCGATGCCTATTTCTATCGTCAGTGTCTCATTGGGGACAGCGTCGACAATTATCCTGGCTGCCCTGGCGTGGGGCCTAAAACCGCAGAAAAACTTATACCGTTGGAACGGTTCAACCCTGCCTCCGCATGGAGAGCTGTAGTCAAACAGTATGAGAAGAAGGGTCTCAGTTCTTCCTATGCCTTGAAACAAGCCCGTTTAGCTCGTATCCTACGAGATACTGATTACACCTTCGACGACATTGAATTATGGCAACCTCCGATTCTACCAACCCTAGTTACTACGGATTCGGGGATGATGCCGTAATAGAGTGCATTGACTATATTGAAAGTCACGCTTTCGATTTCCTTGAAGGGAACGTAATTAAATACGTTACCCGTTATGAAGAAAAGAACGGTGTGGAAGATCTAAAGAAAGCTTCTTGGTATCTTGACCGCCTAATTAAACGTGAAGAGGGTAAGGCTATGTCTTATGATTCTTCCTTATACAAATCCATTCTTAAAGCTAAAGATGAGGACATCAAACTCCCGACTAGTTCAGATGTGGATGGAGAGTGCTGGTCAACTTGTGACTGCTAAGCAGGACACAGATTCCTACGTTGAACTCCAAGACAATCAGATGACTTACGTGGAGGAAGAGTTCTATGAACTTCTCCACGCTTATAACAATCTGGATCGTGAAGAAGTTATTAAGGAGGCTTGTGATCTTATCTGGGTTGCCTATGGTTTACTTCACACAATGGGAGTAGATACTGACATTGCTTTTGGAAAGGTGTCAGATTCTAATATGTCAAAACTACCTTTCACTTACAAAGAAGGAAAGGTACAGAAAGGACCAAACTACAGAAAGCCTAACCTCAAAGAACTATGAAACTACGAGAGCAAGAGCAAAGTACTGCCCTAGCTGTGACTGGACGGGTAGATGCTTGGCTTAAGAATCCTACTAGACGTTATCCAGTGTCATGCACGGTCATGTCAATTGATGACACAATGGATGAGTCTGAGGACTCTATTGAACAATCTTTCTTATTTGCATCTAAGGCACTTCGTTATGGCGCAGGAGTCTCTCTCCACCTCTCAAAACTCAGACCAAAGGGTACAGAGAACGAGCACGGAATGGTTGCTAGCGGCCCTTGTGGATTTATGGAGATCTACTCTAAGTTCAACGAAATCCTCAGACGTGGGGGACAGTACAGAAATGGGGCGATCGTTGCTCATTTGGACTGGGACCATAGCGACATTATTGAGTTCATTAATTATGATCGCGCTCGCGTACCGTGGCTTAAGCGCTGCGTTAACGTTGATCCAGACGTAATTAACAGTCCAAATGTTTTAAATACAATCATGGAGGGAGCCCGTAAGGGTGATATTTGGATTGTTAAGAAACAATATGATAGTAAAGGTGAACGTATCTTTCATAATGTTTGCCAAGAGATCTTAATTAAGTCACGGGATACCTGTCTGCTTTCCCATGTGAACTTGGGAGCAGTGAAAATAGAGGACATTCCAGCTGCTTTTGGTGATGGAATGAGGTTCCTTTGTAATCTTTATAAGAGTACTGGTTTAGAAGATTCTTCTATTTATAGTAAAAAGGATAACCAAGTAGGACTGGGAGTACTAGGTCTTTCTAATCTTCTTGCTATTGAAGGTGTTACTTATAAACAATTTGTTCGTGCTTTGCGTCAAAGAAATTTAGATGTTGTTAAGCATGAGGACAAGTTTAAAGAGCCAGGTGTTAAGTACCAGGAGATTGACGAGTCTCAGCTTAAAGCTTTTGAAATTGTTCAATATATTTGGGCAGGGTTTATGGAAGCAGCTGCTGTTGCAGATGAGAACAATATGTCAAGAGCTTTTACTGTTGCTCCTACTGCGTCTTGTGCTTATAGGTATCAGGATAGAGAAGGATTCACTACGGCTCCTGAGATAGCTCCACCCATCAGTCTTGAGGTAGATCGTGATAGTACTACTCTCGGTGTGCAGAGTTATAAGTTTCATCCTAAAGCTGAGATTGCTCAAGATGTTGGTTGGGACACTTTCTTTGAGTTGAACTGTGAATGGCAGAGACTCATGGACAGCACTGGGTTAGCTCACGCTATCTCTATGAATTGGTGGAGTGACTTAATAAAATTTGACAGAGATTTTATGTCTCGATGGTTAAATTCTCCGTTAAAGAGCTTATATTATTCTTTACAGGTCATGCCAGATACGCAAGATAAAACAGATGTGTATTCAGCCTTAGGCGATACAGATGTTGATGAGTATTTGAATGAAATCCTGACAGAAGATAACAAAATCACTTGCGATTGTGCAGAATGATGAAAAAGCATCCATACCAAAAGCTTCTTGAAAAAAAGAGGACTTGGACACCTGTAAAGGTAACTAAAAGTAAAGTAAAAGAAGGTGCAGAAGAGACACTTAAACGTGCTCTATCTATAA
>Ga0208790_1001260_pt1 | contig 11174 bp, 31 predicted proteins | sample 10_taG_FD_184083 | JGI IMG/M metagenome (GOLD analysis project Ga0208790, IMG submission 184083) | Marine viral communities from the Subarctic Pacific Ocean - 10_ETSP_OMZ_AT15264 metaG (SPAdes) (version 2) | ecosystem: Environmental > Aquatic > Marine > Oceanic | place: Pacific Ocean | collected... | reverse complement strand
TCCGCTGCGTATACCAATTCCGCCACCATCCCAGAAAGCCCTTGTAGGCTCAAGGTGTTATTCTTTGACGTCCCGTGGACCATCATGGGGTACGCCAACAACAAAACCAACAAAAAAACTAAACAACGCTACTCCGCAAATAACTGCTCCATAACTAACACTTCCTTTTTATTTGGTTTTCATTTGAGAGAGAAGCCTCTCTCATTCTTTCCTCTGCATGGAGAAAATACTTTTCGTCTATTTCCATCCCGACGAAACTCCTCCCCTCGTTAAGTGCTGCAACACCCGTTGTGCCTGAGCCCATTGTGTTATCTAGCACGAGTTCTCCTGGGTTGGTGTACGTCCTGATCAAGTAAGACATTAAAGCAACCGGCTTTTGTGTTGGGTGGATACTCTTGCCTTTTCCTTCTGATTCCGCCGTTTTGAAATACTGTACCGTGCGAGGATATCTCAAACCAGAATCATTTTTAACTGTTGTTTCAGTTTGCTTTCCATATACATCTGTCGGACGCAGAGCCGTACCCTTATTATATGGAGTAGATTGCCACATTTGTGCGTTATATGTTGGAGGCTTGCGATAAAATACGCAGACATCCTCGTGGGCTCTCATAGGCATCTTCTTTGCATTAAGATATCCCGTTGCCTTAGACTTTTCCCAGACCCAAGAATACTTAAAGTTTTTTGGGTTTGACATAATCAATGCGCTAGTAAAAGGCTGTGCAGCCGTGAATATCATAGCTGCATTCTTTTTGCAAACTCTGTTATATTCTTTCCAAAGCTTGTCCAGTGGCAAAACGGAATCCCACTTACAATTGGTAGTTCCATACGGAAGATCAACTAGTAGAAGATCAACCGATTCATCCTCTATATTAGAGAATGCAGTAAAACAACATTCATTATATAATTTATAATACAAAATAACCAGACCTTTCCTGTAGATTCATGTAAAATCTGTGTTGATTATAGCACAAATCTTCGTCTAATTTAAAAGGGTTTTCAGAACTTTTCAAATACTTATTTCTTTGTACACGCCCATGCTGACAAAGGGGTGCGTAAATAAAACTATTCTTTAATGAATTATAATGCTTTTTCTTGAGAGGTTCTGACAGAGAATCCAGTATCTCTGATACCTTTGCATAGCTTGTTGGCGAACTCAAGATAAATTTTGGAGGAGTTTTATTGTTTTTAGAAGAAGCAACAATAGTATCAACTGCATTCATAAGTGCTCTTTTCAAGAAGCACTTGTCTACATAGTGACCTTTATCTTCTTCAAGGGCAAGCAACTCCCTTGTCTTTTTATCTACGATGTATATGTCGGCATTAAATGTTCCACCAAAGTCTTTCTTTATCTTTGAAATCTCGGCAGGGGTTGCGACATCTAGATGAGAATAAGACTTAACCCACTCTACTTTAAACTTTTCATAGCGAGTTCCAACAATATCTTTTTTTGCTTTATTGCCTTTTTCGCACTCTTCCCAAGTGTCTTTATAGTATGAATTAAACTTCTCATTTATCTTTTTATAAAAATCTGCCACTTTATGATTACCTTTCTTTTGGTGGGCCGTCAGGGGTTCGAACCCTGGACCGTCGGGTTAAAAGCCCGCTGCTCTACCAACTGAGCTAACAGCCCTTGTTTATATATCTAAGACTATCACAGGTGGGCGATTCTGTCAAGAACTTTCTTTATAGGACAATCCAAATAAACAAAGAGCCGGCTATAATGGAGACAAAAGAAAAGGCAGCGGCCAAATATCTAACCTCAAAGCGATCTATTTTGCAGCAATCGGCAAAAACATTTAAGTCGGCGTTGTCCGAGTCTGCCCTCGCCGACGAAAGCAAATCAATCACCCCACAAAAGCTAAACGTGCTCCACAGGAAAAATATGTAATAATGATCCCTCAAAAAAGAACCCAGAAGAAGAAGGCCGCTGGCAACAAAGCAAAAACAAGCAATCAGTTCTAGTATGTGCGGAGCTATTGCAACAATAGCATGCTCTTTTTTGGTTAGCGTCCGAGCCTTCCAAGTCACAGAGGCGGATACCCAATCTCCTGCAAGCCAGTGAGGTTTTAAGTTCACTTTATAGCTGTATAATTCCTTTCCTGCGATTAGTTTTAATGCGGCGAGGTGGGTGTATTCATGAATCACTTTCCAAAGAAAGTTGTACAAAAAAGACGAAGCCACCACGACACCGGGGATTAAAACAAAATAAGCTATCGACACGGCATAGACACCTACTATTAATAAATAGGGGTGCTATTCTGCTTTTCAAGAATCAGCTTCATCTTTTTGAGGTTCATCGGCGTCAAGAGCAGCAAGCTCGTCAGCAAAAAGCTGTTCTGCTAGCCAGTGGCTCTGTTCGAGCCTCTTAAGAAACTCTTCTTTGGTTTCGTCTTCTCCAATTGGCATTTAACAACTCCTGTGCTTTCTCAGAACTACATCTGTTTCGCCATATTTTTCAACAAACTCGGGAGACACATACTGTGGATCAAAGTCCCACCTCTCGTACTCTTCAAATCCCATGGACGCATACAACTTATCTAGCTGGGGCGTGGCGTAATGGTCAAGAAAGCAGCCGCCATAAGCGATAGCGACTTCCATCAAAAGCTTGCCAATGCCTCCGACGCCAGGCTCGTTGTTATGAACTGTGACGATTTCTTGCTTTCGCCCGTTCTTGGACTTAAGAGCAAAACCTATGTTCATTCCTTTAACTTTATACAGATTCATTTTAGCTAGGTCGGAAGCGCTATAGCCGGCTGTCATCTCTGGGTGCTTATTGTGGCAAATGTCTTGTGGTTGGCTCTGACAGGTTAGAGAAGCTTGAAATGCCGAAGCGTCCTGTGGTTCCCACACGCCCTCTTTAATCATCCTAATAGCTTCAGCAGACTTTTCCTCATCTCGGCCTTCTTCTAGAAAGAAAAGCTTTTCTGCCATTACCGTGTTGTATTGAGCAGAAATATAAATGGGGGATCTTTCCACATAGCGAGCCCATTTCTCTAGGACTAGTTTCATGATAAATATTCCATAACAATTAAGGTTAGCTCCTCGGCTTGGGCATATTTTGCAGCGGCATTTTCTGGGGATTTTAGTTTTTCCTCGGAGTTGTAGGACCACACCAACCCGTTGTTTTCTTTAGCCCACGCCGTAACGGCCTTGGTGGCCTCGCCATATGAGACATCCGAGAGGGCCTTGACGCCAAGAGTAACTAAGAGCTTTGGTGCCAGAGTAGCTAAGACCTCGTTATAATCTACAAAAGTTATTCCGGCAAATTTTCGGGCGGGGGTCGTCCGCCCGGCCTTGTCGATGTAGTACACTTGAGGTTCCGCATCTTGAGCACCTTCAATATCGCTGGGGGAGTTTTGCTCTTGAATCTGCTGCTGGACTTGGCGCCATGTTTCCATTATTCGCTTCATAGTAAAAATAAATAGTGTTTTGTCTGTAAAAACTCTAACCATTAACAGAGAATACGTCAATCCTTTTCATTTCGTTTTTATTATTCATCAGTCTCCTGATCTTTTTCGTTAAAAAACAATAATGAGCGTCGACACAATTAGATATTCTTTTGGGATCGGGGATAGGAACTAGCATATCTCCACGATACTGTTCGACGCCATTCTCTTTATTATTGAGCGAGTCCCTCCAGGCGATAGCTTCCTTATAGCTAATGTCGTCGTACCATTCTACCTCGAAATACGCCCAGCCATCGGACTTTATAATCTTTTTTGTTACCGTTCCGTACCTAATGATGCCGTGGTAATTGTTCATTACAAAACTGTTGACGCCTATCATAATCATGTTCTCTCCTTGTATTAAGTAAGAGAATAACACACAACAGCCTGAGAGTTAAAAGTTATTTTACTCTTGTAACTTCGATGGGCTTGAACCAAGCTACAACGCCGATATCGCCGTGGACCTTGTAGAACACGCCACCATACTTGGCGCTAGCGTCTTCATAGAACTCGTCCCAGTATGTGATTTTGTTTCCATACATTTCTTCTGTGGCGGCGTCAACAAGTCCATTCATGTCTTGCTCGACGTTATAAATCTTAGAGCCGTCTACGGTTACAGAGTAAAGGTTTCCTTGGATGAGCTTCTCTTTATTCTGTGGATCTGTATAAAAGAACACTCTCGGAGTCGGGGCGGTTTCAAATTCCCTCCGAGAGTGAGATGAGCGATACTTTGGATCTGGGTCTAATACAAAACTGTCCTCGTCCACATTGCTGTAATGGTACAGTGTCACCGGACTAGGCTGCTCTGTTATAAACTTACGAAAGCTTTCTATAATAATCTTCATGTTTGTAAATAGTCACGCCTTGCTATAAACCTTAAGATCTTTTCTATCAAAGCCATCGCTTAAATAAGTTGTTCGTCCTTTTGGGTGTGGTCCCTTGCCCATCCACTTAACTTTGTATTGAGGAACCCAGGCGGGGTTTTTAATTTGAACAACCATTCCTATTAATTGTTCGGGCATGCCGACAGCTTTGCGACGAGATATGATCCCATCAATGTATCCTAGTTTCTTCCCGTAAGAAGAAAGTGTAACCAAATCACCGACTTTCACTTATCACCTCCAAGTCACTTTTCCAAAGCCACTCGCCGTCTGGGGCGGGTGCGATCTCTGGGGTATCTTTGTATATAGATGGCTGATTCCATACAACGTCTGCCAAGCTAGCGTTGTGCCGCAGGACCAAGCCCACTCCCCAGTACGAATGGCGTTTCCATTTCACGAGATCACCTACATTCACTTAGCACCTCCAAGTCCTTTGGCTTAAACCAGTTATCAGTAGGATCGTAGTAGGCTGTCTGGTAGTAAGGGGGGTTTAAAAAACTAACCTTAACCAAGTCACCACTGCCGACGCCGCCGATGCCGGGGGCGGCATATTCAAGATCCACTACAACTCCAATATACATATTCGGGGCTGGTTTCTCTCGATTCATCCGTATCCTTACTAGATCACCAACTTCTAATTGAACTTTACGCATGACTAATCACCTCAATCCACGCATCAGACCAATGCTCTGTCGAGCGCTCTACGATCACTGTGTAGTTGCTTGAATAAAATTGGTGCCTATTGTTCTTTATGCCGAGATAGATGCTCATCTGCCCTGTTCTCCGCCAGCGCACTATATCACCGATTTTCACCGATAACCTCCAAGCTCTTCTTAAAAAACCAATCGTCGCCAGGGTCACAATAAGCCGCCTCATAGAAAGGCGGCTTGCTCCAAAAAACCTTAACCTGATCGTGGGTTACTTCTATTACTACGCCCACTCCAAAGTCATCCAGCAAAGTCTTATGCAGGCTCAGTTCGGCGTAGCCGGTTCGCAGCTTCACAAGGTCACCCACCCGCACTGATCAACTCCAAATCGCTCATTTAACAAGGGCCAGCCAAAAAAGGAAACACACACAAAAGAAACCAAATGGTAACAATAAGAGCGGTAGAGTCAACTGCGAACTCTTTTACTTCTCGATCAATCATTATGCGAAACTACCTCTACAGATGAACATGATAGAACTCGCAACTTATTCTCAAACAAGACGCAGCAACATCGGGCGTCGCCTGACATTGGGGCGTCGTTCCAGTGGGTCGGGTTTGGAATAACAAGCATCGCCGTGCCCTGCTCTTGCGCTCGGAGTGCCCAGGGGGTAAGCTTAGTGGTGGGACTTTGCTCGGCATGCCTCTTAAGAATTACTAGATCACCGACCTTCATTTATCGAGTCCCATAAGCACTTACGGCATGAGAGACATCTTGATCAAAGATATGTCCACGGATGAAGTTAAGGGCGGGAGCCTTCCAGCTAGCCGCCTTGAGGATCGCACCGTCAGAGAGGCGAACAAAACAGAAGGCGCTCTGCTGAAGCCCGCCTGCGCTGCCATGGCGGATGATGCGGGCATACTTTCGCCCGTGCTGGACTGTGAACTCGTGGAATCCAAGAGTCGGGAACTGCTTCTGGTAATACTTGCCAACAAAGTCGTTAAGCCGGTCAAGCCATAGAGGGAGTTCAACCTCAACCTCTTGGCGACCGAAACCCGTATAATCCTGACCGCTTATTGAAATACTCATTTTTTTTCCTCTCTAACTTATCAGCCGGCAGAAAGTAGTTCTAGGTCACGATCCGCAAGGTGCCCAAAGTTCGGAATTGAGGGGTTGGTCCACTTAACCTTAGAACTCTTGTTCCTTCCGGCCTCAATTACAATCCCAGTCTGCCCGGTAAGGCCATATCGCTTCATCCTCTTGGTGTCCTTGGCACGAACAAGCTGACCGACGCCGAACTTAGAGCCTGGAGGCGACAGCCAATCAACCATCTGGCTAGCGTTGCTGAGATACGACCCAGCAAAATAGTCAGTTTGTAGGTCCGTATGGTCGTTTTCGCTACGAACATGAAAACTGCTGGCGTCTAGCTCTTCGGGGGTCATGCGGTCGCAAAAGTGGCCAGAGCACCCATCATCAGTGCCATAGAAGGATGCTACATAGCCCTCGTGTTGAACAAAGAACTTGTGGCCCCGACGGGTGACAATGCCCTTCTGCCCGAGTCGCTTTTCAATCTTCGCAATAACTTTAGATACCTTCATAAACTCTCTCCTTTGTCTCTCTAACTTATATATACATCCTATCATAGAACACTAAAAATGTCAAGCGAATTACAAAGAAAAATGAAGTTTTTTTCGTAATGTTTTCGGGTATTTACAAACTTTCTGAAAGAATTTCTACCCAGCCAGCCTCAAATTCGTTCATAAATAGGGGTGTGGAGCGCTGTCTGGAGTTCCATTTTACGATTGCTTTCCATTTGTGATCGTTTGGAAGAGAATGCCGGGGGCAGTATTCGCCCTCTACTTTAATCACCACGCCGATATCATTCGTGAGATCGTTCCGAACGAGTGCGCCGACCTTGAGGCGGTCCACGATGTCATTGCAGAAAGCGATAAGCTCGTGTGGGGTTCGGTGCCATGGTCTGTTTTTTGTCATTGTCCCGAGTGGTTCAGCACTTCATCTTCTGTTGTTAAGAGAATTCTTTTCTCTGGGTATAGCAGTCGAACAGTAAGCAAGTGCGGTTCAGTATGCTCGTTAACTCCAATGACAACTCCTTGAGAATAATCATGGTCGTTCATGCAAACATAATCACCAACTTTAACCCGGCCACTCTTCATTGTTGTTTCTCGCTCTTTCTAAATCTATATGGTTGGTGTTAAGGTTTGCTCTGATTATACCAATTCCGGTACCAAATAAAAGAAAGCAAATTAACAGTCTGCCGATGATTTCAATCGTCTGCACTCTCGGCCTTCTTTCCAAGCGTTCTGGTCCAGAGCCACCAAGCGGCGGGAACGACAACGGGGTGTAGGCAAAGAAGCCAGGATGCGGGAGCGGCGGCGTAGAACCATGGATCTACATTCTTTCCAAGCCAAAGGAAAAGGATCGGAAACATAACGTCCTCGATGATCTCCCATAACACAAAGATGACTAAAAGAGCCAGTCCATGCTTCTTTAAAATCTGCTTCAAGCTATCAAGCGTAAAGTGCCCAAGCTTATGTTTAATTCTTTTGTATGCCCATCTGAATGGCTTCAATAACAATTCCATTATTCTTGCTCCTTATTAATTTTTAGAAATGCCTCAGTTGAGACAGGAAAGTGTTCGCTTGCGATTTCAAAGCAAGCACCAGCAACCTTTTGAATCTCCCATTGAGCACCCTCATGCTGTCTTAGCGAGATAAACTTAAATAGGTTGTGTAAGTTAGTTGTTCCGTAATATTGAGTATAAAGATTCTGCGGGAGAACGCCTCTTGCCTGCTCTCTACAGATTCCCTTGCCCAAAAGCTTTTCATATAGGTCCATACTCCTCCTGTGATGCTCTCTAACGGCTCTTGAGGCAGTATTCGGAGTATGGGCGCATAACCCGGTGGTGACGCTTAAATCGGGGTTTACGAGGCTTGCTGTGGATGCCTGTCTATTTGACTTGTGTTGAGTTCTAAACTCGGATGGTTCATAAAACTCCATATCTACAGATGTGTAACGCCGGCTGATCTCATTATAAGACCAAGTGCGATGACGGTGATGCTGAGAGCGAATGAAGAGGGGCACTGTAAAGCGCATAGTGATAGCGCAATGTTCAAAGGGTGAAGTGTGATTATGTTTTACAAGATAACTGATAAGCTTCTTATCTTTATCATCTAGGTTTTGTTTTTCAGCACCGAAGGATACACGGGCGGCGTTGACTACGCTAAGATCCGAGCCCATGTGACTAACATACTCAACACAACCAATGTTGTCTTCATATAAATCAACTTTCTTCATTGTCCTCTTCTTTCTTATATGGTCTGACCCAATCTAGGTTTATTTTCCACAATTTGTTTTCGTGCATTATTTCTGCGTATGTTGCTGGACCTGCGGAGCCTTCAGGAATTCTTTTCAATTTTATTAACATGCCGAGCCGATCAGAATATTCCCAAGGCTCCCAGTTTAGGCTGAACCAAACTAAATCTCCTGGCTTCACTCCACCCTCTCCAATAGCTGTGAGGACATAATCCTTAATTGCGTAGTGCCATCAACAACCCAAACTACATGATGTGTTTTTGGCATCCCTGAAGGCGTCTCAGGCTTGCTTTTAATAATGATGCCAGGAGTTAAAACATATCGCTGATCCGGTGGCCAATCACTTGGATGATCAATCCTTGGTCGCATTTTACGACGAACCAAGTCTCCTGTTTTTAATCTTGCCATTTTTATACTATACAATAAACAAAAGCTTTAGTCAAGTATTTTTTTCAGGGACACTGATTAAATCTAATTCGTAAGCCATTGCCCTTCTCTCAATCCAATCTTCTGGATATACAAATGTGACCCAATCGTTGCATCCGTCTTTTGAAATGTAGAACTCGTGTGGCTCTAACTTTATAACGATTCCAACTTTATCATCACAAAACTTTTTAACCAAGTCTCCAACGGAGAAGTTGCACCATGTCATCATTTTCTTCTTCTGATAATATCTGTAAATGCTGGGGTAGGTACCAGCCATCCGGTGCGGAGCGTGAGAGCCAGTAAACAAAAATCGTTTCATATTTTCTGGACACATCTAGTGCGATGCCGACACCATTCTTTCTTGCTTCGCTTGGTTTAGAGACTGAGTTAAATTTAACCAAGTCTGATATTTTTATATGATCCCCCATAACTTTTCGCCTCTGTATTTTCAATCACTTTTCTCTTCTAACTAGCTCTAAGCCTTTAAAAGAGATAATAAAAGAACCATATGCGGAGCCCCAAAAGACTCTTATAATGTCTCCGTCGATTTGAGTTATCACTCCGAGGCGTTCGTAGTTATATTGAGCACCTGGTCGCTTGTTCTTTCTTACGAGATCTCCTATTTTAAAAGTGTTAGTTTCCATTGTTTATAATCTTAAATTCTGGCAAGTCGTAAAAACGTGCGATCTCGTATCCTATTTCATCCAGAAGCGGATGGTAAGAATTTAAATCTTTTCTTGCCCAGTGGACCTTTGCCCTCTGATTTGTATAATCTATATTATACACAATGCCTGTGTTGTATTCAGGCCACAACTTGTGTATAATAAGCGTTCCTTTTGTAAGATATTTAACCGGCACTGTGTTTCCTGAGTAGTCTTAAGTCTTTGCCTAATAGCTGGTATATCTTTGAGTCAATTATAACCTCATAAAGCACATACCTTGTTCGTCTTCGAGCTTCCTCGCTTATATAAAGCCCGTATGTATAATCTAAAGAATAAATGACGCCGATGCTACCCTCTGATAATTCGTGCAGATCATGGACAACTTCAACTAAGTCGCCAACAGCATATTTATTCTCTTTCGTCATTATCTACGCAACTTATAATATCCAGATATCTTGAATGTGACCAGGCCCAACTTTTTGTGTCGTTCCAAAAAACTTTAATATGCTCTTCGTCCTCTACTTCGAGCACGATGCCCAGGGTGGGCACGCCCCGGTCGGCCTGCCGGCGGCGGGACCAATAGCCGGTGGGGGCCACCAGATCGCCAACCTGTAGGTCTGGCAAATCATCTAGGTCACGCTTCACTTATGATCATAAAGTCGCTACAAGGCTGCATTGTTGTCCAAGATGGGAATTTAATTTTAACAAAGCCTGTGGGCTTGCCGGTATCATGGTCCTTTTTGATCTCTACAACAATTCCAATGGGATCTCCATCCATTTCAGGTGAAAAATCCCACTTATAGGCAACTAAATCTCCTACTTTCACTTCTGTGTCCTCGCTCCTAAAGAAAATAATAACAAAATAAATATCATTTGTTAATAACTTTATCTGCTAATAACTTCTAAATGTTGAGACTGTAAAAACGCAAAGAGGCGATTGTCGGGGCCTTCGACGAGAGCCAGTCTCCAAAGAATAATTGGCTTATCTAAATTTTCAAATGTAAAGTATTTATCTTTCTTGATTTCTTTCTGGGTTACTTTTCCAATCACAAGAGCAGTCTGCTCAGAGTTCTTAATTCGAACTAGAGAGCCTACTCTGATCTCCTCTTTCATCATCGAGATATTACCTCTAGCTGCCCCTTGTCGTGGTGATATACTTTTGATATATCGGTAGACCAGCGGACTTCGATCACTGGGCTTGGGGCTGTGCCTGGCCATCGATCTGGGTGCATGATCTCTGTCACAACACCATAGCTTGCGTCTTGGAGGAACTTTGGGGCGCCCATTGCGTCCTTAAGTTTATATATAACCAAGTCTCCTACTTTTATTTCATTGTCCATTATAAGCCACTTTTACTTTCTGAATCCATGATTCGTTAACATACCACTTTCTCATTCCATTGATATTCGGGGTTTGCCACAAAACAAGATAACACTGTTCATCTTCAAACCTGATGGGGTATTTTACTAGCTTGTCTTCCTCTTGGGCGACATATGAACTCACCTGTATGATGACACCAATTTTTGTCTTTTCGTGCCTATAACAAACAAAGTCGCCGACGTTGAACACATAAATAACTAGTAATATTTATCTTGAAAGCAGTTCGCATTCTTCAAAAATATAGCTTTGTGAAAGCCACTGCACTGCGGTGGAGCCTTGCGCTGCCACGAAGTAGGTGTTTCTTTTGATCTCCAAAACAACGCCACGGTCGCCATGTGCAATATCCATAATAAGACTGCCTGGCCTTAAAGAGTCTTCGTGGCCTTGGTTACGTATAGAAG
>Ga0208790_1001259_pt1 | contig 11174 bp, 14 predicted proteins | sample 10_taG_FD_184083 | JGI IMG/M metagenome (GOLD analysis project Ga0208790, IMG submission 184083) | Marine viral communities from the Subarctic Pacific Ocean - 10_ETSP_OMZ_AT15264 metaG (SPAdes) (version 2) | ecosystem: Environmental > Aquatic > Marine > Oceanic | place: Pacific Ocean | collected... | reverse complement strand
AGTTGATTATGCAGATAATCTATTAACAATTAAATCTATTAAAGAAGAAAAAAATAGCAAAGAATCTAATGGAGTAATCCATAAAGGTATTGCTAAAAGATACTTCTCTAAAGTATTTACCATCGCCGATGATGTAGAAATCAAAGGTGCTGAGTTAAAAGACGGATTGTTAAAAGTAACTTTAAATAAGATTCTTCCAGAATCTAAAAAATCTAGATCGATCGAAGTTAAATAGGGATTTGAAATTTTAGCGCGCCTCGCGTGTATATCCTACTAAATCCATGATTTAAGATCTTCACCGAGAACTTCTGACGCTATATTTATTTTTTTTCTTAAAGCTTTAACGATCTTTTCGTCCACCGTATCGTCGCACATTAAATCTACATATGTTACAGATTTCTTTTGCCCGATCCGGTGAGCACGATCCTCGGACTGTAAGCGCTTCTCTAGGTCATATCCGTTAGAATAGTATATAACAGTGTTTGCAGCCGTCAAAGTAATGCCATAGCCGCCCGTAGAAGGCGTTCCAACGATAAACCGGCACCTAGGGTCATCCTGAAATTTACGTATATTATCTTGTCTTTCATCTTGAGGCGTGAGCCCATAATAGTCGACAATGGAGCCCGGACCATGGACCTTAACAACTTCTTTAATAATATCTTTTATATCCCATTGGTAATGAGCCCATATAATAGCTTTGCCTTCAGTCTCTTCCAATATATCAATTAACTCACTTACTCTATTATTAGGAATTCTTTGAATAGACCCATCATCTGCAGTAAAATGACCACACGTGATTTGTTGCAATCTCATTAATTGAGTAAGAGCATTAACCGTCGTAGATTGTTTTCCTTCAAGAATAGCCATAGCTTCTTTTCTCATTTGGTCATATACTTTAAGTTGTTCGGGACTTAATTTAATATGTCTTTTCATGTATATTTTCTCGGGTAAATCTAAGCAATCTTCTTTTAATACTCTATAAGAAAAAGGTTTTAACTTATCTGATAACTCACCTAAGTTTTTAAACCCAGCTACTAATTCAATCTTACGTCCAGATATATTGGCTGTTTTCATAATAGCATATCTCATTCTAAATGAATAATAAGATTCATGTTGTAGATGAAAAGGATCTAAAAAATAACATTGGCTAAACAAATCTAATGGGTTTTTAGTAACAGGAGATCCTGTCATTATTCGTCTATATTTAGCATCTTCAGCTAGGTCAATTATGTTTTTAGTTCTTTTAGCTTTAGGGTTTTTAATAGTAGTGCTTTCATCAATAACCATTAAGGTATTATGACAAGATAAAAATTTAGATGCAAATTCTACACCCTTGGTTGTACTAAAAGCTTCAACATTCATAATTAAAATATGAAGTTGTTCTTCTGGCTCAAATAAGGAATCCAATTTTTCTTGTTGTTTTTTAGTTATATGTGATTGCCACAATATGGACACATTTTCTATATGATTTGGTAAATGGTCTGGAAGTTCTTGATTATACCAAGTCCCAACCACTCCTTTTGGAGCAACAATTAAAGCTCCATCTACTTTACCTTTATCATAAAGCATAGCTAAATTGTCTATTAGCACTTTTGTTTTACCTGTACCCATTTCCATAAAATAGGCATAAGTTTCTCTGTTCCATGACTTTTCTAATGCGGTCATTTGATGCGCATATGGTTTTGTTTTAAATTTATATTTCATATTTTTTCTTCTTTCTACTTGACAATATAGTGGTTCCATATTATATTGTCAAGCATGAAAGGAAAAATAGAATGAGGTTTAAAGATAGCACAGGTTCAACTACACAAAATAGCACAACACCAATTGTGTATGTTATACAAGAAATTCCTGGTACTCAAGCTGGTAACCCTAAAATTAATATTATGGGTGCAGCTGACTATGGTAATATAAAATTTTTACTACCGGAACTTTCTCAAATTATTTTTTCTCCTGGCCCTTTAATTTTTAAATTAAGAAAAAGTTTAAAAGATTTTAAAGAAGGAGATTATTTATTATTGACAGGAGACCCAGCGATCATAGGTGTAACTTGTTCTATAGTTTCTGACATTACTAACGGTAAATACAATCTATTAAAATGGGATAAACAAGAAAGAAAATATTATCCTATTGAAATTAACTTATACGAGAAAGGAAAAATAGATGAATAGAAGATACAAATCACCTCTAGCATATAGACGTGACATATTAAAAGAAAGATTAAAAGCTACAGAAAACTGGATTGAATATTTTTTAAATGTAGAAAAAAACAGATCAATTTCTAAAAAAGCTCTTAAAGCTCTTAACAAGGATAAACCTATTTTAGGATTTATTTTTAGAATTATATACCTGCCTACTAGAATTTGGGATTTTATTTCTGATATAGTTTGGTGGAATAGATATCGTAAATGTTGTAAAGAAATAGAAATTATAAGAAAGGAATTAGAAAGATATGCCAATTGATTTTGAAAAGGACCAGCAAGAGGTCATTAAAAAGACTGATAATATTCAGTCTCTTGCAGACCAAGTAGAAAAACTAGACTCATTACAAAAGAGACTAGAGCTACAAGAAGATAATATGAAGAGTACAAAAAAAGAATTAGAACATTTATCTGGAGAAATTATTCCAACTATGATGTTTGAGATGGGTTTATCTCATCTTAAACTTATGGATGGATCTTCAGTAGATGTTAAGCCGCACTACAGCGCCACAATTACACAGGCGAATAAAGAAGCGGCTTTTAACTGGCTTCGTAACAATGGATTAGGGGACATAATCAAAAACGAGATATCCGTGTCCTTTGGTCGCAACGAAGATAACAAGGCAGCTGATTATGCTGCTCTTGCAACAGAGCGTGGGTTTCAACCGACACAAAAGTTGAAGGTCGAGCCCATGACTCTTAAAGCGTTAGTCCGTGAACGTTTAGAGGCAGGTAAAGAAATGCCAACGGAAATTTTCAACGTATTCGTTGGAAATAAAACAACAATAAAAAGGAAACAATAAACATGAACGAAGTAGCTAAAAAAGTAAATGCAGGTGCATTAGCGACGAACTTATTCGAAGCTGACGCAAATGCTGGCTCTCAGAATATGACGCAGGAAGATCTTGCGTTACCATTTCTGAAAGTCTTGGGACAACTATCTCCTGAAGTTAACAAAAGGGATGGGAAGCATGTCGAAGGTGCAGAACCTGGCATGATTCTCAATACTGTCACTAACGAAATTTTTGATGGTGCTAAAGGGATAGATGTATTGCCAGTATTCTACGAAAGAAGATACGTAGAATGGCAAGACAGAGGTGAGGGTAAAGGTGCTCCGGTAGCGATTCATAATGCCGATAGTGACATTGTGAGTACAACTACTAGAGACAAAGCCTTTAAAGATCGTTTACCTAATGGTAATTATCTTGAGAACACTGCAAATCATTTTGTAGTAGTCTTGGGTGATAGTCCACAAACTGCGTTGATTTCTATGAAGGCGACTCAACTAAAAATTAGTCGTAAGTGGAATTCAATTATGATGGGGATTAAAATGCCAGGTAAGAACGGTTTATTCACACCGCCAACATATAGCCACATTTATAATCTAAAAACTGTTCAAATGTCAAATGACAAAGGAACATGGTTTGGATGGGAAGTGTCTAAGGTAGGGTCCCGTTGAAGATAAATCTGTGTATGGTATTGCAAAAAGTTTTGCTGAAAGATTAGGCAAAGGCGACGTGCAAGTCAAACATGGAAACAACGAAGACAAACAGGATACTCCATACTAATTCCTAGGGAGCAGGCGGGGAAGCGAGAGTGGATCCGCCTGTTAAAAATTTTATGTCGGTAGAAAATTTTAAAAGTATTTTTAATGGATTAGAACGTGCCCACGGTGTCACTTTTATAGACAAGAAAGGGGTAGATGGTGAGAAAATTAAGGGAAAATCTTTTGTTAAAAGAGAACCAGTCACAGAGGATATGTGGCTTAAACACTTACAAGGGACAGAACCAAGTTTAGGAATCATTCCAATTAACGATGACAACAAATGTGTATGGGGATGTATTGATATAGATTCATACGCAGGATTCGATCATCAAAAATTAATTAACAAAATTAAATTATTAAATTTACCACTAATAGTATTTAGATCTAAATCTGGTGGAGCACATGTATTTTGTTTCACCACAGTACCTGTAACAGCTAAATTGATGAGAGATAAACTTTTATCTGTTAGCGCAGTATTAGGTTATGGTGGATCAGAAGTATTTCCGAAACAAGTAGAATTAAAATCACAAGAGGATACAGGAAACTTTCTTAACTTACCATATTTTAATGGTGATAATACGACGAGGTATGCCTTTCTGGAGAACGGAGAGGCCGCATCGATGCAAGGCTTCTACGCTTCTTATGAAAGAAATAGATTAACACCAGACCAATTAGAAAGATTAAAAATCAAAAGACCCGAGTCAGAATTCAGTGATGGCCCACCATGTATAGAATCATTAACACAAACTAAAGTAAAAGATGGAAGAGATAGAATCATCTATCAATACATTCAATATGCAAAAAGAAAATGGCCAGAAGATTGGACTAATAGAATTAATAAATTTAATTATAGTTATTTTGATCCAGCATTAGACGAGAAAACTATTCAAGATAAAATAAAATTTCATAGTAAAAAAGATCTAGGTTTTAAATGTAATGAAGAACCTATGTGTAATCACTGTGATAAAAAATTATGTAGAACTAGAAAATTTGGTATTGGGGGCGAATCTGTATTTCCTGAACTAGGGGATTTACAAAAAGTAGAATTAGATGAACCATATTATTGGGTAAATGTTGATGGTGATAGGGTTAAACTAGATAATATAGATTGTTTAATTGATCAAAGATTATTTAGAAGAACAGTCACAAAACAAATTAATAAAAAACCACCAAGAATAAAACCAAATGAATTTGATAAATATGTAGATTTATTATTAGCAGGTGTTGAAGTAGTAAAAGCTCCTCAAGGATCTTCGATCTTGGATCAATTACAGGATCACCTGGAAGAGTTTTGTTCTAACAGAACAGCTAAGACTACAAGGAAGGAAGATATTTTACGTGGTAATGTTTGGACCAATGAAGGAAAACATTATTTTATTTTTAGTAAATTTTTCCATGGATACTTACAAAGAAAAAAATGGGGTGAGAAAGCTCAACCAACTCAACAGATGTTGAAAGAACATTGCGAATGTAAAGATGACAGGCTTACTATAGGTAAGAAAAGACCTAGTGTAATGATTGTTGATGCATTTGAGAGACCAGAAAGTAATTATACTCAAAAAAAATTAAAAGAGGATGATCCGTTTTGATGAGTATTGATTTAACTTTATTGGTAGTATTAACTGCGGCATGGATACTGGTTGCACTATGACGAACGACGTACGCCCAAAGGATCAGATGTTTTTATTCCCGGAATTAGATCCTTATCTAACTATTGTAAAAGATATTGATTATGTTGATGTAGCTGATTTAGTAGATCCAAAACCCAGTCATGCAAAACTAAATGATTATAGTTTAGTACCTAAAGGAAAATTTATTCTTTTTAAAGAAGGTTTTGTAAATCCCTATAGACCAGAACTAGGAAAAACTCATCCATTTATAAAGAATGAAGACACCGGAAAAATTCTAGCTATGAATTTAGCTAAGTCTTATTTGAGATCTAGTATTAATGTGGTGGTGAATGGAAAAATAATCATAGTAGATGTTAAATATCATAGAGTAAATGCTATAGGTTTTGTTGAAAACCCATTTCCAAAAAAATATACATTAGTTGATCATAAAAACGGAGACAGGGTAGATAATAGAGCTAGCAATTTACGCTGGGTGAATGCTAGTATAAATAACCAGGGAGTTTCTAGACCCAGAGATATATGCTGGGAAGAAAAATTAGTTAAAAAAGGAAAAATATAATGAAGACAATAGTGTTGGGACCACCAGGAACTGGAAAGACTCATACACTTTTAAATAAAGTAGATGATTATTTAAAAGGAACTGATCCAGATAAAGTGGGTTATTTTGCCTTTACAAAAAAAGCCGCTAATGAAGCTAAAGAAAGAGCAATGGATAAATTTAATTTATCCGAGGATGATCTCCCATATTTCAGAACCCTGCACTCTTTGGCATTTCAAAGACTAGGTATTAGAAAAGAAAATGTTATGCAACGTAGACACTATGAAGATCTAGGCAAAAAAATAAATATACCTTTAGATTATAATGACTATGATGAAGAAGAAACTGGTTTGTTTACTACTAAAAGTGATTATCTTAGAATAATTAATCTCGCTAAGTTACGAAATATTACAGTGGACCAACAGTTTAGTCTTGGAGAACATAACCAAGATGTAGAATATGACAAATTAGAGATTATTGCTAATGAATTAGACAGATATAAAAAAGAGTATGGTCTAACAGATTTTAACGATATGATTTTAGACTTTGTTAAATCAGATAAGTCTCCTAAATTTGACGTAGTATTTATTGACGAAGCTCAAGACCTATCTCGTATGCAATGGGATATGGTGAATCATTTTAATACTCAAGATTCTTTTATTGCGGGTGATGACGACCAGGCTATTTTCAGATGGGCTGGTGCTGATGTAGACAGATTCATTACACAAACTGGTAAACTTTTACACCTAACTCAATCAATGAGAATACCGAGAAGTGTTCATGACTTTGCTATGAAAATTATAGAGAGAGTTTCCAATAGAATACATAAAGAATGGAAACCAAAAACTGTACAGGGCTCAGTTAATATGTATGAATCTTTTGAGGATGTTGACCTAAGCAAAGGTGAATGGATGATTCTAACACGAACACGCCACATGCTAGATGCAATAGAAGAGACATTAACAACCAATGGATTCTATTTTGAAAATAAATTCAAAAAATCTTTTGAAAAAGATATCCAAGAAGCAGCTATTGATTGGCATCACTTATTAAAAGGACAATTTTTAAGCTATAAACAATTAGAAAATATTGCTAAATATATGGGTCCAGGTCATTGGCATAAGAAACAAATGAAAGGAATGGTGAAAGAATCTTTTTATACAATAGATCAATTAGTTAAAGACTATGGACTTCAAATTAAGACTGATTGGTTTCATGCATTTGATGATTGTTCAACTCACAGAAAAGAATATATAAGAGCTATGAGAAGAAATGGAGAAAGCTTGAACGAAAATCCTCGTATACAATTATCCACTATACATAGTGTAAAAGGTGGTGAAAAACAAAATGTAGTTTTATTAACTGATCTTACACACAACACTAACAAAGCGTATGAAAAAAATCCCGACGATGAAAACAGATTATTTTATGTAGGTGCAACCAGAGCAAAAGAAAACTTACATGTTATCCAACCCAAAGACGATTTTAAAAGTTTTCAGATATGAGTGTTTGGGATAAACAGCACGGTGGATCACACTACCAAAAATTTAAAATTCAACCAAGCAAATTTGTTGTAGAAAATGAATTGCTTTTTCCGGAAGGATGCGCTATAAAATATATTTGTCGTCACAGACTCAAAGGAAAGAAGGAAGATATATTGAAAGCTATACATTTTTTAGAGATGATACTCGAAAGAGATTATCCTGAAAATAAAACACCAACTAAAAATAACTCATGGGGAATAATTAAGTGAGAGTAGTAAAAAATTTTTTAGACAAAGATTACTTTAAACAACTTACAAAAGCGTTTGTAGATGACGATCCAAACTTTCCATTTTATAGACAACAGAGAGTTGCTTACAAGACTGGAAAAATACTTAAAGAACATTTTTATTTTACTCATATTCTTTTTAACAACGGTGTTACAAGCCAATACTATGATTTATTAAAACCTCTTATTTGGGATATACTTGAAGTAAAAGCATTGATAAGAGTTAAATTAAATTTATATCCTAGAACAGATACTTTACTACACCATTATCCACATAAAGATTATGACTTTAAACACAAAGGTTTAATATTGTCTTTAAATACCTGTAATGGAGGAACACGTATAGGTAAAAAACTTATACCAAGTAGAGCAAACGAGGCTTTGTTTTTTGATGCAAGTGTTACTCACAATAGTACTACATGCACAGACCAACAAGCTAGAATCAACCTTAACTTTAATTATTTTAAATGATACAAAAACCTTTATTCGCGCCACAAGTAGAATGGACACCGCCGCAAGACTTTCCGGATTTATCAAAGTACGATGAGATTGCAATAGACTTAGAAACAAAAGACCCTGACCTAGTTAAAATGGGATCAGGTTCAATAACTGGTAGAGGAGCAATCGTTGGTATAGCAGTAGCTGTACATGATTGGTCTGGATATTATCCAATTGCTCACGAAGGTGGTGGTAATATGGATCGTAAGAAAGTTTTAAAATGGTTTCAAGGAGTCCTTAACACGGACGCTATAAAAATATTTCATAACGCCATGTATGACGTGTGTTTTATACGCGCAACAGGTTTAAGTATTAACGGAAAAATAATTGACACGATGATTGCATCGGCCGTCGTTGATGAAAATCAAATGCGTTATGACTTAAACAACTGTGCTAAAAGATACACCGGAAAAACAAAAAGTGAAACAAATTTATATGAAGCAGCGAAGTCGTGGGGGGTTGACGCCAAAGCAGAAATGTATATGCTGCCTGCCATTTATGTTGGTGAATATGCAGAAAAAGATGCTGAGATAACTCTAGCTCTTTGGCAAGAACTTAAAAAAGAAATTGAGTTCCAAGATATACAATCTATTTTTGATTTAGAGACTGAACTATTTCCCTGCCTCGTAGATATGCGGTTTTTAGGAGTTCGTGTAGATGTAGTAAAAGCTCACCTATTAAAAGAAGAGTTAAGTAAAGAAGAAAAAGAATTACTGCAAAAAGTAAAAAAAGAAACTGGAGTAGATACCCAAATATGGGCGGCAAGGAGTATCGCTCGAGTTTTTGAAAAACTTCACCTACCATTTGACCGCACCGATAAAACAAATTCTCCATCATTTACTAAAAACTTTTTACAGAATCACCCCCACCCAACAGTGAAACTAATTGCCCAGGCTCGTGAAATAAACAAGGCCCATACCACCTTCATTGATACCATATTAAAACATAACCACAAAGGGAGAATTCATGCTGAAATTAACCAACTAAGAGGAGATAATGGAGGAACGGTAACAGGGAGATTTTCTTATTCTAACCCGAATCTCCAGCAGATTCCGGCTAGAAACAAGGAACTTGGACCTAAGATAAGGTCATTATTTATACCCGAGGAAGGCCATACATGGGGTTGTTTTGACTATTCTCAGCAAGAGCCTAGGTTGGTAGTACATTATGCAGCTTTACAGAATCTCTATGGAGTGGACGAAGTATTGGAGGCCTACCGAGAGGGGGATGCCGACTTTCATGACATCGTCGCTGACATGGCAGAGATACCTAGATCACAGGCCAAGGTTATAAATCTTGGTCTGTTCTATGGTATGGGAAAAAATAAACTACAAGCAGAACTCGGTGTATCTAAAGATAAAGCGGAAGATTTATTTAGACAGTATCATGACAAAGTACCATTCGTTAAAAAACTTATGGACAATGTAATGAGTCGAGCACAGAATGCTGGTAAGATTAGAACTCTTCTTGGTCGACTTTGTCGTTTCCATTTATGGGAACCAAATCAATTCGGGATTCATAAAGCATTGCCTCATGATGCAGCGCTCTTGGAACACGGACCAGGGATTAAACGTGCTTACACTTACAAAGCTTTAAATAGATTGATACAAGGATCAGCTGCGGACATGACAAAAAAAGCTATGATTGAATTACATAAAGAAGGTATCATACCTCATGTACAAGTGCATGATGAATTAGATGTATCAGTTAGCAACAACGCAGATAAAATAAAAGAGATAATGGAACATGCAGTTTCACTTGAAGTTCCCAACAAAGTAGACTATGAATCCGGGCCAAATTGGGGTACAATAGAAGAAAAATAAAAGAGGAGGAACTATGGAAAAAGTTATACACGAAGCTAAGAGAATATGGAAGTTAGCTATCGGAAACAAAAAAGCTACAGCTGTAGCTATCATCGCTGTAATTATAGTAGTACATTTAATTACAAACTAATTATGTCTCATGTCATACCTGAATGCAAACATTCCTGTGACGTATGCACAGATCAGGAGAGAATATCTCTATGATCTTAAAACTCATCATGGCGAAGTTGAAGATTGTATTATCTTCGGGTTGGCTTCGATTACTGGTCGCCCGATTTTGTTCCATGCAATTATGGAAAACGGTGCAGTCTTCTACCGCCTACCAATCTCTGCATTCATACAAAAAGGTTTTGAGGCAAAAGAAGTACCTAAACGTCGACTTGATGAGTTGGAGCTTTGGAATTGTTTTAGTTATTATCCTTCTGTCACTTCTTATGACATCCTAGCTAGCCAGTGTGGTGAATATTTCGGAAAAGACAAGAAAACACATCCAGGAAAATATCTTTTTACTGTTGACTGGGCCCACCCAGAGAGTAATATAGTAGATACAGATCATTCAGAAATCCCGCACGAACATAAGTGCGCTCACATACTTGCTTTGGATGACGGCAACTATGCGGCTCAGCCAAACAATCGTATCATATGGAATATTCCATCGTTCACAGTTAGGGACGAAATTCCTGACTGGAAAGTACAAACAAGTGATTGGAATGTAGAAGATACGGATAAATGGAAAACAGAAGATACTGATAAGTTCTTCTATAAAATTGAGGAGAAAAAAAATGATTAAAAAAATTAAAAGAGTTATTTGTTGGCCTTTTAAAAAAGTTTTAAATTGGTTAGCAAGTGGTTTACCAAAAGGAAAATAATGGCTAAATGCACTAAATGTTTTCACGATTGTCATTGTAGCGGAGATTTACACGCAGATGAATACGGCTCGTGTGCTTGTAAAAGTTGTGAGTGTATAAGTCAACAAGATAGAGCCCACGACTCAACATATGAAACTCGACCGAAAAGTAATGTATGTGTTATTGACGACACTGAGGAATGTGAGAGTTGCCAATAATGAATGACAAAATCATCACCGCACTTCTTGCTGTTCTCATTGCTCTCGGAGGATGGACGCTTTCACGAACGTTCTCACTCTCCCAAGATATGGTCTTGGTT
>Ga0208790_1001256_pt1 | contig 11206 bp, 6 predicted proteins | sample 10_taG_FD_184083 | JGI IMG/M metagenome (GOLD analysis project Ga0208790, IMG submission 184083) | Marine viral communities from the Subarctic Pacific Ocean - 10_ETSP_OMZ_AT15264 metaG (SPAdes) (version 2) | ecosystem: Environmental > Aquatic > Marine > Oceanic | place: Pacific Ocean | collected... | reverse complement strand
CGCTGTCGAGCCGGGCCTGCTTGACGAAAGCCACCTGCACACTGTCCACGTCATATTCCTGCGCGACCATCGAGGCATAGCTCCGGAGCTGCCACGAGCTTTCTGCGGTCGGGAGGTTTCCCCAGCCGGTCTTGTAATCGACAACGATGGCCTCCCTGTCCTTCACCATGACAACGTCAGGCTTTCCGGTGGAGAACGGACATCCGCTGTCGTCCCGCAGGTAGAGCCTGCGCTCCAGGTGGAACTTGATGGGACCTGCCTCGTCGTCTCCCCATGCGATCACGGGAATCGACAAGGCCTCGCTGACGTAGCCCTGCGCTTCGTCAATGTATTCCTTCCGGTAGCGTCCGGGTTCGAGGTTGGCCTGGGTGAAGAATATCTGCTCGGCAATATCGTGGATCAGACGGCCGTGAGCGGCAGCGTCGTTGTCCTCGTCCCTGGGGAGTTCCCCCCGCTTGCGCAACAGACGCTCAAGCGGGAGGGCTCCGGAACAGGCATGGTATCGATCCATCGATGATGAACTCGGCAGACCTTTCCTTTCCTTGTCCATGCTAGTCGAAGGGGACGGGTTCTACCGGGTTCAGCGCAGCGGCCTCGATCTCGATCCAGTCAGCCTTGATCAGGCCGAGCTTGGTCTGGCCGAGCATTGCGATCGTTCCATTGGCCCCGAGGATCCTCTTGCGCCGGAGGACCGTCTCCACATCCGCTCCCTTGGCCTTGCTGTTAGTGATCAGCTCCAGGACCTCTGTGAGGACCTCTGCCTTGGGGTCTGGTTCCGGTTCGGGTTCGACCACCTCCACCTCGACCGGTTCGGGCTGCAGGGGGGAGTCCTCCGGAAGGGCAGCGATCAGGTCGGCTTCAGTGATTTCAATCGGCTGGGAAGGCCTGACCGGCAGAGTCTTGGGTGGAGCGGCCTCGAAGAGCTTGGCCGGAGAATTCACCACCTGGATGTCCATCTCTTCCTCCGCGGTTCTCATCCCCAGCGTCAGGTCCGGGGCATAGATCCTCGAAAAGAAAGCACCGGCCCTATATCTCAACATGAGAGGGGCCATTGCTCCGGCCCACTTCGACCCTGGCTTCCCATGCCAGCCTTCCTCCTTGGCCATCCTAATGCTCACAGGAGGGCCCTCAACCGGCTCCCCTGTCTCCTTGCTCTTCGCATGGGCAACGCAGGTCAGGTCATCTCCTGATCCGCTCATGCGGAACTGCAGAGGAGTGAACCGGCCAGAGCTGTTCACCATTGCGATGAGGAACGAGGCTGACCAGGACGGCTTGCCATGCACCACAAACAAATTCTGAAGGACACTGAACGGATCAGCTCCCAGCCTGTGTGCGATATTGAGGGCCAGTAGGCAGTTTGGGATTGAGCCTCGAAAGCTCTGCGGCACTAAATCGGAAGCAGCTAGGAGCTTGGCAGCTCGCTGGGCCAGTTCAAATGAGTCGTTGTCAGCGAAGACAGACAGACTGCGGCTCGCGGATTCTTCGCTGGAAGGAATGGTTTGTATTTCGCTCATGGTGTCTAGTTGTATTGGGTCCAACCGCGCTCAACTGACGAGGTGGGAGGTTGGGTGATCCCGCGCTCTTTCCAGAAGATTCGGCAGGCTGCGGATAGCGCTTTGGGGCTGATTTTAACACGGTCTGCCGCGGAGATTCCGCAGCGCTTCTGGTGAGTAGGTGGTCCCTTTTTGACGAGACCATGGTTTATTCTGTTGGTCATGGTTGCTAATACTTTTCCGGCCCGGATTAGTTTTAGGAAGGATTTTTTTCCTAATTCGGTTCACAGAGTATTCACAACCCAAGGGTGGGCCTTGCCCCGCGCTCGTCTTCTTTGGTCCCCTTGATCTTTCCCTCTGTGGGAGGAATTAATCCTCTGAAAATCAAACCGTTAAAGTAGTTGCGCGGAAGTAGATCTGCCCCTATTGCAAACCCCCCCCCCTTTCATCCCGGTGACCAAAAGAAAATACAAAGACACTTCGAACATGGGGCGCCCTTCCCTCCCTGAGAAGGAGAAGCTCAAGTACAGCCTACGGACCCAGCTCGACACTGCGACCGATCGCGCCATGAGGGCCGAGATGAAAGCGAGCGACCAGACTCGATCCAGAGTCATCCGGCGCCTGATCCGGGAAGGGCTGCGAGGGCTGGGTCACAACATCCCGCTGACCTCGGATGAGAAGCGAGAGAGCTAGCCAAAGTGGCAGGCAAACAATGATACTTGCGATGATACTTGCCCTTTTCCCGAAAAGTGAAATCCCCCAACTCGTTAAGGTTGAGGGATTTAAAGTGGCTCCTGCGGTAGGATTCGAACCTACGACCTAGTGGTAGCTAGCCCTTAACGCTCAAGGCATTGTGACTTAGTATCATCAATAGATGCTTGTGGAGGCACCTGGAGGATGATACCTCCAATGATATGCATCTCTACAAACAGAAGACATCACGGTTCTGGTGGGTCCAACTCTACGGTCCTGATGGCAATGCCGTTTACAAGAGCACGAAGCAGACGGTTAAGAGGGAGGCCAAGAAGGTAGCCGAGGACCTGGCCGCAGAGATGCGTCGTGAGGCTTCCAAGGAGACCGGCTTGGCCCAGACGTTTCAGGATCTCCTGCGCCGGGCAGCGAACGATGCTGAGGAGGGAGTCCTGACCCTGGAGAGGACCGAGGCCCTGCTCCGGAGGGCTCACCAGATTGCCAACCCGGACTACCACCGGGTGACGCTGGACGAGCACCTCGAAGCCTGGATTGAAGGAGAGGCCGTCCACGTCGCAGGCAAGACCGTGGAAATCTACACTAACGTCCGTAGCCTTATGGCCCGATCCCTGGGGAAGAAGACGGCCCAGGGCCCCATTGACCAGGTGACCACCCCAATGGTTCAGAAAGCTCTCAACAAGATCAACAAGGATCATGCCGATTCTTACACGAATCTTATCCTCCGGGCCTTCCGGAGAATGATGGAGGCCGCGGTCCAGCAGGGGCTCATTGCCAGCAATCCGGCCGGGCCCCAGATCAGGCCCTTCAAGGAGCGGGACAGCACCCGCAAGGAGCCATTCACCCGGGAGGAGTTCTCCACCCTACTGTCATTCACCCGGGAGGCCTACGAGCACGATGAGTGGTTCGGCCTCATCCTGATCGGGGGGCACACTGGCCTGCGCTTGGGGGACATCCTCGGGCTAACCAGCAAGAACGTCCACAAGGGCAACCTGGTGGTCAAATCCGCGAAGACTGGGGAGACGGTCACCATCCCCCTCACTCCTCCGGTCTACGGGTGGACAGGGAAGAAGAAAGGGTCCTTCTTTCCCCTGCTCTCCTCCAAGACAATCCAGACCATCTCTGGCACCTTCACCCGGATAATGGACCGGGCAGGGGTCGAGCGTGAGGTGGAGACCCCAGGGGGGGACGTAGGCAGGCGCAGCTTCCACTCCCTGCGGCACTCCTTTGCGTCCTGGTTGGCCAATGCAGATGTCCACGCAGATGTTCGCAAGAAGCTCACAGGACATAAGGCAGACGGGATCCATGCCCGTTACACCCACCTCGATGAGGCTCTGTCCCGGGCCGTGGAGAATCTGCCCGGAGTGTCAGAAAAAAAGGGTTCCTCCTTTGAAGGGGGGGGCTAAAATCAGGGCATGAACGAACGCGCATGGCTTTCAGTCAAAGAAGCTGTCCACTATTGCGGTCTTTCCAGGGCCACTATTGACCGGGAGATTAAGAGAGGGAACATCAAGAGCAAGCTCTACACCACCGGAAACGGGAAGCATGGCAAGAAACGACGGCTGATTTCCAGGGCTTCGATGGACGAGTGGATCGAATCTCTCCCTGACGCGCCTAGCCGGTTGAATTAATTTCAACTTTTCTGCAAAGAGCGATTTAAAGATCGGCTGAGCGACAGAAATGCTACTCCCGCTCTTCGACGTAAGCCTCGAAAGCCTGCATCATGGCCTCCATCCCGGGACTCATTTCCTGCTCATCCTGAGCTTCCCGGCTGGCATCGGCAAATCTCTTTGCGTCCTGGCCGTCACCCTCAGTTGAGTTCAGGATTTCTCTCAAGGAATTCGGCAACTCCTGCCCGTTTCCTTGATTTTGTGAGTTCTTTTTTGGCATTGCGTAGTTCCCTCTTGGCTTTGGTTACCTTGGCCCCGGTCTGTCCCACGAGGGCTTCCAGCTTTGCGGCTTTACCCTCCACCCCTCTCCTCTTCCGGATAAAGTTGATGGAGCTGAGCCCTTCACGGTTTGCCTTGGCCATTTGCTTCTTCCCGATTGTTTGTTTCGGTGGGAAGAACGCATCAGCGGCCTGGTCGAAGGAAGTTTTAATGGCGCCAGCTCCCTTTGTCCAGTCGGCATTGTCCCATACATCCTTCTCCTTAAACCACATCAAAGCCTGCAGGTCGTCCGGGTTCATGCCCAGTTTGTTTGCTGCTCTGCGGAATATCTCCTGGCCCAGCAGGAAGTCTCCGTTCGAAACCCCCGTTTCAGATTTGGGCTGAATGCGCCATTGCTTAACCTGGCCAGCGTAGAGCTTGCGCCGGAGATACCGAGCAGCCCACACATCGATGGTCGCTTCCAGGCTTGAACCAAACAGGTTCATCGAGAACTGAGGAGTCTTGGGACTCAGCTTATCCTTTGCCCTCTTGCCCCTCACCCTTGTGAAGTTTCCGGAAAGAGCGCGGAAGACGTGAGCTGAGTTCATGCCATACCGCTTGCCGTTGATTCTGCGCGGTTCAAGGTTGTAGCGCTCAATCCATTTCTGGAGAAGCTCCTGCTGATCCATTCGCTGGGACTGCCTCTTCCCCACTATCCTGCGCTTGACCATTGTCTCCTTGAGCTTCCCGGTGTCAGCCAAGTCAACGGCTTCCTGAAACCGCGCCAGCTTACTGTCAAACCTCCCTGTTTTGAATTGCCGGTAAGCGTCAAAAGCGTAGATGAAATTGCTCTCCACATCCGTATTGGCAGAGGTGGCTCCAAGGAGATCGGCAAAGAGTTGGTGGTCTCCGGCCAAGGCAATCTTCAGCTTCTTCCGCATACGGGAATACCAACCGATTCCAGCAGCAATCTCCGCATCCAGCATGGCCTGCCTTGCGTCCGATTCCAAGTCTGCTGCTGCCCCCTCAACCGATCCGTTGTCGATCAGCTCGTCAATCCTGGCCCGGTCTTTTCTCGTCACGTTGTAATGCAACGAAGCGTAATCTGGCTTAGTAGTGTCCTGTGGAGTGGTCTCAAGCGCAGCCAATGCCGGAGCGCTCAGCAGATCGTAGTCGATTGTCTCGTAGATGACCTTGCCCTTTTTGTCTCTTTTTACAGAACCATCCTTGTTCCGGGCTTCAACTATTGGCAGCGCGGTTGGGTCGTCTAGCTGCTCCGGCATCCTCCGGATGTCGTCTCCCCTGGATTCCCTGATCTCGCTCAGAATCTTTTCTCGATGTGCTTCTGCGTCATCCCACTCAGCGAAAGCAGGAACGGATTCTCGGGCCTCATTGTAATCGACCGGACCCGCTGAGGGATCCTTTACTGCCAGCACAACGTCAGGTTCACCCGCGCTTTCGTAGTCCCACCCTGGTGGAGCATACTCCCGGTTGAAAGGCACCCGAGCAACCACCCTGAATCCGTAGCGGTTGTATAGGTTGGGAAGAAATCCTCCGATATCAAACGCATCCAAGGTGTCAGCGTCATTGCTTGCTTCTGTCAGGACGGCATCAATGTTGCCTTCCCCTCCAGGGACACTGTAAACGGAGACCAGGTCACCATCTGCCGTCACTGCGGCCCCGGCATCTCCTGATCTATAGATTGTGTTCCCCGGGTCGTTGTAGAACTCCGGAGACTTTACATCAACTGCGAATCCAAACCTGTGCCGTTCTGCGGTGGCTTGGACTCCTGCGAGGACTTGTCTCGCTTCTCTTGCACGTTGCGAAGATGCTCCTCGACTAATCGTTGTGTCTCCTCGTTCTCCTGTAGGTTCAGGTGCGCTCCCGCGTTCCTGAAGGCTTCTTTCTTCTGCTTGGGCATCTGTCTCTGGGGTTGTTGCATCAGCCGGTTCCGGCATCAAGTTCTTTTTCCATTCCTCTACGCGGAAGGGCAATGCCTTCGCATTGGCAAGACGAGCGCGATTGATGCGATCCAACCGGAAGCTCTTCATCGAAGCATACTTGTTCTTAAAGCCCTTGAATATCGGCTTGAGGAGAAGCGGATTCTTTACCGTGTGTTCCTTGTTGATCTCTCCCAGAATCGCATTGAGGAAGTTGACCTTGTCCTGTCTGCCAAAGTGCTCGAGGTTGAGTTTCCCTTCCTTGTGATTCTTGGCCAGGGTTTCCAGGTCCCGCATGATCTCTGCCGTGCTGTTGTAGAGTTCCTTGCCGAGCTTCGTATTGAATGCCTTCTCTGCGTTGTTCTGGAGCTGATCCATGTCGATCATCCGGAACAGGATGTTGCCATGTTTCGAGACGGTAATGTCGTAGGGCACTCCGAGCTTGCTCTTGGGGTGTCGTCCCTGCTTGGGGACGCGCTTCTTCCCTACCTTGTCTGTCGAGTAGACCCCGTGGTAGTGGAGATGGAACGAGTCACCAGGCACTCGGCTGACCGCATCTATCATCCCCTCGAAAATCTTTAACTGCCGCGGATTGTACCAACCACTCTCGTGCAGGAGTCGGAGAACCTCGTCCCACTGCGTTCTGGAGAGTCGGTAAGCCTTCTCCCCGTTCTTAAATGTGACCGGTTCCACTCCATACCTCTCAGCCAGATCCTGAATGATGGTGAGCCCTGCAGTCGCTCGTCCCTTCCAGGTTTCCTCATCGATGCCTTCCGGCCGTCCGTTGGGCAGATACTTGACATTGCCGTCTTCATCAAAAGCGTAGTTGACGATGTCTTCCTCGATAGCTCTGGCCTCTTCTTCCGCGGTCAGAGGTTCGGCCTGGCTTAGTGCTCGGTTGACGGCCTTCTCTGAGACGCTCTCGACGGTCCTTCCTGCGTTCTCTCGCAAGTAGGTCTCAGTCGCGCGAGCCAGCGTAGGGCTTTGTGCAATCGCACCCATGACTCCCTGGCCAGAGGTAGGATTGCCGTGCCGGTCGAACAGCACTCCGTTCCTCAGAAGGAACTCCCGTCCGAATGCGAACCTGTTAAGTGTGCCATCGATGAGACGACGAACAAGCGGGTGGCGCCTGACCAGTTCCTGGAGTTTGATCCGGTTCCCGGACAAGGCTGCACCAACGGATTCCGCGTAGTATTCCAGGGCCAGTTCGTCGTCTCCGATCGTCTCTCCCCTGCGCGCTTCGTACTTCTGCTTCACTTCTTTGCCCAGCTCGTTAAGCGGCATCAGTTCCGGAAGCACTGTGCCGAGACCTGCTTCACCAGGGTCATCCGGAAGAATTATGTTTCCCTCTGCGTCCATCCGGGCCCGGTCTCTCTCAGCCTGCAGTTCGGCCTCAGAGGGAAGGACCACCTCTCCCCGCTGGTTCTTCTTTGCCTCGGACAAAAGATACTGCGACTCGGTCATGCGCAGGGCCCCGTTAGGCCCCACAAGCTCTTCCTTGACCAGGTCAACCAGTCCACGGTCGTGGAGATGGTGAGCAACTTCGTGACCGATCAAGGCACTCATCGGATCCCGTGAGTTAGTCGCGATGGTCATCCGTTTTGTCTTATTGTTCCAGGAGCTTTCTGTCGCGTCCGGGTCGAACCTCCAGTCAATGTCCGGGAAGGTGGTTCCATACACTCCAGCTTCTCTGCGATGCTCTGGGGCCAGCCGGTCGAACGCAGCTCTTTGCTGATAAGTGTCGAGGTCCCTGCGGAGTTCTGCCGCATCAGCCAGGGCCATCCTGTCGAACTCAGCCCTCTTTGCTATCGCAGGCATCCCTCCCATGCCGTGCACCATGCCCTTTACCATTCCGGGAGAACTGAAGAGCAATCCCTCGGACATCATCTCTGCAGCCCACACTTCCGGACCTCGGTGAAGGCTCCCCATCATGGCAAACGGAGCCTCTGCAATCATGCCCTTGACTCCGGCTCCTGCGGCCTTCCCTGTCACCCGTGCCGGATAGCGGAAGAGGTCCATTCCCAGAGCCCCATTGCGAGCCCATACGTTTCCCTTCGAAGCCTCTGCCACTCGCAGCCAGTAAGGATTGGTTGCTCGTCGCTGGAGAAGCTCCGCTCCCATGCCCCCAACCGTCATAAATGCGGCCTTCAGGATGTTGAGGCGCCCGGGGAGAGTTGCCAGCAGTCCCACTCCGGCAAGCACCGGCCCACCGACCGCAAATCCCGCTCCGGTGCCAGCAGCAGACCCTGCCATTAGTGCGAAACCTCTGAATTTATTTGCGGTGGAAATGCCAACTTTCGCGCTGTCCAGCATATCGAGTGCCTTGGTTCCCCAATCTCTCTTTCCGAGGAACCTTTCTGCTCCTGACATGGCCTTCGACAGGGCTGCAGTTGTCTGGCTCGCTACTCCGCGGGTCAGGTCTTTAAGTGAGCCTCCCAGTCCGGTGGTGGCTTCGATCTTCCCGAGTTGACCCTGCAGTTCTCCAATCTCGTCAGTGAGCGCTGCAACCTTCTGCTTGTAAGCACCCGTGGGGATAACCTTCTCCCCTTTCCTGACGTGGGGAGTGGCCTGTACCCCCTTGTCGATATATCGCTGGACGAGCGCGCGTTTGGCCGTCTTCTCCGCGATTTCCCGATTAAGTTTAGTGGCCGTCCTCATCAACCGTTTCCCGATCTTGAGACTCCAGCTTGCCGCTAGCGTTGCAGGGATGGGAAGGTCCAAAAATTCACCCCCCGAGGCAAAGCGCTGATCATTTCTCTGGAGAAGTTGCTTGGGCACCCTTTCTCGGGCATCCCTGACCCACTCTTTGGCTCGCTCGATTTCCTTTAATTGCAGATCTAAGTCTGGCTCCACCCCAAACCAGCCAGGGACCATCTCCTCCATTGTCTGCATGAAGGACACTGCCTGCGCAACCCCATCCACCGCATCCATGTCATCGAACTCCTGCATGGCTTCCTCAAACTCGTAAAGTTTCTGGACGTAGTTGGCTTCCTGGTCTTTGCCGTAGAGTTCTTTCGCGGCCCAGGCCGTCTGTAGCGCGAGGCCCTTGGTGATCCATACCTGATTTCTCTCCGCTTCCACAACAGTCTTGCCTATTGAAGCTGCGGTCATGTCATCTACCATCTGATCCACCTCCTCCAAAGACACATCACCGGCTTCCCTGGCTTGTCGAAGCAGGTAGCCCGGGAACGCTCCAGGCAGAATTGTCTGCAGCGCAGGAGCAAGTGGGGCGCCGAAAAGTTCGGCTCCACCGAGCCAGTCGTAGAACCAGTTCACTTCTTTCGGGGTCACAGCTCGGGCCGTTATCCCTGCAGCAGTGGCAGCTTGCGGGACCATCTCAGTGGCTAGAGCCTTTATCCCCATTATAACCACCTTGTGAAAGGGGAGTTTCTCTCCGGTCTCCGGATCTCGAGGGGCAATCTTGTCTTCCCACTCGTCCCAGGCGCCTAGCTCATGCCATCTCGCAAATGCCTCCTCTCCTTCGCTTACGGCCGTCCGCTTGTCCATGAAATAGATCCGGCCATCCTCGGTTTTGCTGAAGTCTGGCTGAATGAATCCACGGTCGAAGTATCCCCTGAATCTGTCAGTAACCCCCGGGTCGAATTCGTACTTCCGCAGGTTCAGTTCAAGGGTGCCCCGAGGAGTAACCTGTCCCTCGGGGGAGACAAATCCCTGCTTCTGCAACCGTTCCAGTTGCTCTTGCCGTTGCGCCTGGAGGTCGAGAATCTCCGCTGGCATTTTACCGGGTGGAAAGTTCCTGGAGGAAAGGGATGACGTGCTTTAGAGCCCAGGCTTGCTCGCTGATGTTTGAGCCCGGCAACTCAGCCCCCTTGTCCTTCGCTGTATGCGGAGGGATAAACGTCACTCCCGGCAAAGTGCCTAGTGTTCTGGCCAGGATCCGGGCATAGCCGCGGGGATCCTTTTCGATCGCTTTGCGGGAGACTGCATCGGTTTTGAAAAACGGCTCAGTGTAGTAGAACCTGGAACTCTTACCCTCGTAGATGACCCCATCCTTGTTCTTGCCGGTCGTCCGGATCGAAGTTTTCACTCCTTTGGAGCGCATCCAGGCTTCAGTCTCTTTCAGATACTGTTTCACTTTGGAAACGGCACCCGCGGGAGCGTGTTTAGGAACCACCACTTCAATGCCAGGTGCCGGAGCAGGCTTCCCTTTTTTTCCGGCATTAAAGTCAGTTGATATGACGTATTTCACTCCCTTGAGAGCGGTTCTCGTTGCGGGAGTAGCACGGTGAGTGTCCAGTACTTTGAATGCTCCCGGGACAGGAGCCTCTGGAACTCTCACAGCACGAGGAGCCCCTTCGAGGGCTTCGTCCCGCAGCGCGAGCTTCTCAGCGCTCGACAAATTGCTGTAGCCCTCGAAGGTGCCGGGGGCGCCTGGAGTGTCCCTGACTTGCTCGAAGGCTGATCTGCCCTCCGGATTGGCATACCACTCGGGGATCCCTGTTTTTCGAGTTCTTTGGGCCCGGGGGAATTGGGGATGCCCCGGCCTCGAGTAGCGCAGGTCTACTTTTTTGTCATCCGGCCCTGGGGGATTCCCGGGGGGCTGGACTTTCCCGTCCCGTGACAAGGCATCTAGAAGGGTCGCGTCATCCTCCGATAACTCCCGAGTGGTTTTGACCGGTTCAGTTTCAAATCCACCGGCCTTCAGCGCAGCGTCGATATACTCATCAGTCAGGACACGGTTGTCTATGTAGTACTGATTGATCGCGGCTTCAATCTCTTGGGAGGTTTTCCCTTCGACCTGCAGCTCCCTTACCATGCGACCAATCTTCAGCTCCCGGTCGGCATACTTCAGCTTGTTTCGAAGGATCTCTGCGTTTGCTTCCGGCAACTTGTCCAGGCCGGGAGAAATCTTGGAGAAATAAGCCATCTCCTTCTCAGAAACCGCTCCCTTAGTGAGCTGAATCTGCCCCATCACCTCTTTGCCGTATTCGACTAGAAGGACTTGAGCGTTTTTGGCTTTCAGCTTTGCCTTGTCGAAGCCAAGGGCAGCACCGACCTCGTTAAGGAACTTGACCTGGTTTCCCCCAACCCCGGAGTAGACCGTATTTGTCCCAATGATGTTCAGAGCCTTAGCCAATCCTGCCGTGCTTTGCTCTAGCTTGGGCTGCGCGGTGAGCCTCTCTTCCTGTCCTTTGAGTGCAGCCGTCTGTCTTGCGGATCGCTCCTCGTAAGTCAG
>Ga0208790_1001254_pt1 | contig 11224 bp, 13 predicted proteins | sample 10_taG_FD_184083 | JGI IMG/M metagenome (GOLD analysis project Ga0208790, IMG submission 184083) | Marine viral communities from the Subarctic Pacific Ocean - 10_ETSP_OMZ_AT15264 metaG (SPAdes) (version 2) | ecosystem: Environmental > Aquatic > Marine > Oceanic | place: Pacific Ocean | collected... | reverse complement strand
CTGTATCAGCTAATAATGGTGATATGTCTTTGAAGTTCACACCTTCTTCTGGAAAATCTGGAACTTCTGTGATATAATCTTTATACGACATTTATTAATTCTCCTTCATAACTATCAAGTGATTTTATCTTAAACTTAAATATCTCCAGTTCCATTTCACCCACTTCACCACTTTCTTTAAGTATCTCTGATAAGTTCACTATTATCTGAAAATTCTGTGGTGTTAAAAGATTACAGTCAAACTTAACAACCACATTATTTTTTGCTTCTATATGATGTGAATGTATTTTTTTCTTCAAATCAAATTGAGTATCAGGTTGTTCTTCTTCAATGTATTTATTTACACCATAACCTTTATGTCCAACCCAATCACCATAAATGTCTGAACACCAAGGCTCTAATTCTTTTAATACATTTGTATTACAATTTTCAGCTACAAATCCTACATCATACTTCGGTGGTATAATAGGTTTCATCAGTTCATCGTGATTAACCATATGTCCCCATTTACGAATGAAATTGCGGGTACTACGAAGGTTTTGTTTTAACCACTCATTACTTTCCCTGCCATCCATAAACACTTGACCGGCAGGGTTTCTGAATGCTCCGTCCTTAAATCTACTACCACGACAGGTCATATGATATACAAATCCTTTCCAAGTCTGAATTAATTCATATCCATTCAATACAAACCGATTGAATATATCACTATCTTCTTTACTTTGTGGGGCGTATAATGGGTCATGGCCACCAATAGATTGAAAATCTTCTTTGTATATTGCCCAAGGGGCGAATATCCCATTGGTCGTTTCATCTTCTCGTGTTCCAACATGGTCTGATACAAAATTCAGTAATCCCTGTTCGTCAAATTCTCCCGGCTCTATCCCAAAGTCTTTAAGTATCTTTTCAGGTCCGTCTGGATGTAATGGTGGTTCTATTCTCGTTGCACTTACTACCTTACCTCGTTCTAAATGTTTAAGTATCTCCGTATCTAAGTTAGGACAGGCGTACATATCAGCATGGTATATCATCACAATATCATTAGTGGCGTAATCATTTACGAGAGTATCATATAAAATTGTGTGTCCAAGTCGTGTGGGTCCTTCGTTTCTATGAATTTTTACATTCGAATCTTTCTCTGCAATCTCTTGCATCCATTCCCAAGTCCCATCGTCAGAAAAGTCATCTGCCATACATATCTCGTGTATATACCCTAAATTCTTCCGTATTGATGTGTAGGCCCACTTTAAATACTTTAGGTTAGTACGACTTGGTATAATTAAACTTATAGATTTCATTTTAAACTTCCAAATACTTTATTCATATGTTCTAAAAATACTTCTTCTGAATATAACTTTTCCCACAATTCTCTACTCTGAATACTACATTCTTGATAAAATTCATCATCATTCTTTAACTTCTCTGCTATATGCCTTGCACTTTCTACATCTTCATTCTTCACAGATGTTAGTGGATGTAAATCTCTTTGTGTATCTACTTGTTCATAACCAATACAAGGTATTCCGTGAAATGCACAATTCATATTGAATGTTCCAGCACCTACGGTTGGCATTAAATGAACTCCAACATGATATTGACTCAATATATTAATCCATTCTCTCCATTCAACATAAGGTGTATAAGTAATATCATCTATTTGATCTTCCAATGTCTGTTTTCTACCCATACTCACACAAGCTAATTCATACTCTGGTTGAAATACCTTTCCTACTATATAACTATCAAACCCACCATACCAACGAACAAAATTTCCGCCTAAAATAACAACATCACCCCACTCACTTCTTGAAACAACATCATCTGTAATCATTAAAGATGGTATGTTCCATATTGGTTTATCACCACCAACTAATCCCCTAAAATATGGAATGTCTGACCTATTCTCTGTAAGTATTCCATCTACTTCCATTAATACATTATAATGCCAAAACTGTTGGTGGATTGGTAGGTCTTGGAATATCCAATTAGGTCCTTCCTGCATAAACCATACATATTTACCTACTCGTCTTGCCTTCTTTACTATGTCTATATTATAAAGACTATCTCTATCCTTTTGGGTTTTTGGTATCATTAAAATAATATGGTCGTAACCTTCTGTAATCTTATCCACATCATATAAAGGATAATGGTCGGCGTTTAGAGCACACATTTGTGCAAATTCTGTTCTCATGTTTGGATGATTTCTTGGTATTTTACCAGTAAATCCCATCTGTGATAGAAGTGCTATCTTCATTTATATAACTCCTTGTATATTCTTTCCATCCAATATGATTGGTCTCTACCCATTCTATTTTGTGGTATGGCATTAAACTGATAAACCCAACCTGAATTATACAGATTAGTTAAATCATCTTTCCACCAATTCCAAGTCGGATCTGTATAAATCAAATTCTTCCTATGTAAATCCATTATGGAATATTTATAGGGAAGAAAATTTACATCCACTCCAAATTTCTTTGTTAATAAATTAATAAGTGGTTGGTCACTTCCACATTTTACAATATCATATGACGGAATAATTTGGTCTTTGTTTTCCCAATACCAATCAACTACCTTCTTTAAGAAATCTCTATGTTTCTCATTTAATATAACAAAACAAGTTTGAAAGAAATCCGAACTCATCTTATAGTATTCACAATTAAAAAACATTTTAGAATAACCATTAATTGCTCTATTCACCCACTCGTAATCTCCGTTACAAAATGCCGATGAAAACTCGTGGTTGGTTTCTTCAAAGAAATTAGGACAATCAGGATGTATAACTGAATCGGCATCTACCAATAGAACTTGGTCATAGTCAATACCATTATTTTCTAATATCTCTAATACATACCACCGTTGCCAAGTAATAACCATTTCACTTTCAGGTACTAACAATGTATCCATCAAGAAAAATTCTACATCGTGTTTCTCACACCATTGTTTCCAAGAATCTACTCCATACTTATAACCTTTAGTCCTATCAGCTCTTCCGATACCACTACTATTTACCGCTTCTTCTCTTTCAATCCAAGGAATTAAAACTACATTCTTTTTCATTTATTGATTCCTCGTCCCTCTTCTGATTCACATCCCTCTTTATTACATTTTCTACACATCCTTAGTAAATCTCTACGGCCTTCCTTTAATGTATCTCTGTAATGTTGGTATGAACCATTTGTCCACACTTCTTCTATACTTGTTTCTAAAACATTTCCATGAACAACTTGATATTCCCAATCACAACAACATAATATTGCTTCTCCATCCCATTTAATATACATTTGATTTGATGGATACCCACAATCCTTTTGTGGTACTGGAATGTCTGGATTTACATTAACAAGTCCACCTCTATTCCAATATGTCCAAGGACCATAATGTTCTTTTTTATTCTTATCTTCTCTCTTCTTTACTTGTTCTACATTATAATTTGATGAAAGTATTATATTTACATTATCGGGTTGAAAATGTTGCATCACCTCTATCATTCTTGTTGCATATTTATCATCAAAATAATCATCAAATTGTATTCTATTCAATCCAGCATCTATCATATCTCTCATTAAATCAACTGTTAATCCCGTACCATTACTATCCATCTGAATAAAACAATTAGGTAAATGTTCTCTTGCTATTCTAATGAACTCTACTATTCTATCTTTATCCATCAAAGGTTCATTCATCAAGTATGGTGAAAACCTACCTGAATATCCCAACTCAGCCAAATTCTTAACTATCTTAGTATAATTTTCAACTGTCATTAAATTATATGGAATGCCCCTTTTCTTATCTTCTATTCTATCCCAAATAATATAATGATTAGGACAAAAATCACATTTCAAATTACAAAACTCCATTGTTTGTATTTGTATATTATCAAATAATCTCACTCCATTCGTGTGAATAGGTGGAAATTCTGGCATTTCCCAACGACCTTTACCTACAGACATTATTCTTGGTAAATAATATTCCACTACTTCTTACCTGTATGTGCACCCATATTTAAAAAATATTTATTATTTCGTGAATCTCCTTGAATATAACTAAACTTCAATTTATTTTTCCATGCTATATAATTAAAACTCAACTGTTCTCTCTTACTATTATACTTTAACTCAACCCACTGATCCTCCATAGAATCAACTACATCCTGTTCGTTATGTCGTCTTAAAACTTCCATCTGAACTACTAATCCATTCTTAGATGGATATCCTTCTTTTACATATCGTTCCATTTGCCGTTTTATCAAATCAGGATTGTCTTTGTAATTACCACCATTCTTTATACCCAATTGTAAAATAGTAGAACCCTCATCATAAATACAACCTCTTGGATCTAACGGATTTTGTAAGTGGTCGTAGGTTGCATAATTACAACCATCGAGATGTCCTAACAATTCATTCACATCATCTCTTACTTTTATATTGCCATCTAACCATAAACTATATTCATAATCAGGAAATAACCTATGTGGTAATAACTTATGTTTACGAGCTGTTCTCGTGTTATCTATATATAGTGGTAAAGTTGGTCTAACGTCCCATGTTTCTGACTTTAAATCTCTATCTGAAAAACATACAAAGTCCCAACCTTCTGGTTTGTAATCTGGTTCTACTAATCCATCATAACCACCAATAATTGCAGTGTATATAACTTTTTTATTTTGTATCATTGCAATAGGTCTAATTTTTTATATGAATAGATTCATATGTATCACCATTTACAAAAATAAACTTATCCGTCTTGGACCCAGTATTCATAAATTCCTTTTTCTATTTCATAAGATTCCCAAAATTTTCTTGTATTATTTGGTTGTTTTTGTGCCCATTCCCACATTTGAGTTAATCCATCAGCTAACGAAGTTATGTCTTTATATCCTAATAATTCTACCGATTTTTTCCAAGTAGAATGTGCATCTTTAACTTCATGTCTTTCTTCCTTATATACTTTTTTACCATCCCCTATTACATCTCGTAAAATTTGATTTGCTTCATTAATAGTATAAAACTTTGTCCCGCCAAGATTTATAATTTCTTCCGAACAATTTTCTTGTGTTCCTGATTTCCACATGGGTTCAAGTATATCATTTATATAACTAAAAGCTCTTGTTTGTTTACCATCTCCAAAAATTGACATTGGTTCTTCATTCATATACTGACACATCCAAATACCTAAAACATTTCGATATTTATCCCAAATGTTTTGGTTTGGACCATAAACATTATGTGGTCTAATTATACACCAATCTAATCCGTGTTGTTCACCTGCAATCTGTATATCCATTTCGCAAGCATATTTAGCAACTCCATAAGGATCTTTTGGTTTTGGTACATCCTTCTCATCAAATGGTGGACTTCCTTTTCCATAAACAGCCATCGTTGAAGTAAATACTAATCTCTTTACATCATAATTGATACAACAATTTATTATCTTAGCCGTTGAAATTAAATTATTCTTATAATTAAAGGTTCTCATAAAAGGACTTAGTCCCTCTGCTGCGTATGCTGCCATATGATAAACTATATCAGGTGATTCTCTTTTAAAAACATGATTTAATTGATCTCCTTCTACTAAATCAAATTTATAAAAATCTACATCTTTATGAACATTACTAATATAACCACCACTTAAATCATCTATCCCAACAACTTTATGATTTGTAGTTTCTAATATCCAATCTGCAAATTTACTACCTATTAAACCAGCCACTCCTGTTATAAGTATTTTCATATTAGTCTCTCCATTTAAGTGTCCTTTAAAAAATTCCCTGTTGATAAATTATTTATTTTTAATTCACTAGTGTCGGGTTGAATAAATATTTTTTCTTTTGGAATACCATGAATTTTATTCAAATTATTTCTATCAGTTTCACCAAGTGTGATTCCCTTATAATGAAAAACAAATGATTTGGCACAAATTAATTCTTGAAAATTTTTACGTTTTAATCTCGTTGCCAATTCTACCTCATTACCAATATTTATATTTTTTGGATCAAATAATTCCGTTTCTGAAAATTCACATTTTTCTATACTTCTATTAAATCCTAAAACAAATCCATTTATATTTGGTGGTTCAAGTGTTGCAGCATCAATGTATACCTTCTTTTTACCTTGATACTCTACCTCATTCATACGGTCTTGAATCTCTTGATAATTATTTGGATCGTTTTCATAATCTTCTGTAACTTCATCATACCACATACCAACTGATTGCATAGGATTTCTCTTTACTCCATAAATGTTACACAACGGTGATACAACTGCATCTACTTCTTCTTCTAATACTTCAACCATATTTGTAATCGCACCATCTGGAACTAAAATATCATTATTTAATAAGAAAAGAAATTCATATGTTGATTTCTTAAAATAATCATAAGCTGTGTTCCAAGAATTTGTTAATCCCCTTGGTTCTTTTTTAACAATTACATTTCCACAAAACTCTTCATTTTCCAAATAACTTATTGTATCATCCTGTGAAAAATCATCAATAACTAATACATCAAATTTTTCTGTTGTCCTTTTGAGAGAATCAATAGTTAATTTAGTATATTCCAGTTGATTACACGTAGTAATTACTACTAATATCATAGTTCAAAACTCCTATAATCTTCCTTATCTCTATTCTGTGATATTAACCAATCTCTCGATTTTACAGTATCCATATCCACCCATTCTTGTATCTTAGGATTCCCACATCCATTATATTTTAAATGAATTTGACAATCACCTTTTTTCATATGGACAGGAACATCAGCATATTTCCATTTTGGTGTTCCAGTTCTATCACCTGGTGTATGATGATGAATATATTCCAATTCAGTTCTCCAATTTTCATATCCATAATCTAGCAATTGTAAATTAATACATACATTTGGAACTGTCATCATATATTCATCATATCTTAAATTGTATTTTCTTATAATATCACCACTAATTATTGTAACTCCATCAGACCAATATACTTCAAATGTATCTTTATCTCTAATTTTTAAAGATTCAATGGTATATTCTTTTTGTGGATTATAATTTCGTTGTTCTCCGTGTAATCTAATTCCAAGTGCCCCACAATTCTCAATAGTTTTATAAATCGAAGTCATTTTCTCTAACCACTTTTCTGTTGAGATTACTAAATCATCCTCTTGATATAAAAACCAATCTTCATCTGTCATATACTCCATACCAACATTCATAGCATGTGCAATATGTCCACCTGGTTCTGATTCTGTTTTTGTAATATTTGGTAATCCAAAATCAAAATTATAATATTCTTCATTTGAAAATGTTCCATTTTTTACAATAATAGTTTTTATCTCTAAGTTATCATTTGAATATAACTTTTCTAAAACATCTCTTAGTAATAATAATCTACCAGCAGTAGTAGGAACTACAACTAAAATTTTTTCTTTCATTTATAAATCCTCAACCAATTCATTCCTATTCTCTAACCTCTAAAATCCTCGATGGGTTGCCCACAACAACAGAATTTTCTGGAACATCTTTTAATACCATCGACCCCGCACCAATTAAAGCATAATTTCCTATCTTTATTTTTTCACGTATTGTAGAATTACTCCCTATATGTATTGCCTTACCACCATATACATTAGCCCCCACTACCCCATTCGTAGCAACATGCGCAAATTTATCTAAAAAAGTATCGTGACCTACAAAGGAATTGGCCAGTAAAATACAATTATCTGAAATTGTAGTATCTGGTGATAATTGTACTAATGGTGCCATGAGCACACCATTACCTATTTTACAATATTCTTTAGGAAATTGAGCCGTTGGATGAATAAGAGATGCAAATTGATCATTTGGAATTTCCAATCTTTCAATTTTTTTAAAAGTTGCCTTTTCATTTTGTAATCCAACATAAGCAATAAAAAAATAATAACCTTGTTTAATATAGTATTCGATATCTTCTGTTTTACCAACCACTTCAATTTTTTTATATTTTCCTATTTGTGTTCCCACAGGTACAACATCATTCAAAAATCCACACACTTCATAATCGCCAAGTTCATCAGCAATTGATGCGGCTATCATTCCAATTCCACTACCACCCAAAATAATTAATTTTTTCATTTTCTATTCCTCATTTCTATCATACTTTTCTTATGTAATAGTTTTTTGGCCAATATCACCATAGGTGGTCCAATAAATTTACCATTCATAATAGTAACACCTTTATTATCTTTCTCTGCCAATGCAGACAACCGTAACATTTCTCTAGACTCATTCACCTCCTCATCGGTTGGTGAAAAATACGAATGAACCAATGGTAATTCTTTCGGATTTAATACAAGCATCCCCTCAAATCCAAGATTTTTTGCAATAATCAGATTTTTTTCAAGGTCTTCAATATCATGAACATTTATATGAACCGTATCAATTGGAATTACATCATTTGCTCGTGCTGCCATCGCAATCAACGACCTTGGTGTATAAATACTTTGTCCGTCATGGTCATGAATTCCATTCAAATCTGAAACAAAGTCTTCACAACCGAATGCTATAGCCACCACCCTATCAGATGCCTGACAAATTTCTTGAGCATTTAGAACTGCAGCTGCTGTTTCAATTAATGGAATAATTTTAAATGTTCCAGCAGGAATTCCCTTTTCATATTCAATTGTTTCAAGTAATTTAGCAAAGAAATACACATCATCACCCGTTTGAGATTTTGGATACACAAACCCATCTACACCTTCAATAGTTAATTGATATATATCTTTTAATAATTGACCACTCTCTCTATCATTCACTCTTGGAAAAATACAACGGTTCTTAAAAGTCCCCTTCAATATCAATTCAATTATTTTATCTCGAGCAACCTGTTTATTTTCCACAGGCTGTACTGAATCTTCAATATCAAATAATAACACATCAGCATCTGACCTTGCGGCACTCAATAATAATTTTTCATTATGACCAGGAACAAACATTAAACTTCGCATTAAATATTGATAGTCTTTCATTATTCATCTCCTTTTTTTGGAATTAAAATATGTCGGCGGAAATTTAAAATCTTCTCTTTATGTTGATTAAACGCCCTTGTTTCTACATAAACAATACCACGATTGGAATTTGATTTTGATTCTATTGTATCAAGGATTTCTGTTTCGGCATAGATAGTGTCACCAATAAAAACCGGTCCATTATGAGTAATCCTTTCATAATCTAAATTTGCAATTGCCTTACCACTTATATCTGAAACTGTTAGTCCAACTACCAAAGAAAAAACATATGTTCCTACTACTAAAATCTTTCCGTGTTGTGTCTTTTTAGCATATTCTTCATTCAAATGAACAGGATGATGATTCATAGTCAAAAGACAAAATAAATTATTATCACTTTCTATTATTGTTTTTCCTGTTTGATGATAAATAATCTCACCAATTTCAAATTCTTCAAAATATGTACCAAACTGACTCATTTAGTGTATACCTCAAATTTACTTAAATCAGGATATTCTAATTCTATATCTTCATTTACCACCTCACTCTCTTTTACATTATAAAACTGGTTCATAAGTAACAATCCTCTAACAGCTATTTCAGGTAACATATACATATTCCACCCCAACATATCAAAATTATCATCATGATAAGAACACTCTCTTCTTCCACTAAATCTAGCCCTACGAAACCACGAATTTGCTTTATAATCATCAGTCAAAATTGCCCCACCTTTTGATAATTTTAAATGCTTATATGGCCCTGTAAACGACAAGCACATATGAGTATTTGGAATATACATATCAGATGTAAATCTCAATGCAGAATCCCAAACTTTAGTTGGTTTTAATTGATATGCACCTTTTAATGTTTTACCTTTCGTTTTTGCAAAAACAACCTTTCCACCAGCATGTATAATTTCACAAGGAACTGAAGGATAAGTTCTATTTGGTATGGTTATTTCTTGCCCTTTTATATTTTCATACATTAAAGATAAAAAAAGTGCATTACTACTATTATCTATTGCTATACAATACTTAGCTCCAGTATACTTACACAATTCTATTTCAAATTCGTCTGTTATATTATATATGTTTGCCATAATTCTTTTTTACCATTCTAAATTGTTTCTGTATTCCATCATTAAAAAAATGAGAAGGTAATTTTTTAAATTTATCTTTATACTGAAAAAAATGGAAATCCAATCCCCGGCCGACATCAAAACTGCTTATACCACGTTCATGTATTTTAACCACCATATTACTACCAAAAACATATCCCGTTGAATTTAACACTAAAACTGACTTATTATAATTTTCACACGACTCAATTATTTTTTCACAAAAGTTATCAATGGATTTTAATGCTCCTTGATATGGAATTAATATATGATCAAACTGTTCAATTTCATAAATCTCTTTAATATGTCCTAAATATGTTGAACCTACCAGTATGATTTTTACTTTTAATTCATTCATTTTTTGAAAAAAATGATACCAATCACCATATCGCCCATACTGTCTGGACATATCTCCGTTATATAAATCATCAACATTTTTCTTATAAAAATAATTTAATATCTTTTTTTGAGCCGATGACCCTGAAACTCCTAGCTTTAAAGTTGGGACCATTTCTGTTCGTTTGTGTATAAGTTTAAAGGCCAAAGTTAAACATTCTTTTAATTGGTCACTTTTCTGAGTTTGTAGGTTGAACTTATGATCTTTACCCCAAAGTCTTAAATTTTTATATTTTAATTGTGTAGTTAGTATTTTATCATAATCTTCATTTTCATAATGTTTTTTAATGTCCTCGAACTTGTGAAACGCGTTCCACCACCCGTGCTGAGCCCGTACTAAATTAAATTGTTCTCCTGATTCAATTTTATCAATCCAAAAATTTATTGACGGTAATTTTCTAGAAAAATCTAGATCAGTATGGGGATAACTTTCCATAATATTTCTTTTCAAATCATCTTTCATAAATAAATTTCTCCCTGTACGAAATTAGATCCAATTGGAAATTGTCTTTGTACTTCATATACATCTGAATATCTTACTGTCATATGATTAACCCCACATTGATTGCCTATGTTTAATTTAGCTTTAGATTTTATATACAATTGTATTCTCATGTCTATATATCTCATATCCAATGCCTTATCTATAAAATCAAAAGGTGTTTCTGAAATTGGGTTTGGTGTATAATAAAAATAAGGTAATGGATTATCCTTTAAAACTTTTGCTATAACTTCTGCATCTT
>Ga0208790_1001252_pt1 | contig 11238 bp, 16 predicted proteins | sample 10_taG_FD_184083 | JGI IMG/M metagenome (GOLD analysis project Ga0208790, IMG submission 184083) | Marine viral communities from the Subarctic Pacific Ocean - 10_ETSP_OMZ_AT15264 metaG (SPAdes) (version 2) | ecosystem: Environmental > Aquatic > Marine > Oceanic | place: Pacific Ocean | collected... | reverse complement strand
GAATAATTTAGCAGTTGGTACGTTTGATATACGTATTATCGGCAACTCTACTATGCCATCTAATAAATGGGGTGAGTGGAATGTATATATGGAAGCTTTCCAAGCAGGACTTATTGATAAGGTAGAGGCACTCAAGAAAACAGAAATATTTGATAAAGAAGGTGTCCTTCAAAGAACTGATGAAGTTGCGAAATTGCAACAGCAATTACAGGGTGCACAAGAACAAATTAAAAAACTTAGCGGTGATCTTCAAACAGCAACACGTGAAACAATACAATCACGCAAACAGGTTGAAGTTGCTAAGTTCCAAGGGAAACTTAAAGAACAAGAGTATGACTCCAAAACTCAAAATAAAGTTTCTATTGATAAATTATCTAATGCGGTCAAACTCGAATCAGAGAAATTACGTTTAGCGACAGATGCGGAAAAGAAACGTAGTCAATCTCGTAAATCCGAGAAATCGTAAAACAAAGGAGTTAACATGTCAAACGAAGACAATATCGCTTTTGATGCTATGAATCAGGATACTACTGGTCAACATGATGCATTAGGAGTAGGGCAAGATGAAGGAACAGAGGTACAAGAGGATTCTACTACAGATTGGGAGGCTCAAGCTAAGTACCACCAATCAGAGAAGGATAAGCTCTTTGCTAGAAATCAAGAACTTGAACAATACGAGAAAATTGGGAAATTTTTGGAATCACGACCTGATGTAGCACAAACAGTGTTAAATGAAGTAAGTGGTCAGCCAAAGGCTCAAGCTAAGCGTGTTGCTTTAAAACCTGATGAGTTTGATCCTTGGGAAGCCTACAATGACCCATCATCAAAATCCTATCAATATAGGATGCAAGAGATGCAGGAAACCATAAATGGTGCAGTAGATAAAGCTGTAGGTGGTATTCAAGCACAACAGGGAAGAACAAACTTGCGTGCTGATTTAGCCAATAAAGGGTTAAATGAGCAAGAAGTGGAGTCTTTCTTTGAATTTGCTGATAAACATCCATCTGAATATGGCTTAGACAATGTACTTAAAATGTGGCAAGCTGTATCTCAAGCCCCAAATACTGTTACAGAGAATCCTTTAGATCAGATTCGTCAAAATCAGAATAATCCGACATCGGCTGGAGTTCTTCAAGGACAACAACCATCAAGAAAATCTGATGATGAAAAGATGTGGGAATCTGTAAAGAATGCTGGGGATAGAGACATATGGTAATAAACAAATAAAATAAAGGAGTTATAAAATGGCTATTAATACTGGCACATTAAAAACTTCAGGTGTAGGTGGCTCAGCAACTGAGTATACTCATGGAACAGCTCCATTAGATACTGTTGCTAATATAGGTCAATTTGCTGATAAAAGGCGAGTACATGACTTTGGCGACAGAGTTGCAGAACTTGCTCCTGAAGAATCTCCATTTTTTGTTTACCTAAATAAAGTAGCGAAAAGACCAACAAATGATCCTGTTTTCCGTTTCTTAGAAAATAGATCAAAAATTGACTGGACAAGTCGTAATTTCTTTCTAGCTGCTGCTGAGGCAGCACTAGTTGCTGGTACAAGTTATACTATTGCCGTTGATGACAATGAATCATCTCCAGCTAGTATAGATTGGCTTATTAAAGGCATGGTTATTGCAATTGAAACAGTTGATGATACAAATGGTAAGGCATATACAACAGTTCGTATCGAAGATACTCCTGTAGACGCTGGAACTAGCACTACATTCACTGGTAAAGTGATTGCAACGTCAAGTTCTAGTATTACAGGTTACGGTGCTGCTGCTGATGATGCTCCTTGTACGGTTGTTGGTACTGCTTTTGAAGAGGGGTCTGGGTCTCCTGATACATGGTCAAGTCAACTTGATGATGAATTTGGTTACACGCAAATCTTTAAAACAGCAGCTGAGATGACAAACTCAGCTATTGCTACTAATTATCGTGGGTATGCAAATGAATGGAATCGAATCTGGAACTTAAAACTGAGAGAACATAAAGTAGATATTGAGCGTGCAATGCTGTACGGTCAAAAAGCTCGAAGAGGTGGTATAGCTTATTCTGAGGGTATTATTGGAATGATTGTTGCAAATGCGGGAGCTGCTACAGCTGGCACAAGTGCACTTTCTTATTCTTCTGGTTCGCCTTATTATAGGACTGTAACAACTACTGAGTTTAGTTACGACATGTTCCTTAGTGATTTTGAGGTTCTGTTTGATCCAGCTAGAGGTGGTTCTAGCAATAAGCTTGCTTTGGCAAGTCTTCCAGTAGTAACTATGTTTAATAAATTAGGAGCTGGGGCTACCTTTGGGTTTGCTGCAAATTCTGATTTCTTAAATAATAGTGTTCCTAATAATATTAACTTGAATTATGAGAATATTAAAGGTTCATTTGGACATAGTATTATGAAGATTGACACTGTTCATGGTTCTCTTGCATTGATTAAAGAGCCTCTATTTAGAGGTTTTGCAAATTCAATGTTAGCACTCATTGACATGTCACAGATTGCTTATCGCCCACTAGTTGGAAATGGTCTTAATAGAGACACTCACATAACTACAAACGTACAACAGGCTGATGAAGATTTACGTAAAGACATGATTCTAACAGAAGCAGGTCTTGAAGTAGCCCTTCCTGAGTCACACATGTTGTATAACTTTGAAGGAGTGTAAACTATGAGAAGTGACGTACTAAATAAAAATAGTGGAAGTTATGGTGCAGTAAGTCAGGATGCAATACTTGTTACTGACGCATCAACATATACTGTCCTTGATGCAAATTCGGGAAAAATTCATGTTTTCCCCGATTTAACTGCTGATTGTACAATCACATTGCCAACTGAGCGTGTTGGGCTTGCTTATGAGTTTTGGTATGGCGGTACTGCTGCCGATGCTCATGATTGGATATTCCAGACTACAGGTAATAGTAATTATTTTGTAGGTGGATGCGTAGGTCATGACACTGATGCTGGCGGTGATGATACATATGTTGTAGATGCAAATGGTAGTAGTAATTCGCAACTTACCGTGTATACTCCAATTGCTGGAACATGGGTTAAGATGGTTTGTAATGGGGCAATATGGTTTATTAATGGATCATGTATCTCAGCTACAGACGCATCTCATGCTTTTGCTGATCAATAAACCTGAATAAATAAAGGTTAACAGGATTGCTTACTGTGGGGCAGGTCGTATAAAGGGCTTGCCCCTAACAAGCTTTTAAATTTAAACAAAGGATTTTATGGCTAGAGATTACAAAGATGAATATGAGAAGTTTCAGAAAAACAAGTCAACATATCGTGCTAAGCTAAATAAATACAACAGAGACAAAGGCACATACGGAAATGGTGACGGACAAGATGCATCTCATAATGATGGTAAAATTACAGGATTTGAAAATTCTAGTAACAACAAAGGTAAAAAGGAGAAGAGTCGTTTGGAAGGATCAGAAAGGAAATATGTTGAAGGCGGTACTTTGAACGGCCCATCTCACGATAACGGAGGTATTCCAATTGAGGCAGAGGGTGGTGAGTTTATAATTAAACGAGACTCTGTAAATAGGAGTACTTTAGACATGTTAGAATACATTAACCAGCATGGAGACTTACCAATGTCTGATGCTAGAAATAGAAGGAAGAAATAAAATGGCAAAGAAAAAGAAAAAAGAAGGCACATTTAAAAAAGTGAAGAAAGAAGCTATAAAATCTGGCAGGTCTAGAAGTTCTGCAACGCATGTAGCACAGGCAGCTAGCGACGTAATACATGATCAGCCATATGCTACAGATGACTATGGTAGAGGTAAAAGAACCATTAAAGATATTATAAGAGCTGTTAAGCGTACAAAGCCTACTAAATCGGAAGCTGCATATAATAAAGCGAGAGAAGAAGAGAAAAAAAAGACGAAAGCTAAATATGGAAAAAAAATGGCTAAAGGTGGAAAAGTAGAAGCTAGTAGTAGTAGTAGTAGTGGTAGTAATCCTTATGGATGGCCTTCAACAGATGCAAGGGGTAAAAAGTAATGCCACAAGGAAAAGGAACATACGGAAGTAAAGTAGGAAGACCTCCTAAGAAGAAGTATAATAAAGGAGGGAATGTTGATCCATTCTCTACACGTAATCCTAAAGGTGTTCCTGCGGAACAATTAGCAGAAATGATGGAGAACCAAAACATGGCAAACGAAGGCATACCAACAAGTAATGCACAAGAACGCTCTCAAGTATCCCCTGATGTTACTGAGTATAAAGAAGGTGGAAAAGTAGACTCGGTGGCAGCAGCAAAATTAAGAAAAAAATATAAAACTAATCCAAAGACTGGTAAAACTGATTTATCTAAGAGGGTAGGCAAAGATTCTCCTGGGTATAAAAAAGGAAAGTATTGGCTAAGGAATAAGGGCAAATATACAGATATAGGAAGCCCAGAACATACAGCAGATTTAAAAGCACTAAAGGAGTAAATAATGGCTATATTATTTATTTGTCATAGATGTAGCACAAAGGTAGAATGCGAGACTAAAGCAGAGATGGTGTGTGACTGTGGGCATTATGTTAAAGACCATGATGATACACGTAATTATGTTAATATGGGTAAGACTTGGTCTAAAACTACACAGGTAGAATTTAACCATACAACGATGGATAAAGATATAGCTGAAAGGAATAGTCGGTAATGGCTTTTGACACACAAATAACAGATTTAGTTGGAGGTACTATAGATCAAGTTGCTTGTGACCAATGGGCAGCAGATGCTTGTAAAGAAATAATACATCAACTTCCAGCTAAATTAAAAGCAAAATGTTCTACATTGAGTATAATAAATGCAACAAATGGAACAACTCTTGATTTAGATGGTATAGGGGATATTTTATCTGTAACACGTTTATCTGCTGACTCTGGTGGATATTATAAGCCATGTAGAGAAATACCTTCTCAGTATGGAGACCTTGCAAATGATTCTACGGATTTAAACTATTATGCAACTGCCTCCGATCCTGTATATTATATAACAAGCAATTCTTCCGATGCTGTTACATTATTTGTAAAACCAACCGCAACAGATGCACAGCCAGCCAATGCATACCATATAACATATCCAACAGTAGATGTAAGTGCTGTTAGTATAATTGCAAATTTCCCTGATGAAGCAGAGTATCTTGTAGTATTATATGTAGCTGTAAGACAATTATTGCAATACCAATCAACAATGTCTTCAAGTTTTAATAGTGATATTGGGACTGCGTTTACTGCTGTAAATACAGAACTTGATGAAACACAGGCTATATGTGATCTTATAAATACCCAAGTTGATTCTGCTGTGGTCGAACTTGCGGAATCTGCTACCCTTGTAGATAGTAATGTTGATACTGCTACAGCAGCAATGGCTACCGCAGCAGGGAGATTAAATACAGCAGTTATACTTGCTAATGCAGAATTTGATAAATCTGATGCATTATTAACTTTAGGAGAAACTGATAGTGAAGGTGCGGTTAATACGGCAGCAGCTAAAATAATTACAGAGATGGATGAAACACAAGCAATTTGCGATCTAATTAATACACAAGCAGATAGTGCGGTTAGTGCACTTGGAAGTATGGGAACGGAGATAGGGCTTGCTAATGCAGAAGTAGATTTAGCTAATCCCGAAGTAGATTTAGCAAAAGCTGAAATATTAGAAACTGTTACTCTTATTGATGTTGGTATAGATACTGCTGTTACTGCTGTAAAGACTGCTGCTGATCTTGTTAATGCTGAAGTAGATAAAGCTGAGTTAGAAGCTGATAAGGCAGAGTTACAGGTTGATGCAGAGGATGTAGAGCTGGCACAAGGATATTTGAACACAATGGGGGGATATATAAGTATAGCACAGGGATATTTATCAGAAGCAAGTGGATATGTAAATGAAGTAAACGCTAGAGTTGCACAGGTGAATGGTCAAATATCCGTTGCTCAAGGATATTTAGCAACTGCATCTGGCTATAATCAAACTGGTCAAGCATATCTTGGCACAGCAGGGGCATATGGGAATCAAGCGAGTGGATTTTTAAACGCAGCACAAGGATTCGCAAATGAACTTAGTCAAAAAATTGCCATTGCAAATGGATATATATCTGAAATTAATGTAAGGCTGGCACAAGCTGGAGCAAAAAGACAAGAATCACAATCTAGATTAGCAGCTGGTAGTGCATACTTACAAGAAGCTCAGGCTTCCGCACAAGAGGTTCAGGCATATGGGAATGAAGTTAGCTCAAGGCTCGCTCAAGTAAGTGGTCAGACAGGAGTTGCACAAGGATATATAGCTGCTGCAAATGGCTTTGTAAGTGAGGTAGCCCAAAAAATTGGAATCGCAAATGGGTACATAGCAGAAGCAAATGCAAGACTTCAAGCTGACAATTCTAAATACCAATGGTATGGCGATCAATACGCAAAATTGTCTGCTGAGTATACACGTGGTTTAGCAGCTTTAACAGGTGGTGGAGCACAACAAGGAGGTGGAGCATAATGACAGTTAAAACAGTATTTTCACAATTAGAGAAGTTATTTGGAAGAAATTCCGAAGTATACCTTATACAGCTTATAAATGATGGTTTAATGGATATAGCTAATAGAAAACAGTATTATACTGTTTCTAAGACTACTGATCTTGAAAAGCACAAGCGTTGGTACGAACTCAGTGCTGATGTTCTTAGTATTGAAAGAGTAGAAATACTAGATACAAATGACAGGTATATAATGATACCAAAGCTTAACGATCCACATAAATTACTTAGGGCTGATACTGATGCTTCTAATGATACACTTAAATAGGGAATAACATGGCAGAAAGAAATTATCCTAATGATTATTTTGCATGGTTTAATGATGACCAGCGTATAGCAATATTATCTTTAGACACAACATCTACTGATAGTTCTGGGAGAACTACGGAGAAGTATGATACGTTCCAAGGAACTGGGAATTTAAGTAGCACTATTACTGGAGTTACAAGGTCTAGCTCAACAGCTACATATACAACAAGTGCCAACCATAATCTTGCGGTTAATGATAGAGTAAGTATATCTGGCACAACAGACTATAATGATGCTGATTTAAGTAGCCAATCAGTTATGTCCATCCCACTACCTACTACATTCACAATGACATTAAGCGATACTGAGGGCGATACTGAGAGTGGCTTATCAGCATCAATGGTATCATTGTTTGTTAATGATGGTCTTCGTATTACATATAAGGCTAAGTATGGGGCTGTTACAGCCTCTACGGAAGATTTAGATACCGACATTGGTCTTGATACAAGCTTACATCCACAATTAGTATGTTATATGAAATCAAGATTATATGAAGATCAAGGTAATATGGAACAAGCAAATTATTTTAGGCAAATGTACGAGCAACAAATGATGAAACTAAGGTCTCGTAAATCTGGGGTTCGGTCTTTATCCGTCCCCCCTATGTAAAAAGGAGAATTAATGTCCTCAACGTCAACAACATGGGGGATAGACAATAATACAGACGCTAGCTCAACCTCAGCTCCAACATGGGCAACAGCTAGTGATATTACAACAACATGGACTATAGACCATAATACAAGTTCACAGTTGCATTCACTTGCTTTATCTGCGGATTACAATAATAATGGCACTAGTTATAATCAGCTGCCAATTGGATATATATATGGTACAGAGATTCTTCATGGTATGAGCATAGTTGATTTGGGTATAGCTATACCAGAATTGCAATATCTGAGAGGTTTAACTGGCGGTATGTATGTTAGGCTCACTCCTTCAGGTCTTTGGTACGGGTCGGCAATTAATGATCCTATAAATATTTATAATGATGATTGGAATGAAACCATAATTTCTAATATGGCTGCCCTCATCCCACCTCCTATTCCTGGTCTAGAATTATTTCATCTACAGGTCTTCTCGGATGTTGAGCTTGATGGAACTTATTTTGTTTCCAATATAAAAAATAGATCAACATGGGTAGAAAGCAGCGATATTACAACAACATGGGTATAGATAAAACATTTATATAATAAATAACAAAAACGAGGATACAATGAGTAAAAAGACAATAGAAGCAGTAGAAGAAGTTAAAACTAATAACGTAGCAGAGCCTGTAGATAGGGCTAAAGAGGCTATTGATACACTACGTGCTCAGCTTAAAGAACATTTACAACAGGCTGAATACCATCGTACAATGGCAACAAAAGCTCAAGGTGCATTAGAAGTATTATTACAATTGCATCCTGAAGAAAACGAAGAAAACTAAATAACCCATTCACGCCAGTCATGGCTTAGGGTAAAGGAGAAATAAAATGGCAAGTAAATATGGAAGAAATGCCTTCACGGTACAAGAAGCAACAAATGCTCAGGCATACTATGATTATAAGCAGGCAAATGTATCTATTAATGCAACATCAATAGGAAGTGGAGATGAAAGTGCTGATTGGACTAATAATCCTGCTAAAGAATTTACAATAACAAAAGTCTCTGGAGATGATGCCGACACAGTTTCATTTCAGCTTAAAATAAGTGGAAGTTATGGTGACACTATAACATATCTACTTAGTGACTTTCCAATAACTATTGATAAGCTTCAAGTTGAGCGAATAAGATTTGCAACTAGTGATAGTGGAACTGATGAAGTTGTTAAAATATTATCATTTCATTAGGGAGAATAAATGGCTAAGATAGGTGGAAAAAAACCAATACCTATAAGTGATAAAGACTTAAAGCAAGCAATTGTTAAGAGAAATAATTCTTTAAAACGTCAGAATGATAGTTTGTCTGTATCTGTAAAGGATAAAGAGAAAGAACTTAAATCTTTAGAAAAAGAATACAATTCTGAAACTAAAAAGCTTTCATCATTATCAAAAGATGTACAGTTTGAAGAAGAGAGAGTACAGAAGATTAAAAGCGGTGTTTTCTCTAGCAAGAGGCTTTTAGATGAAAAGTTAAAGAAAACCAGTAAGGTTGAGAAAGAGCTTTGTGAATATGAGAGTGCTGTTGAAAAGCTTGAAGATAAAGAGAATAAACTTTTAGATAGCATTGCAACGTTAGAGCTTTATAAATCTAAATGTGAAGAGTCTAAAACAGAGCTTGCAAGTATTCATGTGAAGAAAGACAATCTTCTAGATGAGCTTGATTCTATTAATAATAATATTAAGGAATCCGTAGAAGAAGGTAAAAAGAAAGTTGCTTACTTTGAAGATCAATATGATGATTTAGAGGATAGGGCTAAAAAGCACGAAGAGATGGTTTATCAATTTGAACAGCGTCTTGTTGAGACTCAAGATTTATTTAAAGATGAGGATAATAAACTTCAAAAGTTACTTGCTAAATCTAAAATAGAAAAGGAGAATGCTAGCAATGAGCTTCAGGCTATTAAGAACCTTTGTAATAATAGTGAGGATAAGTATATAGAGTGGGAACAGAAGGTTGCAAAGGCTAAAGCTAGGGCAGATAAAGAAGAAGAGAGGTATCAGAAAAAAATTGAAAGAAGTAAAAAATGGGATATAGGTTTTCTTGAGGACGTTGCTAAAAAGAAACTTAAAAGCAAAATTGATAATATTGATAAAGCTGGGCTGAGGGATGTATTAGATGGCTGAAGGTGGAATACATCCAGTAAGACTCTATGATTCTGATGGTGATCCATTAGATGATGGGAGCGGAAGACTAAATGTCAATGCAGTATTATCAGCTTCTGATAATATTGAAATTGGCAATGTAGATATAAAACTTAATGGCACTGGTGTTTCTGCTGGATCTGATCCCATGGATAATGGAACTATCCGTGTCGCACTTGCAACCAATGATACTCAGTTTGGTGAAATTGGAGATGATCCAGCAGTAGATGGTAATATACATGAGCAATTAAGATATATTGGAGGTGCAGCAAATTCTTCAGCATCAACACTTGGAACAATTGATGGTGATACAAGCAATATGGCAAATCATCTAAATGTTATAAAATTAGCTGTTTATACTGATAATGCTGATTGGGATGGTAGCTCAAAACATATGCTTATTGGTGGCGTTAGAAATGATACTCCAAATGATATTACTGATGGTGATACTGGCCCATTAGCTGTTAGCTCGGCAGGTGCTGTCCATATACATGATGGTGGGAATTCAATAACTGTTGATAATGCAGGTACATTTGCGGTACAGTCTGCTGTAACTTCAATTGTTCCAGGAACAGGTGCTACGAATCTAGGTAAAGTTGAGGATACTTTACATAACTCTGGTGATGTTGGAGTTATGGTATTGGGAGTTAGAAAGGATAATCTTGGAACTTTAACTAGTTGGGATGGAGACTACAATTCCCTTCAATTAAATGACTCTGGTGCTTTATGGGCTGCTCTTGATACTTCCACTGGAAACTCTAAGGCATTTAATGTTGCTGGTTCTACCGCTTCTGACTCTCAACGTGGAATAGTTCCTCTTATTAAAATGAATGAAGTGGTTGCAGCTCCTTCGGGGCATGCTGATAATGATTGGACTTATTTTCAAACAGATTTAAATGGCTCTTTGTACACCACTCATGGTACTACTGGCATGGCTCAAGGAAATACTACTGTAGGCACAAGTGCTATGCAGTTAGATGAAGGCACTGATGGTTATGATGTAGCGTGTAAGCGTGTTGATTTAACGTCTGACTCTAATAATGCTGGGCATATATATGTTGGAAGTGCTGATACAATAGCAGCGGATGGTAGTGTTGGTGGCATAAGGTTAAATGCTGGTGATTTTTATAGTCTTGATATTAATAATTTGACGCATATATGGGTAGAAGCAAGTGAGGCAGGTCAAGAACTTAATTTTATATATTATACATAATGCCTAATACATTTACAAAAGATCACCATAATTTTTCTAGAACTGCTAGTTTTGTAGTTCAATCAGGAACAGATGCTGTATCTATAAATTGGACATTAGGAAATAAATATCACTTGCTTATGGAGAATAATAGCACAGTAACATTTGCTACAAATCCAGCCAATCCTTGTAACTTGCTTTTAAAGATAGCACAGGGCAATGGGGGTAGCAAGGTTATCACTTGGGCTGTAACATCAGGAACTATATATTGGGCTGGTGGCGGAGTATTAAATACAGATGAACCAACACTTACTACAACTGATGATAAGACAGATATATTAACTTTTTATTTTGATGGAACTAACTATTTTGGAGTTGCTTCCTTGGACTTTGATACTACATAATGGATAAGCAACAATGGATAGATGG
>Ga0208790_1001251_pt1 | contig 11239 bp, 10 predicted proteins | sample 10_taG_FD_184083 | JGI IMG/M metagenome (GOLD analysis project Ga0208790, IMG submission 184083) | Marine viral communities from the Subarctic Pacific Ocean - 10_ETSP_OMZ_AT15264 metaG (SPAdes) (version 2) | ecosystem: Environmental > Aquatic > Marine > Oceanic | place: Pacific Ocean | collected... | reverse complement strand
ATGGACTAACAGGTTACCTACTAACCCATCTCCGTGCACAACATTCATTACACCAGCTGGGAGACCTGCGTCGTGATATATTTTCATCGCTTCATGAGTAGACCACGGTGCGTCTTCGGAAGGCTTAACTACAACAGTATTACCTTCTACCAGCGCAGGCGCTGCATTCCAAAACATTCCAATAGCTAGGGGAAAATTAAAGGGTGTAACGACTGCTATAACACCTTTAGGTTTACGTATCATATACGAATCTTTATCAGCAAGCTCAGATGCAACGATGTCTCCTGTTGGCGTTCTACCCGAGCCAAACGCAAATTGAGCCATATGTAAAGCTTCGTTTACTTCTGCAATAGACTCGTTATAGTTCTTACCCGTCTCTAAAGAGATAACGCGCGCCAGATCTTCACGTCTTTCATTAACTAATGTAGCAACATTGTTAAGTATCTCAGCTCTTTCAAGTCTACTTTTCGCCTTCCATGTAGCGAAAGCTACTTTAGCATGGTTAATTGCATCCAATACATCCTTTAATGAAGATTGAGGGAATTGATTTAACACCTCACCTGTAGCGGGGTTTATATTATCATAATATGAGTCGCACGACGTATATGCACCGTTTATGTAGTTATCGTATCTTTTCATTTCTCGTCTTTTGTGCTCAGCATTAATCTTTTTACACTCTTGACACAAAAGCCTTTATTCGTCTTGCCACGTTTAATGAGTTCATAAATTACTCCCGTTAACTCTGAGGGCTTAGAGAAAACTTGAACAAGATCGTCTTCTTCACAAACTATAGGTTCATCAGAATAAAATTCCGCATAGCCTTTTTCTTGCCATTCTTTCATCGTGACCGCAACGTCATCTACTTCATAAGCAATGTGATGTATACCGCCAACGCCACCGTTTGTTTTTGCGACCCAGTCGCCAACGATGGATCCGACCGGTCCGTCGCTTACTGCAATTTCTGGAGGTGCATGAAATTCGCAGTTAATAGCTGAATTTTCATCATTTACGCGCTCATCAAGAATAGAAGGCTCATACATAGGTGCACGGTAGATCCATTTTCCTGCCTCAGAACCACGCTCTTCTGGTGGTGCGAGCATGTTAAATTTTGTCGTAGAACCGTCACTAAATTCTAGATCCCATGTTCCCGCGTATTTATATCCAAGACATTCTTCAAGAAACTTTGTTGTCCTCTCTCTGTCTCTTACTCTGTAAGCTATATGGTCTAGTCTCATATAAAATATATTAGTATATAGATCTGCAAAATCCATAAATAATAATATGGATTCAGAATGTACATGTAATTGCGGCCCAACTCCGGGCCCATGGGGACCGGGATGTAAATGTTGTGGTTGTAGATGTCAGCACTGTAAGCATTGTAATGATGGATGTAAGTGCGAATGTCACGAAGAAGAGCCAAAGAATAAATGCTGCATTGGTATTGAAGAGGGCGAGATACAGTAAGTCAGAGAATAAGTACTTGTGATGAACAGCGATCGAGATTTAATTTGGGAAAGCTACCAGCAAGTAACTGAAGATTCACAAACTACGGGTGACCTAAGGATAGATCATCTGACACAGTATATAGACTCTAATATGGCTGCGCATGTAAATCAAGGTACAATTCAATCAGGTGGTGATACTGGCAAGGTTGTACAGAACCTCAAAGGGTACGCGCGTAGTATATTAGCCAACGACCCGAATCAGAGAGAAGCAGTCCGAGCAGAATTACAACGAGCAATGAAACAATATCCGACGCAGCTTGATGAGCCTCGTATAGCTGAAATCTTAGGTGAACCTGGTAAACAGGCGTACAGAGCTCAGAAGTCTGAGCCTGGTCGAGGGCAATGGAATAGACCGTATGGTGTTAAGCGGTCAGATCTTTAATCAACAGGAAGAGCACCAGCATACCAACCTTCAGGCAATTGCATATTATTTTTAGATAATATCCACTCACCGTTCTTAAGAACGTATACTTTACCTTTTACATTTGGGCCAATCCGAACTATTTGAGACTGAGTGTCTACGAAGACGACCTTGGTGGATCCGCATCCCATTAAAATGGTCGCGGTACTAATCAGTAGAATCGTTTTTATTACTTTCATCTTTAGATTTTCTTTCTGCTTCAAGTATACGCTCACGCCAAGCATTTTTCAACGTATCAGGGGTTTTATCTGCATCGGACGCTTTGGTATCTTTCTTTATCTCAGCAGAAAAGAATTCTAAAAGAGCAGCAAATAATTGTTTAAGCCATAACATAAAGATATTTAGGCATAAAAAAAGCCTGGCCTTAAGGCCAGGCTATTAATTGAAGGAACTATCTGTTTAATTAGTGACTAAATGCGTTACCGCCTTTAACATTGCCAACTTTATTACCTTTACCAGTCATATGTGAAACTGCGTCTTTAGCAGCTTTTGGCTTACCACCATCTTCTTGACCGCCTGCATCGCTACTAGCCGAACCACCGTCCGTGCTAAGAGCTGCTTTATTGTTTTTGCCTGTTAAAGCGCCAACAGAGTCGGGGGCTGCCTGGAGCTCAACGTGGCTCTCTGGCATTTCGAGGTCGTCCTCTCCCTCGGTATCTTCAATGTCTTCAATGTCCCCTTCTTCTCCGCCTTCGTCGCCGCGAAGTTCGTCGAGGATACCTTGAAGTTCGCCGATGAGGGATTCTAGACGGCTTGCGACATCGCCGCCTTCGCCCATTTCTTCATCGCCGTCAAGGCCTAGATCGTCTCCGCCTAGGTCCATGTCATTGCCGAGGTCGAGATCGAGATCTCCACCCATTACATCTTCGAAAAGTTTATCGAAACTGGTTTGATTTGATTTTTCCTTCATTGTAGAATTATTTATTTTACTTGCCTCATTTTTTACAGCCTTTTCTGTATTTTTTACTGGATGAGATAGCTTCTCTTCGTTATAAGCCGACTCACCTTTTTTCTTTTTCTTAGTGTCGTTATTGACATCTTCAACACCGTCAGCTGCTTCCGGGCCCGAGTCTTTAGACATCTCGTGACCCTTATCTTGCGCAAATGCACCATTATCAGCCTTCGCGTCCACCGCGGTATTCTCGTTTAATGTTTTTTGCGCCGATTTTTCGCTAATATTGTCAGTGTAAATGCTACTTAGATCTTCAAAATACTTGCTAGACATGTAAATACTTATTAATATTGATGCACTTTTATGAGTAATAAAGAGGAAAATTTCCACGGAGCAGCTGAGAAGCACTACTATCTAGGTAACAAGAACCTCCCTCGAGGTAACACAGAATTCGAGTGGACACCAAAAATGGTTAACGAGCTCAAGAAATGTAAGAGAAATATACTGTTTTTTGCTGAAAACTTCTTTTACATAGTCAACCTTGATCGCGGTAAAGAGCTTATAAAGTTATTCAAATGTCAGAAACGCGTATTACGTGTTTTAAGAGATCATCGATTTGTATCACTATTAGCATCTAGACAGATAGGCAAAACGACGTTAATGACAATATATTGTCTGTGGATCGCATGCTTTGAAGATGATCAGCGCGTTCTTATTGTAGCTAATAAAGAGCAAACTGCGAAAAATATATTTAAGAGAGTTAGATTAGCGTATGAGCTGTTACCGAATTATCTAAAACCAGGAGTTATTGAATATGGTCAAACATCTCTGCTATTATCAAACGGGTCTAGTATCGGTATATCAACTACCTCGTCAGACGCAGGCCGCGGTGATTCATGTAATGTGTTAGTACTGGATGAGCTTGCATTTATTGACAATCACTTGGTAGATCCGTTTTGGAAATCAGTATTTCCTATTATTTCGTCTTCTAAGAAATCAAAAATCTTTATAGCTAGTACGCCAAACGGCTCTGATAACCTTTTCCATAAATTATACACTAATGCTGAAAAGGGAATATCGAATTGGAAGGCAGAACGCGTCGATTGGTGGGAAATTCCTGGCCGCGACGAAGAATGGAAGGAAGATACAATTAAAGCTCTCGGTTCTATGGAAGCATTTAACCAAGAGTTTGGAAATGTATTCATTCAAACAGGTGAGTCAGCCATTGACGATATATTATTCGACCAGTTAAAGCAAGAATGTATAGATCCTGAATATGTATTTGACGATGGTGCCTATTTATTATGGGAAGAGCCAAAACAGGACCATATATACACAGTTGGCGTTGATATCGCTGAAGGTATTGGTGACAACGCTTCAGTAGCTCAAATATTAGACATAACAGATTTAACTAATATTAAACAAGTTGCTGTTTACCATAATAACAAGATATCACCATATAACTTTACAACGAAGCTGAAAGAGATATTACAGCACTGGGGATCGCCCCCAGTAGCGATTGAAAGAAATAATTGCGGTGCACAAGTAGTTGACAACTTGTTTAATTTGCATGCTTATTATAATATGATAAACTTTGCTCCTAATAGTACTGGTAAAGTCAGCTATGATAAGCGAGTTGGTGTAACAGCACATACAAATACCAAATATAAGGGCGTTATGAATATGAGGTATTGGATAAACCAACTTAATGTAATAAGGTTTAGAGATGTAAGGACATTAAACGAACTAAAATCGTTTGTACGCTATCCAAACGGTACATGGTCGGCGAGAAAGGAAGCTGGAGTATTTGATGACCGAGTTATGAGTTTAATATGGTCTTTGATTCCGCTGGAAGGTTCAATAACAGAGAAGTACTACGAGATTATAAGGCGAGATGACAACGGAAAGCCGCTAATTATAAAAGGCATGGATTACGGTGTTAAAGATTTTGTTAATCCGTTGTCAATGTACAGTAATGAGAAGGAAGTTGGATTAAATAATCCAAACCCGGTAGTTTTTGGCTCAACTGAGCAATCTGATGATGATATTTCTCAATTAGAGCAAATGGGATGGAGAATGATGGGTAATAGACCAGATACAGGAGAAGACACTACATGGCTGACAACTTAAACCAATCGATGCTGAACAAGGCACGGGCAGATAAGTTTATACTGTCGTTTAGTATACCAGCTTGCTTAAAAGGAATTGCTGAAAAGACAAACCGCGGTACTTACCATAAAAGCGACAACTCTGTACAGCCTGATAAGCTTCAATATGCAGTATATGGCGCAATTGTACCTACAGTAAGTGTTCCAGCCATCACATTGCCATATGCTGGTCAGCACTTAAAGGCATCAGGTCATGCACGCGATGCATACGACGATGTTACAGTGAATTTCGCGATCGACAATCAATTTAACAATTATTGGTACATCTATAAATGGCTTGATATATTAAACGACGATAGTGAATCGGTATATGACAATAAAGGTGTCGGAACATCTAATACTTTTCCGTACCCAGGCGCAGATGAAGCGAACCGTTCAAGGTTTACGTCAAAAGAGCCTAAAGTAATGGAAGACTATCAAGTGAATTTCTCGTTATACGGTATTAATGAATATAATAAAAATACTGTTGAATTTACATATACAAATGCATTCCCGGTATCATTAGGAGATATCAGCTACAATTATAGAGACTCTAGCGAGATAGATTGCGCATTCACGTTCAGTTTTTCACAATTATTAGTTAAATTGCTTTAGCTCGCGAAAAAATTGCCCTCAAATATACTAAATAATTAAGACTATGGCACTTAGAAATATTACATCACCAGGCGTACAAATTAGCGAAGTAGACGCAATCGGCGGCGCATCGTTTGCAGGCGGGACAAGTGTTCTTATCCCAGGCTTTGCAGCACAAGGACCAGTAGACGAGGTATTCGCTGTTGGCAGTATGGGCGAATTCGAACTAATTTACGGTAAACCAACAAACTCAGCAGAACGCTACTTCTATCAAACTGCGAAAGCAGTTTTCAACGGAGCATCTACAGTCTTAACGACTCGTTTACCATATGGATCTGGTGGCGGGCTCGGTATATCCGATAAGTATACAGCTCTGTTTTATCCAGTGTTTCCGTACCGCGCTACAGACGGTGCTAATGTTGGCGCTAGTGATGAAACTGTTAACATGGGCGTTTCCGGTGGTGCAGGCGGGACATCAGGTGTTTCACTTTCATCAGCCGGTGTAAGTACATACTTATATGGTAAGCCACAATTAGTCGAACTTACTAGAACGCAGTATCAAGATCTACAACAGGGCAATTATACATGGGCCGATAGCGTTAGATTTAACTATAAGTTCACATCTGACAGCTCAACATGGGGTCAAGCCGGTATGATTGTTACAAATCAATCTAGAACAGCCGTTAATGACAAATATGAAGGCTATTACATTGCATTTACTGACAATACTCAGTTAAACCCTGCAACAAACTTCACATCTATTAAGAAACATTTCACGGTAAATGAAAATAGTAATGATTTAACTTTAGAGGTTCCTGTAGCTCGCCGAAACTTTACATTGTCTGGTACACCAACAAGTAATGACGACAGTGTTTCTGAGGTAATGGAAGGAATTGCTTCCTTTGACATTTCTGGTAATGAGTTTAACGACACGTTGACAGTTGGGCTATTCAAGCTCAAGACTTCGATCTTTAGCACAGACGTTCTCAAGTTAGATTATGTTCTTGCTGAGAGCTATCTCGGATCAATGGACGCATGGCGTAAATTGCAAAATCCGGCCGGTGGTAACCCATTAACATTCTTCTTGGGAGATGTTGAAGACGGTTCGCCTAATATTGAGATATTTGTTAACCAGCATATTTCGTATTCCACAGGAACATGGATGGATAGTGCCGGTAATGCGCCTCTTAAGTCTGTAAGAATGCTTACAGACCAGATTTACACTGATTCCAGTGTTGTTTCATTATCTGGCGGTGGCGGCATTTCTACAGCAGCTCTTGATGATATTCGCAGACAGGTTAATAACTGGGGCGGAGAAGCTATTGGGTTTACAAGTGACTCATCGGCAGTTAGTGGTGCTGATGCGTTGATACCGATCGGTACATTCCAGAGCTCAAATCCAACAACTAAGGAAATTGGCAGCGTACCTGATAAGTTGGAAAGACTGTTCAGATCAATTGATAATGTTGACCTAGTTAACATTGATGTTAGTGTTGAAGCAGGATTAGGAACTATCTATACAGGTGCACAATGGAACCAAACATACGGCCCAGCTAACTTACGTGCAGATACGTTTGATGATGAGATTACCATAAACATTGGCGCTATTGATTACGAAGACGGTACTAATACTACAGGTCTATATCAAATAAGTGACGATGCGACGTTTGCTACTGAGCAGTTATCATATAGAGACAACTATAGAGCAGTCTTTAATAAGTTTGACGACTTTGCTCAATTCAACAGAAAAGATCATTTGCATGTTGCAGACGCTCCTAGACATCTGTTCGTACAAGGTATCGATCAAAAGATAATGAATGATAAGCGTAATACATTTACGCAATCAATCTATTGGCCGCTTCGCCATATCTACAGTCATGTTAATTCGAGTTACTCGACAGTATTCGGTAACTGGGGTAAGTGCTACGAGAGTAGTTCTGATAAGATGATGTGGTGCCCGTTCTCAGGCTACGCAGCAGCAACTATGGCTAATAATGATGCAACATATGGTCCATGGTATGCACCAGCTGGATTTACTCGTGGTAGATTTGGTGGATTGATTGATTTAGCGGTTATACCGTCACAAAAACATAGAGATCAACTATATCGGATTAACGTTAACCCGGTAACGCAATTCCCAGGCGAAGGAATGGTAATCTTCGGACAGAAGACATTCTTTAGGAAGCCAAGCGCGTTCGATAGGCTTAATGTACGTAGGTTGTTCTTGTACCTCGAAAAGATGGTACGGAATATTATGAAGTATTACGTGTTTGAACCTAACACCTTGCTAACAAGGACAGCGGTACTCAATCAATTGACTCCGCGGTTTGAAAATATTAGGGTCAATCAAGGCATGTATGACTTCTTAATCGTTTGTGACGATAGAAATAATACGGCAACCACAATTGATGCTAACGAGTTAGTGGTTGACATTTACGTCAAGCCAGTACGTGCTGCTGAGATCATCTTGGTCAACTTCTACGCAACTAGAACCGGTCAAGACTTTAGTGAAATCGTTAGTTAACAATAAATAATTACAAGCTATGCCACAGACACAAAAAATTAAAGACTTCTACACAGTTGCGCAAGCGCGTGACTTTACACGACAATTCCAGTTCAGAGTCTCTAAGATGACTGACCGGGGAACAGACGTCCTTACACCGGACGATCTAGTTTATGTTACAACTGCCGAGCTACCAGCGCGTGCCATTACTAATATTGGGGTACCATACATGGGGCTTCAGTTTAACGTTCCTGGTGCTGCGACATACCCTGGTTCGGATGGTTACCAAATCACATTCCGTTCCGATATGGAGCAAGTCATTCGCAGAGTATTTGAAAACTGGCAGAGAGGCGTTTTCGACGACCGTACCTCAACAGGTAACTACAGAATTAACGCAACATCTCGTATTGTTTTAGACTTGTTAGACAATTCATTCAACACACAACGTCAATATGTTCTACATGGCGTATGGCCACAACAAGTAGGTAACATTGCCTACGACTTGACAGGTACAGGTGACGTTCTTAACTTCCAAGCCACCATGGCTTATCAGTATTGGACCCGCGGTATTATTGAGTAGTATCGAATTACAGTATAGCTTGAGTTTATCCGGTAACCTTAGGGTTATCGGATAAATATTTTATAGATGCCAGACGAGCTATATAATCAGACCGGGAAAAACGCCGCCAGAATGAACGCATATTCATCAGGACGTTCTCCTGTAGCTGTAGGCAGTGATATGATTCATCCGGGTACAGGATTACCATGGAACATCACCGGCGCGCGCACCGCCGGCGCGCGTAACGATTCCGGATTCATTGGAGGCATGCAAGAGCCCGCAAATGCGGGTCCGAGCTATGGCCCAACAACATTAACTTTACCCGAAAGGTTAGCGTTTGAACGAAGTAACGCGAATAGAGCTCTCCCAACTCCTGGGTATGAGATGTCTCAAATTCCGCCAGGCCCGGTTGACCGTCCTCGAGATGATCAGTCTGCACTACAAAAATACGCTGAACAATTTTTAGGATCTGACAGTAAAGTTTGGAACAATATTACGCAGTCGAATGGTGCACCAATTAATGTTAGAGATTCATTCCTCAATGTATTGCAAAAATGGGAGGCTTCCATACCGCTAAATCAGCTTTGGATGGTATTCTTCCCAATACCTGACATTGTTAGAGATGAAGCAATGACAGATTGGGGCGAAAATTCTATTATTAAGATGTCTAGTGACAACGGTTCCGTTAATAGATCTAAGAAATTGTTAAATGGCCCTGAGTTGCAGAAAAATATAGGTTGCGCGTTTGCTCAAACAGTTCAGATACCGCCAGAGCAAGTTGCGATTGATCAAGTAGGTATACCAAATAGTAGAGGATTCTTAGCAGGTCCTGTAATACAGCAAAGACAGCGTTTTGCATCTTTGAATATTGAATTCCTAGAAACTAACGTTTCATTCGTTGATTTTCTAATTAGACCATGGACAATTCTAGGATCACACTTTGGCGCCGTCGCAAGAAAAAACGTCGATATACGTACAAATGTGATGTTAGTAAATTTCGCAAAAGCAGGATTTACGGCAGGCAATGACAGTTCGCCCACAGCGCGTTGTCATGGAGATAGGTATTTAGACAATGAAATTAAAAACCAGCGCGGCTTTGTACCTCGTAAGATTTGGCTTTTTGAAGGATGTCAACCGATTAACGTTTCACAAGAGCGCTATTCATATACACCAGAAGGTTCTGTAGATCGCCGCGATACAGAATGGCTGTTCAAACGATATCAAATTATATTGCCAGAGAAATTGGAAGCCACATTCGCTGACGTTAATAGCAACGAACGAAAAGATGTAGAAAAGCTTCATGACTGCGTAACGGAGAATAATGCCAGTAATAGTTTATATGGCGGACCGGAGGCCATGTCGGAGGAATATTGGGGAACTGCCAAGTCGGATGATTCCCCTCCGCCGTTTGAGCCTGGATCTCCGCAGCACACCGCCGAGATAAACAGATTAAGAGAACAAGGAGCTACTCCCTCTATTTTAGCTATATCCCGAAAATCCGATATTAAGATTCAACAAAAACCCGACGAAGAGCTCAAGAGTAAAGATAAGGAAGGTGAATATATTCATCAAGCACTCGCCAATCGCGTTGATACGTCAGTCAGCGATAACGCTGCTGCTAATGCAATAAAATACTGGTCAGGAATGGATTACAATCCCGACTGGGAGCATGAGTATACCGTCATCGATGGTGTGAGAGTAAAAGACCCCGCGCAGGTTACGAAGAAATGGAAAGACGGTACACCAAGATCTAGTGGTGGCTGGTCTAAGGAAGGCGGGCAACCTAGAAGTTTAGCTCGACTGAGTAGAGGCGCAGCTGATACATTATATGGTGAGAACATGGGCATAACAAACATTACAGGAGATACGCCTGGTGGTGGCGCGTATAATCCTGATACAGGTATGCCCTGGGATGTAACTCACTCCGGCACTGCAGGTGACCAAGGTAATGCAATGCCTGATAGAACAAGATTTCTAGAAGCGTCTCATGGTATTGTAGGTAATGATGCTTTGAATCCAAAACCTGCAGTTCAAAGAGTAGGTGCACAATACGCAGCAGGCCCACCTAAGCGATATGCACTAAATCCAGTTACTGGCCGTAGAGGATCCGACATATTTAGTTTACTTTTCGGTATATAATATTAAGTAATAATTAGTGAGCGAATTCGTATTTCCAATTAATATCTTCAGTCGCGATATTCCGCAAAATTTCCGCGAATTCAAAAATAAACATTACAAGGATATGATCAAAACAATTCTCTGTGAAGACAACAGTGTATTTGAGAGGTTTATTGATAATTTAATTAAGGAGCTTTGTGCAGACGAGGATTTTAATATAGATATATTGACAGGTATAGATAAGTTGTATATCATGCTTATACAAAGAGCTCAGTGTGTATCTACCGAAATAACCTTCACGTCTGAAACTGTTGATGAAGAAAAAGCAAAGGTACAAATACCGGTCAGTATGGCAGATATTATTGAAACACTAGGCGGGTACGAAATACAATATACATATGAAATAACTGATGGCCATATGATTGTAAACGGTACTTTACCTAAAGGTTTGTATTACGATGACGTCTATGATGTTGCTGCAGATACGTTGAGTACAATTA
>Ga0208790_1001248_pt1 | contig 11244 bp, 12 predicted proteins | sample 10_taG_FD_184083 | JGI IMG/M metagenome (GOLD analysis project Ga0208790, IMG submission 184083) | Marine viral communities from the Subarctic Pacific Ocean - 10_ETSP_OMZ_AT15264 metaG (SPAdes) (version 2) | ecosystem: Environmental > Aquatic > Marine > Oceanic | place: Pacific Ocean | collected... | reverse complement strand
CACTAGAACTATTGCCGCCAGCAGCGTTTGTAGCCTCGTTCATACACCATGCTTCTTGGTTTTCCAAGAGAATGGCAGTATTCAAACGAGTATGGTCGTCTTCGATTGCGCCTACGTTCTTAGAAGAATAGTCGAGCACAGGGCTCCACTTTTCCATAAGCGCTTTAGCGCGACTCTCATCGATATATGCTTGCGATGGTCTGATTTGTTTCATACGTGTATATAATTCCTTTCTTAGTCGTTTTTGGTAAGGGCCCGGTGGCCCATCAGGTCTCGCGACCTCAAAAAATTAGGTATGGGAAGTTTTAGTACTTACCAAGCTCGTTCATGTAACCGCCGAACGATTTGTCCCCTTCATTATGTTCAGCTGATTCCTCAACAACATTTACTGGTTCGATTACTGAATCGACAGCTCCTTGTGTTTGCTGAATAGCCTCTTCTTTGAGAACTTCTTCATTCTTTGTTGTTTCCTTATCGAACAAATCTAATGTGTACTCAAAATTCTCAGCAATAAACTCTGCGGTCTTATTACCTAGAACTTTTTGTATATATTTTTTCTTATGTTCAGGAAGATTTTCAGATAGAGTACTTAATGTGTTGTCAGCTTTAAGCGTATTAAGCTCAGATAACAACTTAGTATTTTCTACCGAAACCTCATCAAGCTTGTTTGTAGCTTCATCAATGCGTTTCTTACCATCAACAACGGCATCTTTAATTTCGTCTTTCGCTAATGCCATATCAACGGCGAGAATTTTACGAACTTCGGCGAGAACATTTTCTGACCGTTTGTTCTTGACAGCTTCTTCAAGCATGTCTTGTGGAAATTGTTTTTCTAGATAAAGGTCAAGATAGTTACTGACACTTTCAACAAGTCCGTCCTTAAAACAAGAGGCATCTTGGCCGGTCTCACCTTTGTACCGCTCGATAACCATCTTCAACTTCTGCGTATGGTTTGCAGTCACGGCTTCTACAATGCGGTCTAGTTTTTCAGTGTGGTCGGAGTCGATAGTTTCGAGGAGCTGGCCAACTTTGTCAGCGTGCTCTTCATCTTGCTTAGTAAGGGCAGCTTCAACTTGCAGGTCTGCTTTTTCGTTAACTGCAGCGTTAAAGGCTGTTTGGATCTCATCGAGAGCCTCATCCGATAAGATATCCTTAGTTCCTTCTTTTAGTGTTTCTTTAATATCCTTTGCCATGATTAAAAACCTATTTTCTTTGCGGCACCTTCGATACGTGATTTCATCTTATCTTCTAAAGATACCTGTAAATATTTATTAGCTTGAGCATAATTTTTTTCGGTCATATTCTTAATAAACCCCAAAATATCCCGTTCTCGCTTATCGTCGTTTTGTTTCATTATCTCTAAGATTATTTAGGCTTTCCCTTGAAGTTTGCTAATAAAGTCTAATACACTGTTTTTGAGATAATCCTCAACATCCTTCCGTGGAAGCTTTGACAGTGTGTTTTCGAAATCTTCATATAGCTCTTCAAACTTACCGTTCGAATCAATTATGTATTGCTTAGATTCTAAAATACCGTTAACGAAAGCGTTTGGATAAGACGGGTCTGCAACACAATCAACAGCAATAAGCTTCATATCCTGTACGGAATTAGCACCATTCTTACCTTCCATTGGTACCAATTTACCAAGAGCTCTTGATGATACGCCAACTTGAACGTTATCTTTAATAAGAGATTCGAGAATTCTTCCACATGGCGTTGAAAGAACCATTGATTTTCCAATAGCAACATTGCGATCCATATTTAATTCAGTAACAACATGACATGCTCTTTCTAAGTCGACTTCTGCCGATGTAGGATGATTTAGCTCGCCCATAGCGCGCTTATTACCAATAAACTCCTTATTGTACCGCTCTACCTCGCGAGTCATCTCTTGAATGTCATAAACTCTACCGTTTTTGTTTACATCGCCGGCCATCATATACTCGCCAACAATCCACATACGCTTTTCGCTCTTGTCGCCCACATTCTTTTCTTCTACGACATATTCGACGTTATGCGAATGAGGTGTTTCAACTAATAATTTGTGTGCCATCAGTATTAATTATTTATTAAATTCGACTATAATTACTTTATGTTTAACTCGTTTTCAGTCAATACTATAAATTCCATATTCTTCTTTTTCGCGAATTGAGACGCATACTTCCATTTAGCTTGATTTACAGCATATGCAACATGCTCATATATTACCGTGGATTTCTTTTTTCTGTTACTTTTTACTGGTGGTAGCGTTTGCTTATACGGCTTTATTTCAACAAGATATTTCTTAACTTCATTACCCTCCTGTATCGCGATCACATTATCAACGAAATATCTATGAGGTCTATTATCAACAGGGCTTATGTACGGGACAACAACGGTCTCAGATCCCCATTCTAAAACATTAACGTTCTTATCACACCATTGAAAAAACTTTAACTCCCAAGATGAGCGATATTGAGGCTTTTTGACACCAATATATTTGTTAGGATTTACAGGCGCATATACGCCTTGTTTATATTGAGCATACTTGTATTTTTTACGAGACATTATCCGACAAAGAACATTGGCGGCTCAGAGTCACCAAAGCCCGGAGTACCGTTTTGCATAAGATCTTCAAGATCCTTCTTCTCTTCTCTACCTTCACTAAGAAGGTCAGTATCTAGAGACCCTCCTCCAAATAAGCTCATTCCTGAATATTTGCCTCTAACGCGACCAATTGAAATTTTTGATAAAGCTAATGCGTATTGATAAATCCATTGTTCGTGAATCATATCTTCAACTCGCTTTTCAAGATAGCACCCAAATATACCGTAGAATCGTTCATTTCTAGGCTCAGGATACATTCTCAAATATTGAGTATGAGGATTAAATTCAAAAGCCCTTCTTTGTGATAGAAGCTTTTCTCTTGTATCTAGGAATTCCTTAACAGTATACCAACTGATAAGGTCAAATCCGTAATTACCCATCGAATAGCTAAAGTATGTTTGCTGTGCTAATGTTTGTTCTATTGTGAACAAAGTATTAACACCAGATGTGCTTCCTTCCTCGAAATTATATACATCAACGACTTTTCTATAATCATTGACAATAGAGTCAAACGCGCCAAAAGCGAGACCGCTCAATGTAGTTGTCGTAACTACATCCAACTGATCACTAGCAATAGCTGTTGCATCAACATAACTACCATCTACGGTCCAGGGTGTCATGTTAACATTAGGCTCCATCATAAGCCTAACAATTTGTTCATCTGCACCTGATGTTTCAAAAGTAAACGTACCGAGATCTTCACTCGAAGTATGTACAACGTTATACTCAGCAAAGCTGCCAGTAGTACTCCCCGGCGCGCCAGAAACGTGCTGAACAGTTAGAAGTACTTTACGAACGGAAGAATGTTTCGTGACAGGATTTCTCATCTGAATAACGAACTCAGTGGGATCTAATACACTATCAGCGACATTAATATTATATATTTCTTGAGCGCCCGAGCCTGCAGTGAGAGATGTTGTGACCGATCTCGGATTGGATGCATCGACATTTAATTTAACTGATGTATACGTCGCGCTTAAATCAGGCGTTATAGAAAACAGTTTATCTAAACGAATTCCTTTACCCTTTTCGTATAGTTGAGAATCAAAAATGAGATATTCAGTAGAGTATCCGGCATACTTTGTGAAAAATTCTACCGCGATAGTAATATTTTCATATAATTGATTTTTGTGTATTTCTAGATTTATCATCGGATAGCCAAGAGACCAGCTAATCCTATCCGCTAGACGATCATACGCTGATACTTTCGAATTTAACGTCGTACCATAAAAGTGAGATCCTGCTCTTACTGCTTCGAGTGCCATTTCAAATATTTATTCAAAATTGATTGTACATATGTCGGAATGTTTCTCTTTAATTTGCAATAATCTATCGATATTCGGGACTTTATCCCATACATCGTTCGACGTTTGTTTAATATCGGATTTCACAAACACATTCTCAGTGTGATCTTTAATTAAGTTATTTTTATCTATTCGACAAAATCTACAAATATCATGTATATTCTGCCAGCGCTGATCTTTATCATCGCAATATAGATCCTCGTATGCATAAATCTTAGTACAAGAGCCGAATTTCTTAACCTCGTTATATGCTCTTACTACATCTCTATGAGCACCCTTTATCATTCTAATGAACCTACGAGGATCAATATTAGTATCTTGAATTTTAGATTCATAGGTTGATCTATATTTCGCGATATTATCATATCCACCTTCCATTAACTGCCATGTACCAGTTTGCTCAGCTAAAGATATTGATAGGATAGAGGCCCAAACGTCTCTTCTATATAAGAATAAAATAGCGGCATTGTGGCGTTTAGCGGCTCTCAACATTCCGATGGTTATTCTACCCTGAGTCCCGTTAATAATATGCTTCACACCATCTTTTAGCTCAAAGAACTTCGACCAGAAATCTGTAACATATTCATTATTATAGTCTGTGAAATCTAACGTACCATATGGAGTATAATCAACCCCGTTAAATAAATGCTGATGGCCGGAATATTGATGCACATTAACTCGTGATTGTAGCCTTGCCGGCTCCTGCCACATATCTAATCCAGATGATAATAGTACTTCACCTAACGTTGTAGTACCGGATCTAGTCATACCTACTATTAAGAATTTCTTGTTGGCCACCGATAGTATTTATTGATTTTACCACCAGTGTAGCCTAATTACTGATATATGAATGAGGAGATTGATCAAAAAATTGCACAAGTAACAGAAAAGTTAGAGAAGTTCCGTACTAAGAGAGACGCAGCAGTAGCCAAGGTCGTTGAGCGCGAAAATCGATTGAAACTTAGCGTGTGGAGAGAGAAAGCTGATGTATGGGAAGCAAAAGTGGCTCGTATTGAGCATAAGTTGAGAAGATTAGAGATGAGAAAAGCCAAGCAGGGTACCAATGATTAGACATTTTGATAAGAATCTCTTCCTTTAACCCATTCTTCTCCCTTATTACACCATTCTACGATAATACCTCCCGGTAGGGTTGCGGTTACTGTACCGTCAACTTCTGCGATCCTCTTTACATCGACAAAGTATACTTTCTCGTTATACCAAATATCCTTCTTCTTACCAGACCGTACATCAGCCATTCCAGCGTCATGTACTTTTCTTTCCCGTGCTAATTTCTTCTGATATTCGCGCTCTATATTGTTTCGCTTCTGCATATCATTATCAATAGATTTCATTCTCTTCTCATGATCCTTAGAGTACGACCTGTAATATTTCCTGTATGTCCGTATTGGATGCTCTCCTATCGGCGCGCCTGGTAAGACCCATATAAAATCTCTACCACCTTCCGGATCAATTACTTTCGAAGGTCTTGTAATACGTCTCCATTCCCTCATACTAATCCCTTGATTCAAGCAGTGAGATGCAAACGCGTGATGATGGCAGGAGTCATATATATTGACATCAGTACTGCTATGTAATCTTCTAAACATAGAGTCATATATCATATCGAATTGCGTATTACCGCTCCAAAAATGTCCGAACTCGCAAGCTAATCCACCATTGCGTACAGTTAGTGTAGGGAAAAATGTCATACCATATTGTGTCCGCGTATAGGTTTTTCTATCGAACCTGCTTATCTTTGCTGTAATGTTTTCTAGTTGAGATCTTTTCGGAAAAAACATAACATCAAATCTAGTTTTTATAACGACATCATATTCATTATCACCTACTTCACCGACAATAGGCTGGGTAGGTAAAATAATATCTTTACCAGATTTGAGATATGCAGCGCGCTCGGCACTAATATGCTGCGACATTGCCAAAAAATTACTGTTCATAATCTGGTCGGCTGGAACTCTAACATTATAATAATCCGCCATGTTCTTGAGAGTATCTTTCGACTCAACTAATATACGTTTTGGTTTATATCTCTGAATTAAATCACATCGCAATTCTGTAATATTATATGTCTGCTCATAATCGTCAACATGACCTTTATCTATTCTACCGTCTCGATAGTTCCGCGGCGTCGATGTAGAGTTCCACGCATGTATAAAAATATCATATTCCCAGTCTTTACCTAATTGACCAAAATATCGATGTATGCTTTGAGCTGTATGCTTATACATTCTAGGCTCGCCAGATATACATATCGCGACTTTTTTCTTTTTCTTCGTACGCGCTAAACCTATATCTTTTAATTCAAATGGCTTCTGCGATTCCATAAAGTCAAATAATTTATTATATTCGTTAATGTCAATTGGCTTTTTTATATTATCAATTAACTGTTCCGGGGTTTCCGCAACATCAATATTTACATTGGCATGTTTAATAATTCCAAGTACTTTATCGGTGTTTCCTTTATATGCGATAAACGGAATTCTCAACTTACACGCAGCAATTACTTCATGATGATAACCAGTTATGAGCGTATCCGTGCCGGCTAAATCGTCTAAGTAATCGCACCAATGATTGTAATCTTTAATACGAATATTAGTATATGCATTTAAGATTTGATCAAAGTCTATGTTTGGTGAACTGAAGAATCCACCTTTAACATAAGTCTTAGATTTAGACTTACTATTAGGCTTATAAGGAAAGTTATAAGCTATATCGTATGCTATTTTAGCATCAGGTCTATGTTGCTTTATTTCATTATAGCTTATAGCTTCTCTAACAACAACATGGTCGACATCATTCTTCAAAATATCAATTGCTGTCGGATCTGTAATATTTTGCCATATAGAATTAATAAGCGAGCTCGATATACCTTCCTTCTTAGCTCGCCTACATATTTTTAGCTTACCGCCATCTCTACCTCTATCACCGTAAATTGAACCTTCCCCGTTAACGAGAATATAATCCGCTTCATTCCAGCTACCTGTATCAGCATCTATGTACGTATGTCCACTAGCTTCAATAAGAGCCTGTATACGCTCTGTCACTGCAGTACTACCACAATGACAATCATGCTTACCATGTACAAATATCTTCATACTTCAATAATAAATAATCGCTTATCTGCCTGAAAGCGCGCTTTACCGTATTGTTCAAATTTTTCAAGCCACCAGTCAACTTCGCGTCTTGTTTGATGTAATTCACCAACCGTCTCTTTATGTGATGTACTGTGGCCATGATGATTCTCGGTCACATAATGAACTTTATGGGCCATAATAGTATTACATACCCTCTTCATTTCAGTTAAGATAATGTCAACATCTTGCTCAACAACGTGTTCAAAAAAATCAAAACTCGTTACCATGTCAACCGTATCGTCAATCTGAATATCATGCGCGCCAGATTTAATAAACTTTATGCGATCAGTTTGAGGTATGACAGGGTCCATAGCTATATCCAGCCCGTAAATTTTTTGTATATTTGTATTTTGTTCAAACCATTCACACAATAAACCTCTACCTGTACCGACATCAATTACAGAAGTTATTTCATATTCTTCGATCAAATTTTGAATTTCATCCACTCGACCCTTCGCGTGGAACGATTGACCGTAATCTGTATTTTTATTAAGCCATTCATACTTTATTTTTTCTTGTTCTCTCAATATCTCAACATTCATATTACTATCTCCTTAAATTGTGTAACATTTCCCATATCAACAATATCGTCATTTAATATTGGATCACATAGTACGTCTAAAAATTTCTCATATTCAAAATGAGACTTGCTGTATATAGCTCTTTCCATATATTGATCGTTCGTCCAAGTACCCCAATTGACTACTAACGAAAAATAAACTTTATCTACTTTTAATTTCTTACCTATTTCAACAACTAATGGCATTTCTTTATAATTAGCCTGCTGTACGACAAAGTCTATTCTAAGATCGCCTATTAATTTTTTTTGTCTGAGCTCTGATAAGAACTTCATGTTATACTGTAATCGGTCCCAATCACCGCCTTGCCTAGTTATATTATACGTATCTTCTGTACCTGCGTCATATGATACAATAACAGTATTGATATTATTATGAAGCTTGTACATTTTTTTCCAATACTTTTCCGTAAACATAACACCGTTTGTCTGTAAATTAATATTGAGATTTGGACATCTTTCACAATCTACATTAAACAGTAACTCGCGAAATAATTTCGAGCCGAAAGGATCACCTGAACCCGTTATATTCACAGTACAGTTTTTTGTATGTGACGTATAAAACAGATCCTTAACAATTCGTTCTTGAACACGTCTCCTATGTTCATATTCATTACCGGAATTGAAATTTATTTTATTCTCTCTACAGCTTGGGCACTGTAAATTGCACGACTCATCATAACATAGATTGTAAAAGTCTGGCATAAGATTGTCAACTAGCCTCTCTTTTACAATGCGCTGCATTCTTGGACCTTCAACTTCATCTCTACCCGGCAAGTCTCCGTTTTGTATATGCGGACATAGTGTACTATTACAGAATCTAAACGAACCGTCGTGTATACTCTCGCGAATTTCTTTCACCTTCTCAGAGTTAAACACATCTTTAATTGAAGTGTGCTTGTCTATACGACCGGCATGATATGGTAACCATGTATAACAACATAATGAAACGTCTCCTGACGAGTGCACTTCAAAATGCTCAAAAGGCTTTCTGCAGAATTTGTTCTCTATTTTCATAAGCTCTTATATATTTCAGATTCCTGCAACGATTGTCTAAAATAATCTCCTGTTAGTTTATCTCGCACATGCCACTGCTTTAGATAATTGTGAGCATCTAATATAAGCTGATCGTCATTAATTTTCTCTGCAGCTTCATCCAACGTATTAAAATACAGTGGGTAATCTTCGCCTAAGTATTCAACAACTGCAGGTATTGGGCTTGCGACAACAGGCGTTGTACGTGCAATACATTCAATAATAGCATTATTAGCGCTCGACTCATACAAGTCTAAAAATACAATATTTTCTGATAGCGATATATCATATTCGTCGTTTGATAGCCGGTCTATTGTTTTGGTATTCGCGAAATGTTCATCGGGTATGATGTTATACACTTCCCGCTCTTTAAGCAACAACGCGTCGATTGCATTCTTAGGTCGGTCTGTAGTATACGGCATAAGTCTCCATTTTTCAAATCTTCTATCAACTGGTAACATATAGATAGAGTTCATCTTTCTCAGCCAGTAACCGATATTAATTACTTTTTTAGTTTGATTAGCATTGTATCTATTAAAATCAAAAAGCATGTGAGGAAACTCAGTCGGATGATACAAAACAGAAACAGGCACGCCTGTTAGCTGGTTAATGTAGTCAGCGTGATGTTTTGATAATGCGAAGAGTCCCCCACATGCTTTTAAGCTTTGTTGGAATGTATCTGATGATAAAATGTTTTCAATTGAAAACTGACTAAAAAACCAGCCCGGTATATTTTGAGGATTATGGAAAAATCCAATCCACGGTTCGTCATAAACACGTCTAGATAAACGACCTTCTCTATGTTCAACTTTAGGTCTCCAAGCAAAGTTATTTTCTAAAAATCCGTCAAATAATACTCCTCGCTCATTGTGTAGTGGGATTAAACTTTCCATAGCATACTTCCACCCACTACGGTGAGAATTAAAAATCGTCTGCGCTCTTAAATTAAGCTTGCCGTTGGAATTACTGCTACCCGGCGTTACCATTTTATGGGTATCCCAATCATCACGCGAATATTTCCCATTAACTAACTTCAATTTGCCCTGCTTTTTATCTCGTATACATTCTATAGCTTCGCGAATAGCTCGGTGCTCTCCTCGTTGCGAATCACATAAAAAGTCTAAAACAAAATTTCTATGAATGTCCTGAGATGCTGCCGTTTTATCATTGCGCCCCTCAGGTAGTCCAAATATGTGGCAATGAAAGCTCTTATAGTTATCTATATGATATTCATTTCTCCAAAACCCGTGATTGTGCTCCGGCCCGAAAATATCCAAATCATAACTCTCAGAAAAGTAGTTCGTAGCCTCTTGTTCACAGAAGGTAGATCTGTTGAGGTATAAGTCTCTCCAGTACTGAGTAAAACCTTTGTCAGACGTGAATATGTACCCGGCATTATATATGCCATACTCAGTATGTGCACCCCAGAAATGTGGCGACATTACTAGATCGCTATACATTAAATCATCTATCCTATCTACAATAATTATGTCACTATCTAAAAACAGTGTATTCGGCTCGTTTTCTAGAGCGAAGTCGATAGCTCTCATTTTATGATAGATACGGTCTTGTTGATGAAGATTGTTATTTGAACGAGCAAATGCAGTTTTATGTTCTTCTTGAATTTTGTCAAATGTATCTTGAGTAGCAGAACATTCAAAAAATACATTAAAGCAATCTACATATCCCTCAATGCTAGCCTTCGTCTCTTCATCACAAATAATGTATATAGGTAGATCATGAAAGCACCTTATACTGTATACTAAAATAATAGCTTCAGTAGCAATTTCTTTGGTAGCCATAAAGCAGAAGCTTGAAACATTTTCACCTTGAAATGCGGCATCCGTATTATGAACGATTTTTAATAAATCTGAATCACTAACAAGATATTCTTTAGCGTAGTTTAAGCATACGTTTATAAATTTCTTTTTATCTACAATTCTATTAATAGATAAATGTAGATAATTATTTGCTGCAGTTCTATGTTTAGATATTTTTTTATATGTATCATCTACGCTACCATTATCGATGACAATTAAATTCCATATATGCCCCGTCATGTTAGCTTCAATTTTTTCTAATTTTTGCTTGACCGAGTCGTCGTTGTTTTGAAAGTAAGTTACGACGTTTATTACGTGTTTATCCGGGCTACCACCTATCGTTTTTCTAAGTATACCGATATTCTTAGGCTCGTATACATTATCCTGTATAGCTCTTAAGCCTACATACCGGTCACATATTTTTAATTTAGGTTGATCCATTTATGGTAATTTTGTAACTGACGTATAACCTGTCCAATCTGGGCTAGTACTAACAATTTCTTCAATTTCGCTTGAAGTATATTCCCATAATCCTATAGTATCTTGCGTTATAAAAAATACAAATGCTGGCTGCTCGCCAGTATATTTTAATATAAACTTTTTGCCGTCACATGAATGTCGAGCTGTTGTCGGTCCATTATCAAGTACATCATTCCACATAACTTTGCTTAAATGTATTGAGTCTAATATAATGTATTTTACTTCGTCCATATTAAGGCCCTGGTAGACCTGACAAAGCGGTCGGATATCCGCTCAACGGATTTGTATCA
>Ga0208790_1001247_pt1 | contig 11246 bp, 12 predicted proteins | sample 10_taG_FD_184083 | JGI IMG/M metagenome (GOLD analysis project Ga0208790, IMG submission 184083) | Marine viral communities from the Subarctic Pacific Ocean - 10_ETSP_OMZ_AT15264 metaG (SPAdes) (version 2) | ecosystem: Environmental > Aquatic > Marine > Oceanic | place: Pacific Ocean | collected... | reverse complement strand
GCCACAGCAAAAGGCTCTGGGTATGCAAATGCAGATGCGGCGTGCTCGACAAATACTGGTGGCACTCAGCTTTTAGCCACCGACGATAGCGCAGTTTATGCATATGCAGAGGCCGACGAGGCGGATGAGAAAATCTATTTGGCCAAAATTGCTACCGTCGAGGATCCATCGCACCTCTATCAAGATGGAGATGGTTACGCGGCTGGCCAAAAAGTTTATGTTCCGGAACAAACTATTGGCGGTATTTTCGGCACTATAACAACTGCCGGCTACTATACTGTCGCGCTCGATGGCGATATCGATAATGCTGCATATATTACAATTTTCGCAGAAGATGAGGTAGTAACACAACCCACGGAGTGCGGCACAACTTATACCTATGGCGCTGACGAAGGTGCAAATAAAGTAACAGACCCAGAGGGATGTGAGGGGTGCAAGGGTGGTGGCCCACTTATCAACAGATTCGTGAATATAAACACCAATTATGGAAAAAATGATGATGAGGGTATAGATCAAGTACCTTTTTCTTTGCAAACTGCTGGTCCATTTTCCTTAAAAAGAAGAGGTGCCTACAAGGCGTCAAGAGGAGATCCAAGTGACGAAGTTTAAATTAAATGAGGGTGGTTTTCACGGCCATATGTCTCACTTATATGAGAATCCAGAGTTAACCTTTAAGCAGATTAAAGATGTCTTTGCAAAAGCTGCAGCCGGCGAGCTTGAAGGTACAGAAAAAACAGACGGGCAAAATCTATATGTATCGTTTTCAATAAAAGATGATCAGGCAAAGGCCGTTAGAAATAAAGGACAAATTAAAGCTGGTGGCTTGAACGCAGAACAGTTGGCTGATCAATATAAAGATCATCCAAACCCAAATGTTAAAAATGCCTTTGTTGATACTTTTAAAACTTTTGAAAGAGTAGTAAAAAACATTCCAGATGAAATGAAGGAAAAGTTTTTTGGTCCTGATGCTAACATATTTTATAATGCAGAGGTGATGGATCCTAGATCTTCAAATGTTATTTATTACGATATCCCAACCTTGTTGATTCATCGAGCAGGACACACACAAATTGACAAAGAAACCGGAAAAATTAGTCCTGTAAAGTCTGACGAATTTGAAAGTTTTGCTCAAGCATTAAGTGATTCATTATCTAAGGCTCAAGAAAAAGTAGTTGATAAAAAGTTTAATGTTCAGTTAAATGCTCTGCAAAAGTTGAAAGCCATGGCCGGTGGCCAAGCAGTCGCAGACTTTTCTGATAGATTGGAAAAAGAAATAAATAAATACGGAATCAGCGATGACCAAACAATCGCTGAATATCTAGCAGCAAAACTTAAAGCTGGAAAACTGGCCGATCTTGATATCCCTGAACATAATATGGTCTTATTGGTTAAGCGCCTGATTGGGGAACTACAAGAGGACGAATCTGGTGCATATAAGAATGTGCCTGTGCGATTAATTAAAAGAGGCTTGGAGAAAGGGGCTGCAGCCAAAGTGGCGAACTTGGTTAAAGCACAAGGAGCCATCTTTAAAGAAGAGACACTCCCAGTTGAAAAGATAGTACATGATTTTGCTATTGATATACTGAAAACATTAGAAAGTGCCTTCATTATTGACAATAAAAAAGAAACTGAACGACTGAAAAAAGAAGTACAAAAAGCTATTAACATCATACAAGCATCTGAAGATCCGGATCGTGAAATCAGAATCGATGTTTTAGAAAAACAATTAGAAAAATTAAAGGGTGTTGATAACATTTATACTGCCACAGAAGGCTTTGTCTTTGATCTCGACGGCCATACATATAAGTTTACAGGAACTTTTGCCCCTGTCAACCAAATTCTTGGATTGTTTAAATATGGAAGAGGAAAAGTTGAAGCGTTACCAGATCTTACGATAGGCGATGATGTCTCAAAGGGTGAAGCTGAATTCTTTTATAAGAAGCCAGAGCCGGAACAGCCGTATGTCAACGAGCAGGCCTTGGAAGGCGAAGAGGAGGTGGCGTATGTCTTTATCCCCGGGGGCTTTAAACCACCCCATAAAGGCCATATAAGCTTGATTAAGAGGGCTAGCCAGATTGCCCCCCATACACGCACCGTTGTCCTCTCAGGCAAAGAACCTCGGGACGAAGGAGATATTCAAGTTACTGCGGAAAAGGCGGAAAAAATATTTAAAATTCTTTTGGCCCACGAAGGTTTAGAACTTGGATCTGGCCCGGGACAGATCGAACTCTCCTATTTTGATCCTGCACCGACAGGGATCATCTACAAAGATACACCTAAAAATAGAGAACTTAATCGGGTCGATAAGCCTGTGATGTCATCTAGTCCCATGCTTCAAATTGGCATCCGTGCCGCTGAAGAACTGGAGGATGGTGCGACTATTAAAGTTATATCCAGCAAAGCAGACGAAAATTATGGGAAGGCTTTTGATTCGATTATCAATAAATTTTCAGATGTGTCTGGGAAAAAATTTAAAACACAAACTCTTGCTTTGGACACAGAAGATATTAGAGATGGTGAAAAAATAAGTGCCACTGATATGCGAAAAGCTGCAGCAGCTGATGATTTTGAGACTTTCAAAACATATCTGGCTGATGATTTACCAGAGGAAAAGGCAAAAGAGGTTTTTGATATAGTCCGTGAAACTATGGAAGAGGCATCAGGCAGTGCCGGCATGGGGATGGGTTATTCCGGAAACGTATTTTCGACGCGTAAACCAAATAAAGAATCTATTTATAATGAACAACTTAGAAAGATTGTAAGGTCTGTAATAATGGAAGAAAAAGAAAAGATGTTAAACGAAGAGAAGCAATTAAGAAATTTTATTCGTCAAATTCTAACAGAAGATGATGCGCCGACTAAATCGACTGGCATTAATAAGCTGATCGATGTTCTTAAGATTATTCTACCGACCATTGAATCATCTTTTAAAACTTTAACAACTCGTGCCGAGCAAAGAGAATCTTTCAAACAGCACTATGTTAAGTCAATTATTGACACTTTAGCTCCACAGGATGCAATCCGTGATGCTGCTGGAGGGGAGTCTCCTTCTATGTTGGGTGGATCTGCACTTGAAGAACAGGAAATTGACGTTAAGGTAGAAGATGACGAAGATCCAATTAAAGCAGACCCCATGGGGATTGAACTTGAACCTGAAGATGATGAAGATAAAGTAAAAATTGCCAGAGATGGTGGCACAGTACTTAAAGATCCTGAAGGTGGCAAAACAGATATTTCTTTTCCAACAATTCCCGGCTTAGATGAAACTGGCAGAGACCAATCAGTAGATGCCTATAAGAAAACAATAGATGCTGTTGTACGTTCTTACAGAACTCTTCATAATTCTGAAGATAGAAAAGAGTTTAAGGAATATCTAATCACTAATTTATTATTATATTTTGATAAATTTGAAGCTGATATATCTGGAAACCTTCCTGTTATTACTACTCCGGAATATGAAAAACAAGTAGCTACAAGAGATCAATACAACAAACCAGTATCAGAAGATATACAAGAAGCTATTAAAAAGACTTTAAGAAATAGTATACTATATTAGTATAATATGAAAAAAGATAATAAGAAGAATTATTCTATTAGTAGGAAGCTGAAATTAGAAAGTAGAATAGATGAAGATTTTTTAGTTAAGTTAAACAGTATATCCTTAGAGGATATTATAGCTCTTAAGCTGGAGTTGTCAACAAAAACTTTTAAAGGCAAGTTTTACGGTCTTCAACTTTACAAGTATATTCCAGAGATAGCAAAAGATGCTGTTGTAAAATATGCTATAGCGGCAACAAATTCAAAAATTAATGCTTCTTATATTTTAGGAATATCTTATAGGTACTTGAAATATCTGCAGAAAGGTAAGGAGTATGAGAGGTACTTTGATACCACACCCTTAACAGACAGAGCTTTTGATGATACACTTTAAGTATGAAAATTTCTGAATTAGAGATTGGACAATTCTATACTATAAAAAATAATACAAGAAAAAAAGTAATATTAAAAAGTTCTAATGTTTGGGGCCTTGCTCTACAATTTATAGCTATAGAAAGTGAAACGGATCCAGTTTATAAAAAAAGTTATTATCAATATTTAGGAAAAAGAACAGTTAAATTAGAAAAACGAATTGATTCAAAAAGAAGAGAAGTTTATACTTATAGGCCCCACATGATGCTATGCATAAAAACAGGTGAAATTTGTAAAGTGGCAGGATACTATCTCAGAAATTTTTTTATTAAGCCAACGAAATAGGAGGATACTATGGAGGCAAATCCATTAAACGGGCGCCCTTGGGAAATTAAAGGCCGCTTTAGAACATTTGAAGAAGCTAACAAAAGAAGAAATCAGCTTAAAAACAAAGAAAATTTACAAGTAAAAGTTAAGAAGCTTAAAGAGAATTACGTTGTAAAGATTCGTTCTACTGTCGTAGAAGAAAAGAAAGAAAAGAAAGAAAAGAAGCGTAATAAAAGCAAACGCAGAGATAAGAGCTTTTACATGCTGGAAAATTATAAGGGGGTCCAAGAATGATAGCTGATGTCGTTTTAGGCCTTCAGTATGGTGATGAGGGCAAAGGAAAAGTTACTCACCATCTTTGTAAAACCGGTGGATATACGCATGTGATTCGTTTTAATGGCGGCTGCAACGCCGGCCACACCATTTATCATAAGGGCAAGAAGTTCGTCACACATCACATTCCAGCCGGTGTATTCTTTGGAATCAAAAGCATTATTGGCCCGGGCTGTGTAGTAAATCCAAAACAATTCTTCAAAGAGCTTGAGGAACTTAGAGATGGTGGCATCGACATTGATGAATTTGTCTTTATTGCAGAAAATGCCCACATCATTACAGATGAACACTTAGAAGAAGATGGTAAAGATGCCGTCATTGGCACGACAAAGCGAGGAAATGGGCCTGCATACAGAGAAAAATATGCAAGAAATGGGTTTTTGGCAAAAGATCTGCCCTGTTTACAACCGTACTTGGTGAATATTTATGACGAGTTACACAAACATACAAAAAATCCAATTATCCTCTGCGAAGGAGCGCAAGGATTTGGCCTTGACATTGATTGGGGCGACTATCCTTTTGTTACCTCCAGTCACTGCACTGTTGGCTCGGCTCTTTTAAACGGGATTCCGCCACAGGCTATTAGAGATATATGGGGTGTCGCAAAGGCATATGAAACATATGTCGGCGCAAAGACATTTGAATTAAATAATCCAATATTTTCAAAAATTAGAAATGCTGGAAAAGAATATGGTGCTACCACTGGTCGACCACGACAATGTGGCTGGCTTGAAGTACCGTTTTTGGAAAAATCCGTTAAGATAAATGGCGTTAATAAATTGGTTTTTAATAAAATGGATATTCTTCAAGAAGTAAATCGATGGATTATTCAACATAAAAAAAATAGTTTCGAAATATTAAAGGGCAGAAAAGAGTTTGAAGACTTCTTTAAAGCCAAATTAAAACATTGGGGTGTAAAAGAGATTTATTTTTCAGATACACCAGATAGAATTTAGGAGTACCCAATGAAAAATAAATTTTTTAAATTTCATTTTAAAAATGAAAAAGTAGATAAGGTTGCAAGTTATAATATAAAATTTGATAATTTTTCTAAAGCAATGGAATTTGCTTATGATAAACTTGATAAATTGAACGAAACGGAAAATGGCTATAGAATTATAGGAATATATGAAATTATGACTAGACTAGGCAACTAGGAACTATTGGCCCCAACTAATTATAAGAGTATAAAATGACAAAATATTACTGGTGCGACGAAAAAACCAAAAAGAAAAAGGAAGAAGAAGAGTCTGTTACGGAGGGTCCCACCCCTATAATTTTTATGGGTGACCCCGGCGGCGGCCCACCTGATAATTGTGTAGACGTTCTTGATAACACCATCATGTTTTATGGTGAGGTCGATGAAAAAAACGCCAAGTCTCTCAATAAATCAATTCGAATGCTTGACAAAGAATTACAAATTTTTAAATTGAAATATGGGTGTGATTCCCCCCCTTTAAAATTATTTATTAATTCTTATGGTGGAAGTGTCTTTTCAGGCTTTTCTATTATGGACACAATTAAGAATTGTAAAACGCCAGTCCATTCTTATGTGGATGGTTCGGCTGCCTCTGCCGCCACTTTGATTAGTGTTGTGGCAAAAAAGAGGTTTATTTTTGCAAACTCGTTCATGCTTATTCATCAATTAAGTTCTTCGATGTGGGGAAACTATGAAGCGATGAAAGATGAGATGGAAAATTTAGATCTCATCATGGACAGAATCAAAAAGATTTACAAGGAACATACCAACATGACAACTAGACAAATCACAGCCATCCTTAAAAAAGATAAGTGGTTTGAAGCCGAGGTCTGTCTTGAACTTGGCTTGGTTGATGAAATAGTGGAAAATGGCTAAAAAAACTTATATCTTAGACACCAATGTATATTTAACGGATTCAGATGCGATATATTCATTTGGAAACAACGATATTGTTGTCCCCATAAAAGTCCTTGAAGAAATAGACAAGCATAAAAAGCGTCAAGATAGCGTCGGCTCAAATGCCCGCCGTATAATCCGTACACTGGACGAACTCCGCTCAAAGGGGAACTTGTCCAAGGGAGTGCGGATAAGGCGATCAGCGGGCCTCCTGCGGGCTAGGAGCTATGAATTAGGGCTACTTCCGCCGGGGTTTGACGATCGCGACCCGGACAACCAGATTTTAGCGACCGCCTTAAGCGAAAAGAAAGATAATCCTAGAAGGAAAGTTGTTGTTGTATCTCGCGATATCAACATGCGCGTCAAGTGTGATGCTCTTGACATTTTAGGAGAAGACTACGAAACTGAAAAGGTAGTCAAAAGCAGATCAGAAATTTTTACGGGAGTATCCAAACACTTGGTAGATGATCAGGTAATCGATCAGTTTTATGCTGGCGAAAATGTATTTCTAGACAAGGAGGAGGTCAAACTTTTTCCAAATCAGTTTGTACTGCTCGTTTCTCTATCAAACGAAAAGAAGACTGCACTGGCCAGATTTTTTAATTATAACAAACATCTGGGCAAAGTCATTGATCACTCCAACAAAAAGTGGAATATAAAGTCCAGAAATAAAGAGCAGGATTTTGCTTTGAATTTGTTGATGGACCCAGACGTTAAGGTTATAACCCTTGTGGGACCAGCAGGTACCGGTAAAACGATGATAGCGCTGTTTGCTGGCCTTTGTCAGGCTGTAGACGACTGGCACACCGTAATTCCCAAACAAGCGCGTTACAACCGCCTTATCGTCACTAGACCGATACAGCCCATGGGCAAGGACATCGGCTATCTACCGGGCAGCTTAGAAGAAAAAATGTCTCCATGGTTGGCCCCAATAAATGACAATCTTCAATATTTATTGGGTAACGGCAAAGATAGTTTGAAGGAATACGTCAACGAAGGCATTATTGAGATCGAAGCGCTGACCTATATTCGCGGCAGAAGTATAAACAACGCTTTTATTGTGGTTGACGAGATTCAAAACATGACGGCTCATGAACTTAAAACTGTTGTTACCCGTGTAGGTGACAATTCAAAAATTGTCCTGATGGGGGACATTGAGCAGATTGATAATGTTTATATTGATGAAACTACTAACGGATTGACTCACGCAGTAGAAAAATTCAAGGAGCATGATATTGCTGGCCATGTTACTCTTACGAGGGGCGAGCGTTCAAAAGTTGCAACACTAGCAGCAAAGGTATTATAATGGATTTAAAAGAATATATGATTGATTATGTTGGGAAAAAACACGACCCAAAAGATGATGACGTAACGGTTGCGATGGTAGCAGAAACCCTGTCAAAAGAATTTCCAGAATTTGTGCTCATGATAGCAGAGGAGAACTATCTTAGAGGGTATGAACAAGCACTTGATGATGTTAACTCAATAAGAGATAAGCATGGGCAACAAGCTAGAATACATCGCAAAGAGCAGCCACAGAAGGAGACTACTTCGTGAAAAGAAAACATAGAGTAAATTTTGAAAAGTTTCTTGAAGAAAAGGTCGCTGGACTTCGCGAACGATCTAAAGGGAAGCTACAACAAAAATTAAAAGATCAAGAGGGTCAAAAAGAAAAAACATTTGCAAAATTTTATGAGATGAGTTATAATGAATTACGTCGACTAGCAAAAAAAAGAAATATTAAAATTTGGCGTAAAACAAAAGAGGAATTAATTGAATCACTCATCGAACAAGAAAGACTACATTAGCTATTCACAATATAAAATGTGGACAGAATGTGGCCACAGATACAAATTAGCTTATAAAAACAAAGTACCATTTTATTCTAGTAACGAATATACTGCGTTTGGTACCGCAATACACGAAACGTGTGAAAAGGTCATTTTTGGAAATGAAAAGAAGGATCCAAATGATTTTTTTCTAGAAAGTTTCCAAGAAAGCCGCAAAGAAATAGAAAGCCCTAATGAGAAGTTGGCCTCTGAGATGATACCGCAGGCCAAACAAATATTAGAGAACGTACATGACGCTGTGGATGAATATTTTGGAAAGCGAGGTGTGGATTATGAGGTGGGGACTTTAGAAGAGCAGTTGTTTGTTCCAATCCGACCAGACCTTTCGTTTAAGGGGTATATTGATATAGTGTTAATGACTCCCGATGGAAAATATCACATAATTGATTGGAAAACATGCTCGTGGGGTTGGAACGCTAGGAAAAAGTCTAGTAAACTGATGACCTACCAACTAACACTTTACAAAGAATATTTTTGTAAAAAGCATGATATAGATCCAAAAAACGTTGAAACCTATTTCGCCCTGTTAAAACGAACCGCGAAGAAAGATAATGTAGAAATTTTTAGGGTTACTAGCGGCGAAAGAAAAACTGAAAATGCCCTTAAAGCATTAAATAATTTCATATATAATTGTAACAAAGGCGTATATTTTAAAAATAGATTATCGTGTAAATATTGCAGCTTTTATAAAACAGAACATTGTAGGTAGCATATATGGAAAATAAGAAAATTAAGGTTATAACACTCGGTGATATGCCGTTGGGCACATCCGGTGTTGGAAACCAGACACGATTTGTCATAGAGGCTCTTTTAGATTCTGGAAAGTTTGAAGTGTTTAGTCTGGGCGGTGCCATCACTCATCCCGAACACAAAATCATGACTACTGAAAAATATGGTAACGATTGGAAAATTTTGCCTGTTGACAAATTTGGCACAAAGGAAATAGTGCGTTCTATATTATGGAGAGAAAAACCGGACATTCTTTGGTTTATGACAGACCCGCGTTTTTGGGGCTGGCTGTGGGAGATGGATACGGAAATTCGACAGAATGTACCTATGGTATATTATCATGTCTGGGATAATTATCCGTATCCAAAATATAATAAGAAGTTTTATGAAAGTAACGATGTCGTCGTATCTATTTCTAAGTTGACCAACGATATTGTTAAGAATGTGGCACCTGATGTCGAGTTGCATCATATTCAACATGCAGTTAATACGGATATTTTTAAGGATCTCGGCTCAGAAGTCAAGAAAACTTTAAGAGAAAATAACAAAATTTCAGTTACGGGGGAAAATTTATCTGATCGGTTTGTTGTGCTTTTTAATAGCAGAAACGCCAGAAGAAAACATTCCGGCACTTTAATTTTTTGGTTTAAAGAGTTTTTAGATAAGATTGGGCACGATAAGGCGACTCTTTTAATGCATACGGAGCCAACAGACCCTAATGGTCCGGACCTAGAGGCAATTATACGGGACTTAGAGTTAGAGAGCGGCCAAGTATTATTTTCTAGAGACAAGGTGGATGAAACACAGATGGCGGCTTTATATAATTTGGCTGACACAACAGTAAACATCTCTGATGCAGAAGGTTTCGGACTTTCTTGTTTGGAATCTTTGGCCTGCGAAACACCAGTTATTGTTAATAAGACCGGCGGTTTACAAGAACAGGTGACGGACGGCAAGAACGAATTTGGTATCGGATTAGAACCTTCAAGTAAGATGATTGTAGGCTCTCAGCTTGTACCATATGTTGGAGAAGACAGAATTTCTAAAGAGGAATTTATTGGTGCTTTAGAAAAATTGTACAATATGTCGAGAAAAGAAAGACACAAGTTGGGAAAGCTGGGCAGAAAACATGTGATAAAAAATTATAACTTTGAAGACTTTAATAAAAGCTGGGTTGATCTTATGAGTAATATACATGAACACCATGGCTCGTGGAAAAACAAAAAAAATTACAAATCATACAGGATTAAAACATTATGAAAAAGAAGATATTGTTGGTAGGTCCCATATTAACACAGTCTGGTTATGGGGAACACACTAGATTAATATATCGGGCATTAAAAAGTAGAGAGGATCTATTCGAAATTTTTATTAATCCAATTGGCTGGGGCCATACTAACTGGGAAGGTGAAGCTTCTGAAGACCGACATGAAATAGATCAGCTAATCAATAAAACGTTTTTGCACATGCAAAATCAGCAGACTTTTGATACTACGATTATGGTCACCATTCCAAATGAATGGGAACAATACAGAGCCGCCCCGGAAAACATAGGTGTCTGCGCTGGAATCGAATCGGACAGAGTATCACCACATTGGCTTGATGCGGCAAACAAGTTTGTTGATAAAATAATTGTTCCTTCAAATTTTGCAAAAGATGTTTTCTTGGCCTCTTCGTGGGATGTCAAGGACCAACATGATAATCCACATACTTTAAAACTTCAAAAGCCGGTAGAGGTTGTAAATTATCATGCAGAAGACGAGTTTCTTAATCCTGATGAATCAATTATGTCTGATATAAAGTTTGATCATGATTTTAATTTTCTCTGTGTGGCACAATGGGGTCCCCGAAAGAACATCCACAATACAATAAATTCCTTTGTAAAAGAATTTAAGGATGATGAGGTTGGTTTGGTGTTAAAGGTTAACTTTAAGAATTCATCAACTATGGATTACTATGAAACACAGAGAGAAATAAACAGAGTTCTTAAAAACTATCCAGACAGAAGTTGTTCGGTTCATTTGATACATGGGTACATCAGCAAAGAGGAAATGGCATCTTTGTTGACTCATCCACAGATCAAAGCCATGATTAACTTTGGCCATGGCGAAGGATTCGGTCTGCCGCTATATGAGGCAGCCTATTGCAATTTGCCCATAATCAGCCATGATTGGGGCGGCCAAAAGGACTTTTTATATGCACCAAAAAAGAGCAAAAAGACC
>Ga0208790_1001246_pt1 | contig 11247 bp, 21 predicted proteins | sample 10_taG_FD_184083 | JGI IMG/M metagenome (GOLD analysis project Ga0208790, IMG submission 184083) | Marine viral communities from the Subarctic Pacific Ocean - 10_ETSP_OMZ_AT15264 metaG (SPAdes) (version 2) | ecosystem: Environmental > Aquatic > Marine > Oceanic | place: Pacific Ocean | collected... | reverse complement strand
AAAAAATATACCCTAAAAAAATTTAAGATCTCCCTTTACTAGTACCGAATGAGATGGGATCCTATATTTGCCCGCTAAGCCAAACGCTCACATAGTAGAACAACATACCATCTTCCCATAAGAACGGAATACTCACCCCATAAGATCCCCCACTAAAATATAATACGACATCCACTTACCTAATTACGACATTATTACCCAATTACCCCACATTATAATACTTTAGAGCAGAACTTGATGTGTTGTTAGTGTTCTTTTTTTTATTTATATGTATGTGGTTAGGAGCCGGGACTCCCGAACCTGGGCCGACTGTGTGCCCGCCCCGGAGTACCTTCCAAAAGTCTAATGTTCAAATTTTAGACTTTAATAAAAGGCTTATATAGGTGTCAAATTGACAATCCGGGCTGGATTTGCTATATTAAATGCATGGTTTGGGCGACTGGCCCAGCCACAATAAAGGAGTCGCTATGCATATCATGTATAATGGCTCTGAACTGGAAGTGCCTGACGGTTTGCTAAGATTGCGCTGTGACGGTCAGAATGAAGTCACCTTGCAGATAAGGCAGATTGCTAGTGCACCGGCTGAAAAGCCTAGGTTAAAAGAGCGTACGCGCAGAAGCAGGCCCGTATCTCGGCTCCCTAGACTTCAGAGGCCTAAGTGCAACCTGGATGTTGTGCGAGCAGTTCGGGGCATGGGCGCGAAAGAGCGTCTGAAGTTTGCAACTGGTTAGTCATGGGGCGGTTGGTATAACGCCCTATTGCTAAAAGGTTACAATGCTGTTATGGTTGTGATGTTGTAAACAAGTGGTATTAAACTCATGTACCTTTGGTCTATCGTATTGTGAGTCTTAGCGGGAATTGGTGCCGGGCTTGCCCGATGTACTAGAACGTACTGACGACCAGTGTATATCCACGAGGATAACGAAGTCTAGACTCTGTGAGAAACAATTTAGAGTGACCAACCGGGGAACCGGAGTTGTACTAGAGCGACTTGTGATCTTTGGGCTTCGGCCTATGCCCGGAATGTTCCGGGTAGGGAAAAAACGGTATTGCCAGGGGCTAACGCCGTGGACGACGAGATAATGCAGGCACTCTAGGTGTAGGGGTATGGGGGTTAAGGATAGTTGGGTGTAGACCCTTCAAGCCTGATAATCAGTCTGTTTAGAGGATTACATTCGTAATCCGCAACTAAACAGGAGATTGTCCAACAATGGATATCATTAAAGAAGGCAAGGCATTAGGTACTGCTATCTCAAGAGCAGTGAGTGCATTGAAATCAATGCAGGATCGGGTCCATATGTTAGTGGTTAGTTCCATGTGGCACTACTACGAACATGGCGATAGCACCTACCTGACCAAGTTGGCAGCAGGTGTGACGAAGTGTGACGGGGTCAGAAAAGAAAGGCTGATCGGTTACATTACCGAATCTTGTGGGCTTAACTGGGACCAAAAGAATGGCAGGTTCAAGAAGGCCAAGGATTCTACCTTTACGAAGGGTAGCGAAGGTAATCCTGATTTCCCGCTGGATCGACTTTCTGCCGAACGTTGGTACGAGTTTGAGAGTGGTGATGAGGTTCCGGCGTGGCTCCTGAAAAAGGTGCTACGGCAAGCCAACAAAGCCATTTCGAACAATTCCGACGATGCCAAACTTCAGGTTGTTGACGCATGGGCAGAGTATGAAGCCCTACAAACAACTATGAAAGAAGTTGGCCTGGGCAGACCAGCGCTCGAAGAAGTGGCATAGTTGTGGGTGATTACATCCGAAAGGGTGTAATCCTCTAAGCAGACTAACCAGGAGAGTGTAAATATGTCAGAAAGAATGAAGGTCCTTGTAGAACTTCTCATTTGGGCTGAGGAGATGTATGAGCATTATAATACCATATCTGGAGATTATCCGGACGGTTGTAAGTCGGAAAGAGAGCAATGGTACTCAGTCAAAAGAAACTTAGAGTTGAAGGTTTTGCATGAAGCAAAACTGTGAATTCCGGCAAGGGGCATGATGTTGGCCCCAGTGAATCCACCCTGAGTCATGGTGGTAAAATGAACTGGCTCCGGGGTATTTGATAGCCGTATAGGGATACCCTGCACTTATCGGCTAAGTCCTGAGTATGACTGTAAATAACTGCTCGCTAAGCGCGTACCAGTAAACAGTATGCCAGGGGTATTGGGTAGTAGATTCCCCCACTTCTGGTGACCGTCGAATCTGTAATCGTCGGGGTTCTATGATCCGAGGGATAAAAACTGAGGTATGGCCGAATGGATACGCGCTAAACTGTCCTGAGTATGACAGGCATTTAGATCGGGGTTGCAGATGGTGCATAACTGCCGGCAATACAGCCGTCTTAAAACTACAGACCATCCAGTCGACGGCTCACGATAAATGTAAAACTGCTCACCTAGCATCTTGTAGAGAGGTACAGGAGGTTAACAAATGGGGCACTCTGGTGACCGAAGGTGCCTAGAGCAGAGCCTCCTATCCTGTCTACTTTCTCGTCCTAAGCATGACTGGAGTAAAAAGGCTTGATTCTGATATAATCTTAAACTATCGACAGCACCGAACGCTTTGTTATGCCGTGGGTTTAGGGCTGTCCAGTCAAACAACGGTATTAAACAGTTTAGGGGTGACGTAGAGTTAATCATTATAAGCCCACAATTACGGAAGATCGGCGGTATGAGCGAGCGTAACGTGGCCGGTATGCGTCATAGGGTAAAAGAGCACCCATATGTGGTGACCATTAACAACCCTTCCCAACGGGCCGAGTGGTATTCGGAACAACCCTAGTAAGTGCTCCTTCAGTCCTGGGTACGACTGTAAATAAAGGCCCATTTAATTTTATTGCAGGTGTTTATCCGCCTTACGGCCTTGCCATTGACGGCTCTGAACTGTAACACCAACGAGGAATCTCTTAATTGAGGTGCTATACGTCTACAATACACAGTAGATACCTTAGCGACCTGCAAACAGTCCTGAGCACGACTGTAGGATAGGGGTAGTAACCTATTCTAAATAACTGCTCACATTTCTACACAAAAGAGGTAATGCTGATGCGTATTTGTGAAAAGTGTGGTGCTTCAGGGTTAGGGGTAAACTCTGTAGGTAGCGGAGGTTTCCCTGTGTACAATGCGAGCACTAAAGTGTGCGATACTCTTTGCGAAACGTGCTATGAAAAACTCAGATCAGCAAGAGAAAGATTTGAGCCTGGTACTGAGTGGGTAACTCTTCTTTTGTTGCACCCTAGAACGAGTCGAAAGACGGTATAAAAAAACTACCCGTATGGTGGACGATGCGGGAAGGTGCAACCAGTCCTGGGCACGACTTAAAACTGCCTACATTTGTCTAAAAATGCCTCTGTAGTACCCCCCTACCGCAGAGGTGTTTTTGCATAGTATTACGCCTTTGAAATCAATGACTTACGGAGGTGTATTTTAAGAAGGACAAACCCAAAAGTGATACAACAAGGAGAAGCGTGATGACTGACAGGAACTACAAAGTAAGCGGTAAAAAGATGTTACCTAAGAAGGGTAACCGCGAGGGTTATTACGCCAAGAAATTACGGCGCATAGAAGAAAGAGAACCCAACTGTGAAGAAACTGTGCTTACAATTAACCCATTGTTTCTAGCATATTACGAAATGATGGAAGAAAGAGAAGCCAGTAAACAGGAGAAGACTGATGACTGATAGGAAAAAAGCAGAAATCATTTGCTCAGAGATCAGGGAATACATGAGCAGATTTATTGACACTGACGAAAAGGTTGTTGATATGCTGTGCGATATTGTCAGTGAAAATTTAATCAAGGAGAAGACTGATGAAAAAGAAAGATTTCAAAAGTTTCTTGAAATATCTGAATAGTTTTGGTCTGCTAGACAGAAGCAAAGTGCCACAAGAATACTATCGGGCATGGAAAATTGTGGTTCTTGGCACTAAGGAGTATGGCACCGGAAGAACTACAAAGATGTTCTTAGACTCTGCTTTTAGAACTTTCAAAGAGGAGAAGGCTGATGACTGACAACATGACCCTGGAAGAAGTAAAAGACAAATGGTTTACGGCTTTGCAAAGCGACCTTGAGCACGGTGTTGCTTGGATGAATGAGGATGCGTCAAGGGAATTCGCGAAACGATACCCGATGATTTCCGCATTTAGCGAATGGCTCAACAACAAGGAGAATAACATGACAATTTCAGAATCAGAGGCGCGTCTGTGGCGCAAGTTAAACGAGTCAAAAGTGAACACGGCTCTATTATCAACCGCTATAGCGCATGACATTTTCTACATTATTTTGCATGAGTTGGTGGCGAAGCATCACGGCACAAAGATTAATCACATTGTGGCCGATGACTCTTGGGATGCCATTGAAAAAGGGCAGATATGCGAGGCGATTGAAGTGCATCTGGACAGCGTTCTGGATTTCATCGCGTGGAATGAAGATGAAAGCACTCTAAAGTCATTTGGCGCAAGTCTTAGCGACACCCCATAAAGGAGAATACTGATGACTGAGTTAAAAATAACACTCAAAAGATCAGATGTAGTTAAGATGCTGATTGATGGCTGGACTACAAGTGAATTAAAGGCTGTTGCTTTTAAGTTAGGTATATCAGGTGAGGTTCCGGAGTTAAGGGCTCAAGTAAAGTTTGCTTTGATGACACCTGTAATTAAGTGGAGTAATACTGATGAGTAATTCTAAGAAATTATGCCCAACGTGCAAAGAGAATCCAGTTGACGTTTGGTGTACTTTGCAGACAGGTAAACTTATGTGTGAAGAGTGCTATACTGAAAAGTATATTGCGCCTCACTGTGAGGAGATGTATAATTGGCAACATGAAGAATGGAAAGAGGGACAGGCTGAACAGGATTAGTGGGCAGACGCCCATTATGTTGGGAATTATTCCACAAAACTGGAGTTTCTATGTCTAGATCAAGGAAGAAAACATGCATATCAGGCGCAACCTTGTGTGTATCGGAGAAAAAAGACAAGATTGCTAACCATAAGCGAGAGAGAATGGCTGTCAAGCAGGCGATAATAAATGGTGATGAGTTGATGCCACACTATCGTGAGGTATCTGATCCCTGGGTTATGGGAAAAGATGGCAGGTTTTATTTCGGAAACAAGCCGGACCTTAAGCATCTTAAGAGGAAATAATCATGAGTGTGAATCCTATGCTGTCAGATGGTGACATGGTTTTAGTTAGGGGTACTTGGTACTCTTACGAGCATGCCGAATTTGACGAAGATCAAATGACATTTGTATATATAACCGACGATGATGGAGGAGAGCACGTTGTATATCCTTTTGATATAGACATGGTTAAACCGTGGTATTCGGTAAAGAATTCTGCTAAACTAGCAGAGTAGGCAACGCATCAGCCTTATGGTGTAATCAGGAGAAGTGTAATGGTATTCCACTTTAATGGTAAGCTGTATAATGGTGAGGAAGAGAGGGAAATTAGAAAAATCTTTGAGTCTTTCAAGCGCGGAAGAGAGGGTAGAAGTATCTCTAAACCTAGGCAGTCCATAACCCATAACCGCTGTCGTTTTAAGGATGGTTGTGTTGAGATTCTTATGAGCGATGAGGAGATGGAGCAGGCTTACAATGATATAGGTAAAACCTGGGAGGATGTCAAAAATGAATGCGTATGATGATGAAGATATTGTCATCTCGTTTGATGACCTCGTAAGTAGTGCTATTCCAGTGAAAGAAACGCATGATGGGGAAGAGGTTACTGTCTACCGACTAGGCCCGGGTGACGCTAGCCCCCATATGTCATGCAATATAGCGAAGGATAAGTGTGCTTCATTGCTTGTCATCGCATCATATGGGCCTTCATTTTTAATTCATTGAGGTATTATTATGACTGATATTACTATCACGCCTAGTCAGATCTCCGGTATACTATCAGAGGCTATAAAACATGGAATCTCTGTCATGTTTGCGGGAGAGCCTGGTATAGGCAAGACAGAAGAAGTAGAGAAAACTGGAAGAGAAACGCTTGGCGCTTATATGGATTGCAGGCTTGCAAGCAAGGAACCTGTAGATTTTATGGGCATACCAAAGGAAGTAAATGGGTTTACCAAGTTCATTACTCCCGAGTTTCTTCCTAATGCTGAGCGTGATGGGCCGACAGGCTTGTTCGCTATGGATGAGTTTGGAGATGGGCCTCAAGCGGTTCAATTAGCAACACAACAACTGATACTTGAGCACAAGATAGGAAGTTATGTATTTCCTGAAGGATGGCATATGTGCGCTATGATGAACAGGAAAGAGCAGGGAGGAGTAAATCGTGGCCTGTCTTATGCGTTGCAAAATAGGTTCATGCATGTAACAGTATGTTGTGATGTGCCAGAGTTGTTGACGCACTTCATTAGTAAAGGTGTTGATCCTATTGTTACCTCGTTTCTTAAGATGCACTCTAACCTGGCTCATAAGAGGCCGGAAAAGGGTACTAATAATTGGGCGTGGCCTTCACCAAGGAATTGGGAAAGGGTTTCTATGATTAGACAGGGGAGACCTGATGAGTCTATCAAGTTCCAGTTATATGCATCACTAATAGGAGAGGGTGCCGCGGCTGAGTTCACAGCACATGAACAGGTAGCAGATCAAGTTCCTGACCCAGAGAAGTGCATAAAAGAACCCACAAAAACCATGGTTCCAGAGCATCCAAGTGCACAGTATGCTATTGCAGTTGCGCTATCGCACTGGATGAGTCTTGAAAATATAGGTAATGTAATGAAGTATCTTGCGAGAATGCCCTCCGAATATGCTGTTACTAGCATTCTTGAGGCAAGAAAAATCAAGCCTGAGATTGCAGATACTGAGGAGTTTGGTGAGTGGGCGACAGAAAACGTTGACATTATACTAGGATAATATTATGACACTACAAACTAAAGCAGTACTGTTACACGCTGCGTTCTCTATCCCATCAGGGAGGAGGGTAGACAAGGTAATATCTGATAAGGTTGCAGACGATTATAACGTAAGTGGTGGTCGTGTTCAGTCTGGAAACTTTAACAAAATAACTATTGCCTCGTCTTATCTTAAGCCTTTCATGACGATAAAGAGAACGGTGGAGCAAGCCATTGAGCGTATGACATTGCCTTACCTGCATGAGAATGATAAGATGTACATTCTCCCCAATGGTAAGATCATGGACTTTGCAGATGTGTGGCGTAAAGCAGAGTCTAATTGGAACTCACACTTGCTTGAACTTAGAACAAGTAAGTATGATGAAGCCCTTAACGAGGCAAGAAAGAGGTTGAATGACCAAAGCGGTGGTATGTTTCTTGAAGATGACTACCCTAGTGTTGAGAAGTTCATCAGCAAGTTTAATATAGAAAAATTTATTAGACCTATTCCTGACGAGCATAGCATGGAATTCCTTACTTCAGTAAGCGAGTTAGAGGCTGCCAGCATACGAAAAGAAGTGAAGGAGAGTATAGAGGGCAGTATGGAGACGGCAAAAGAGTGTTTGTTTTCAAGGATTTATAACGAGATGGACAAACTTCGCAGCATTCTTGAAAGCGATAGTCCGCGCATATTCGAGGCACGAATGGAGCGTATACAGCAGTTGGCAAAGTCTATTAAAGACCTTAACTTTACAGACGATGAGAGGTTGGAAGAAGTAGGGTCCATTATGGAGCGTGAGTTATGCCTTAGCGCGGATCAGTTACGAGGAGATGAGGCCAGGCAAGACGAAGTTATAGAGGTTGCTAATACAGTTATCAATAAGGTGTGCGGTTATGATGAAATTGATAACACAATGGAGAAACTGTATGGATACAGATCGTAAGTTGCAAATAGCAAGGTCGCAGGTGTTGATGGACTTCCCTTTCTTTGGGCACTTGTTGTTAAGCATGGCGCTAAAAAAGAAGGATGACATTCCAACATTTGCGACAGATGGTGTGTGTATATATTACAATGAGGATTATCTAAACACTCTTAATATAGATACACTAAAGTTTGTGTTGGCGCACGAAACTATGCACCCCGCACTCTTCCATCTTACCAGGAGAGTGAATCGTGATCCTGTTTTGTGGAATATAGCAGGAGATTATATCATCAATTACATCCTTGAAAAAGCCGGGATGAAACCACCGGAAGATGTTTTACTTGATGATAAGTATGATAGTAAATGGAATACTGACATGGTGTACGAGGACATAAAGAAAGGTGCAAAGAAAATATCTATAGGAACCTTGGGAGAGATGCCCTGTACTGGACACTTTACGGATGGCACCGATGGTAGCGATGCGTCTAATTCGGAGATGGAAAACCAATGGAAGACTAAGATTATCTCAGCAGCAACCTCATGTCAGCAGCGTGGCACTATACCAGGGCACTTCAAAGAGTTGATAGATGAGATACGCAATCCAAAAGTGGATTGGAGAGATAGATTATATGCCCTTGCTACTGAGCCGATGCGTGATGATCACTCATGGAGAAGGCCTGCTCGTAAGTTTATAGGGCAGGATCTTTATCTTCCATCTTGTGTAAAGATTGATGGGCTGCGTAAGATTATCTTTGCTGTTGATACAAGCGGGTCAATGGATACTGAGTTACTTGTCCAGGCTTGGTCAGAAATTGTATCTGTAGTGCAGGACTGTGATGTAGATGAGCTTATCATGTTAGATGTTGATGCTGATATTAACAATGTAAGAAGGTTCTCAAAAGATGATCTGCCTAACTCATTAGAAGTAATGGGCAGAGGAGGCACAGCCTTTGAGCCTGCGTTTGATTGGGTTGTTGAGAACGATGAAGATCCTGCTGTGTTAATATATTTCACGGATATGTATGGATCTTTCCCTAAGTATGAACCAGATTATCCAGTGATATGGGTTAACTATGGTGGTAAAGGGGGTGGTATGGACTGCCCGTTTGGCGAAGTGTTAGACATAGAATAGGAGAAAACAATGAGTTATTTATCTCATGACGATTTTGTAAGGTCGGAGTTCAAAGACCTTTCAAAAGTAAAAGAGTTCCATGATTACGAGGTAAAGATATGTCGTTTAGACAATGGCATGCACCTCGTTAAGGAAGAAGATGGGTATGCTTTGATGGCGGATACAAAAGAGCATGGCGCAGACTCTTATGATAAGGAAGGGTGCGCCCAACAAACAAGAATCAAATATTATAATAACGGAAATATTATGATTGATTTTAGCGAAGGCCATCACCATAGATACTATCACGCAAGGCAGATACAAGGACTACTATCATATCTGCCAGAGAATGTGCATTTCTATGAGACAAGAGATAAAACATTCTTAATATATGATAAAGATGAAGTCGACGTAAGGCGTAGAAATTATAATGTTATGAAGGTATATGAATTCAAAAAGAGCAAGGTTGTTTTGAAGGCTGACGGCTCTGTCAAGGGGGCGAAAGAAATAAAGAGAGGCCCGAAGAAATTCGCTGAAGATAAGCCCATGAAGGAGCAATTAGAAGCAAAGCACTTTAGGGAGATGACAAAGGCTAGGCTTGATAGTGATTTTATTATTGATCTGAATAAGTTATATGCTACGTTTCGAGGCATACATACAGGTACATTTCACATGGCGCTTGAGATGCATCGACCATCTAAATTAAGCGAGTACGGCGGTGGTCCAAACTCTGGCTTAATAAGGAAGTTACATGTTGCTAGATTTATAAACGATCCGGTTGATATTGTACGAGCAAACAAGTTAGCATTAAGTATTTGCTCTGATATACCTGATAGTTGTGTAGGTCCTAACATAAGTGCGCTGAGAGATAAAGAAAATGCAAGCTAACTTATTTAATAACCATGTAGACCTAACAGAGGAAGACTATAATATACTTATAGACTTGCTTGACGAGTCATCATTCAGTGTAGATGATGGGAAAGATACTACAATCATGTCCGATATGACCAGGCTTAGAATGAGAGGGTTCGATATGATCCAGTGTTATGATATAATGGAAAGCACTGATAATAATCCTTTCGGATATTATGATTGAGTATGGTATAATATATAGGAGGATTATGAAAGACAAAACCATTATATCTTTGTTTGATTATTCGGGTGCCTGGTCTCAGCCATACCGAGACGCAGGCTATGATGTAATCCAAGTAGATATAAAACATGGGCAGGACATAAGATGGGCTTATCATATGGACAAGGATGTGCAAGGTATACTTATGGCACCACCCTGCACTGCGTTTGCTGTGAGTGGAGCGCAGTACTGGAAAAAGAAGGATGAGGATGGTCGCACCCTGGAAGGTATGGCATTAGTGGATGCATCTCTAAGGTTCGTTGCTATCTATAACCCTGTTTGGTGGGTGCTTGAGAACCCTGTCGGTAGGCTGAAACGTTGGCTTGGGCCACCTACTCTTATGTTTAATCCATGTGATTATGGTGATCCTTACACAAAGAAAACATTGCTATGGGGTAAGTTTAATATACCTAAACAGAATAAAGTAGAGGCTAAAAAAGTATGCACCCAAGGGAGTTGGATACAGAAACTAGGTGGTAGTTCTGAGCGAACTAAAGAACTTAGAAGTATGACACCCCCTGGGTTTGCTAAAGCATTCTTTAATGCTAACCCTTAATGTGGTATAATATATAGGAGAGAATTATGTTAGACCTTGATTGGCGAGAAGATGGGACAGATAAGGGGTTGGATTTACACTGGTGCGGAGAAGGTTATCTCTTTAAGGAAGATGAGTTTCAAGATGAGGTTATATTGCATTTAGATTGGGATGAGGTTGATGCTTTGATATCTTTAGCCCTTGCATATAGAGAACTTAAAAGCACTAAGGCTAGATTAGGACTTCCACTTTTAAGGGAAGGTGGCGGAGGTGGTGGTGGTAACGAAGGTAACGAAGAATTAGATTCTAACTATGGAGGAACTAAATGAAAACATTTGAGGACTTTGGTATTAAACTAGGCAGAGCAACGTCTGGCCAAACCCATACCCAATGTCCTAGTTGTTCTTCTCAGAGAAAAAAGAAGAAAGCTGCATGCCTGTCTGTTAATATAGACGAGGGGATTTGGTTGTGTCATCATTGCGGATGGGCTGGCACCCTGGCTAATGGTAAGGATAATGTTGGGCCATCAGCGCTTCACTGGCGTAAGCCTAAGTACGTTAAGCCTGATCCATTGCCCACAACTAACTTGAAATCCACTATAGTTAAGTGGTTTAAGGATAGGGGTATAAGTGAAACTACATTAGTTGAAACTGATGTAAGCGAGAAGAAAGTGTACATGCCACAGTTAGAAGATTTTACTATGGC
>Ga0208790_1001243_pt1 | contig 11262 bp, 8 predicted proteins | sample 10_taG_FD_184083 | JGI IMG/M metagenome (GOLD analysis project Ga0208790, IMG submission 184083) | Marine viral communities from the Subarctic Pacific Ocean - 10_ETSP_OMZ_AT15264 metaG (SPAdes) (version 2) | ecosystem: Environmental > Aquatic > Marine > Oceanic | place: Pacific Ocean | collected... | reverse complement strand
CCTGATAGCTGGCAGCATGTGGTTTGGGTCAGTGACAAGCATCCAAGATGCCCAGTAACAGGAAGGGAAGATTTTGGTACGAACAGAAAAATATATATAAATGGAAAAAAAGTAACTGATGACCTTATTCCCGAGGCGAGTCCTATAGATTGTTATGGTCCCCAAGGGTACAATAGTGTTGCCAGTAGTATTGGTTTTTATATGTGTGGACCCAACAGAAACAATCCGTCTAACGGATATGACCACCAAAGAGCGTGCTATAAACAGGTTGCTTCCTGGGACAAGGCACTAACAGATGATGAAGTTGAAAAATTATACAGTAATGGGTATGGTTTAGACCCAAGTTCCATTGCGCCTAGTTCGTTGAGACTGTGGTACCCGTTGGGAGCCTGTGAAGGGTCTGGGGATTTCTCTGCAGGCACGAACAATGCTAGTAGAACTAATGCAATTAATAAGGCTGGTGCTGTTCATGCAGATGGTTCTGGGTATGGAACTTTTATAAACTACAATATGGATAATAATCTTAATACGGTAGAAGGCAGAGAATTTTTGGCTGACGTCATCAGAACAGACAGTCCTCGTCATAGTCAAACACCTCTATATAATTTTGCAGACTTAGATGAGCATCCGGAGTATCGATTACTAGCTAAAAAGGTATTCATGCCTGGAGGTTTGGAAATTCCGGATAATTCTGACCATAATGATTATATTCAAATCGAATGGACACTTAAATTCTAATGAGACAAAAACATTACCAAGAAACATTTACTCCAAAAGGATATTTGGAGATTTATAAGTTATTCCCCGATGGAACTCAAGAAGTTGTCCTAAATGACCATAATGTGATTACGTCAGGACTAGGTGTAACTATGTCTCGTTTATTTTCTGAGGAATCTCCAGGAACTCGTGTTGTAGATGAATATAGAATTGGATACCTACAACTCGGTTTATCTGGAGACAACGAACCTTTTACTTCTATGGGTTCTGGAATTGGAGCTTTAGGAGCGTCTTTAACAGCTTCACAGTATGGAAGTACGACGTTGGATGTCAGAACACATAATGTTTGGGCAAGTGGAACACTTCAAGCAGGAGAAGCTTTCTTGGTAGTGCCAGAAAGCATGATTGGTAGACCCGCTGAGGACAGAGTGGTTTACCAGCTTGTTCTTGACGAAAGTACTGCAAATGATTTGTCAACACCACTTAATGAAATTGGTTTGTTTTCCAAAAATCCTTTCGGCACTAGCACTCACGGCTCAATACTTTGTGCGTATAGAGCATTTTCAAATATTACAAAAAGCAGCGCGTTCTCGCTTGTTATACGCTGGACACTTGAATTCTAATGGGATATCTCGACGATAACAGTTCTTCTGGTGGGTACTACGTTTTTAGTGCGAATTACCCAAACAAAGTATTTAAATTTGATGCAAGTACTTTCTACAACTGGGAGCAGGATAATCTTCCTATTACCGATTTAGAAAATAGAACAGATTGGTTGTACAACAAAATGGGTATGCCCGGCAGTAGTATGCCAGACGCTACTTTTGTTTTGTCTAGCACTGCTGATAATACGTACAATTGTTTTGATGATATTAAAGATATTACAGATAGACTCCCAAAAAGAATTACATCTAAAATTCTTATTGAGTTGTGCTCATACGGAGATTTAGGAAGGTTAAAATTACAGGATATTTCGGTTGAAGATGGTGGCGCTTTAGAGATTATTAGTAGAAACTCTCTAAACAATGATGATGTGGCGTATGACAGTAGATTTGAGTCGGCTGACGTATCTTCAATTAGCAATTGGCCTAAGAACAAGTGGAGACTAGGTATTGGAACGCTGGAAAATCGAACACTTATAACTTCGGTATCAGCAGTCGCGAATTCTGCAGGATTTGATGAGATAACTGGTGCGTCTTCTGTTCGCTTACAGACTGGCTGTTTCGTATCTGGAAGTACTGGGTGGAATGGTTCCCATAGAACATTTTGCAAAAGCAGCACTGGGACCGATGGCGATGGCATTTACATGAGTTTTGCTCATGGAGGGGGTACCCTTGGTACAGAATTGACCGGACCTTTAATTGCTACTGATTTTACTGACAATCCAAACAAGTACGGTTTCCTTGTATCGGCTTATAATGCCGTCAATGACGCAACTATTAAGTCTCATGATGCGTCCCCGAACAAGTACAGCAACAATGATTTTCAAAGTAACTCTTTAACGACGACCTACGCTAACAGTGAACAGGCGGAACTTGCTGTTAATTTTAAGACATATGGAAATTATTTTTCTGCCGTTGATATTTCTAACTGTAAAGGTCCCATTACGCTCACTAACATATGTGTAGATTCTGCTTCTGGCAGTGATAATCTTGGTGTCCAGGGTCGCACTATGCATAGAGGTAAAGCTGGATTTTCTGTCACTAATTCTGACGGTATAAATTTACAAGGATGTGCTGCAGCTAGAAATAGGTATTATGGTTTTATGGTTGATAATTCTAAGGTAAAAGTTTCCAGAGGAATTATCGCATACAGAAATTACCCCCTTTACAATCAGACTAGAGCTGCAAGTGCATTACCCTCTTTAAACGCAAATGAAGAATTTGAACAGAATGCTAGTGTTATTTGTAGTGGAGTTGGCTTTTATGCGAATAACTCAGTAGTACTGTTTGATACGTCATCTGATAATTTTAACAATGTAGAGGCAGAAAGACCCAGCCGCCTGCTGTGTGATTTCCACTCTAACGGAACTGGGTTCTATGCTAAGAATAGTCATATCCTGGGAGGCGTGGGAGGGAATAAAAAGATTACTACCCAAGGTGGTGGCAATGGTGATTGGAACTCCACGTTACTAAGAGCGTCCTGCAATACTGGCGCAGGATTCTTATTGGAGAATAGTGTCTTCAAGTATGAAGGGATTCCTTGGGCAGCGGGTAATGATACTTTCGGAATGGACACTAAAAATTCTATTGTGGAATTTGGAGGTGTTGTTGCGGAGCACAACGGTTTGGGAGGTCTGAGATTTGGAGGGTCTAATGTTAAACATGGATTAGGTATTGATAAGTATTACTGGTATTTGTTCAATAATGCCTATTATTATCAACGTTACTGTCAAGGAGCTAACCGAGCTTCAGTATGTTTACATGAGAATGGTGGACCAGGAATGATTATTGAGAAAGGCTCAACCTTTGAACCAGTAAAAGTACAAAGTATGGATAAAGTTTATGGCTATGTTGGAGGACAGACCTCAAACTCGTGGTTATCTTTAAATCATTTGGGCGCTAGTGGTCAAATGGGTTCCACTAATCCAGACGGAAGTTACCATGGAGGAATGGGTAATGTTATTGTTAGAGACCACTCAACAGCCGAACTTATACACTATGGAGCTGTTGCTGGCGCCACTATTCCAGACGTGCCAACGAGGGGAGGGTGTTTGTCCGTAACGAATAATTCTAGGTGTACCTTACGAGGAACTTCGTTTGCGAATACGTGTATGTCAGCAAAAACTAGTCTCAGCCTGGATTCCATGTCTCGTCTCGAGCGTTCCTGGCACTGTTCTAATATGTACGCTGGACAAAACTCACAAATCTATGTCATGGGTCCAACCAAAATTTCTGGATTTGGTATTGGAGGTTTAGCTGAGGATAATTCGATTATTAAGTTTTGCCCTCACTTAGATGAGTATGGCAATTTTGATTTTGCAGGGTATGCTTTGAGTGGATTAGCAGGTGTTCCATCAACCGGAGAAAATCACACGAAAGTAGAGATTCACTCGACTAGGTCTTGTCTTGTTGCTAATAGAAATTCAACTATTGAAATGAAGCATCTAGGAGGTAGCGCAAATGTTGAGGCTTCTTCAACTAATTTAGCGTTGGGCTCACAAACTGCGGATTTCGCAGCTAATGGAAGGCTTGCCCATTACTGGGGGACTGGAGCTGGATATATGCAGTTTTACCCTCATGGATTTACTCAAGAAATTTTAAATACTACTGGAGGGAAGGGCTCCAGCCGTAATTTCCAAAGCCAACTGAATCTATCCCAGACAGGATATTCGAAACAGTATGGAAGTGAAAAAAGTAAATCACTTTTAGGGAGAACTAGTAATTTTCACGGAGTGGCTTACACTACTTCGTCCATGAGTACAGCATTTCCTTTAGGGGCTCAAGAAGATATGAGCACTGGAGGTATGTGTGTTCGAGCTCTTGGGGGGAGTAATATTATTGCAGACTTCGTAAACTTCCCAATGAGTATGTGTCCATCTTCTACGTCTGGAGTATACTATAATATTGCAGGGTCTGGTAATGAGCACGTAACTGCCTATGATGGGTTATACGGAAGAAATGGAGGATTGGGTCATAAAGAACATCGTTATGGTGGCAGTCAAATCTTTATGTGGAATATCGCTGATAATTCTAGGTTAAAAGCTTCTAACCTTTTAGTCTCTGGTGTTGACCCATCCTCCGTAGGCGGTGTAGTACGAGAACGGACCAAAGGAAGTCTTCATATTGGAATGGGGGCCGGTTTGGGAGGTGCAGGGACTGGATATCATGGACCTGCTGGAAAATGGGGCTTAACTGGTAGGGATTTAGATGCAGCACCTCTAGACTATTATGGCAGTGACGGTAACGCTTGTTACACCATCGCAGGTTCTGATAGAAGTTATTTAGCCCCGTCTTCAACGACTAGAGCGGAGTATTTAAATAGTGGTCCGTTCCGCTTGATGCTTAGTGTCCCTTCTGATTTGGTTGGAGCATTTGAGTTCCAAACATCAGCAAATAACCAATACAAAAAGCTTCAACAGTCCCCGGGCGATGGAGATACATCGAATCGCCTCGAAGCGTCCGCACTTGGAGGAACTCCCGTTTCTCAGGTAATATCCCAAGGATATACGTCACCTGGATGGTCTATGTCCGCATGTCCAGCAGCTGATTCCAGGGGTTGGTCTGTAATTGACCAGATGTGGCATAGTGACACCAGCGTGATTGCCAACTCCGACCAGAAAGGTTGGGCTGGAGAAGACAGAGGAGAAACAAACCCTCGTGGCTACGGATATATGTTAGGCAAGGCTATTCCAGGAGCCCATCTAGAGGATATAGGTCGTGCCGGTACGGCATTAGCCCATGCTATGGGCTACGGAAGAAGATTCGGAGATGTAGGGTTAGAGGATTACTCTCAGATGTACGCATCCACCGAAGACGGCCTGGTGCAACCAGCACAAGGAAATGTTTTATTTGCAAGACCTTATATGGATTGGGGTGGAATGTTTAGAAATTATCTGGATGAGTCTGCTGCTGATGTGTTTGCTAATTCTAAACACTTGGCTAATAGCCAAAATATTAGAGGGTGCACTATCTACCGTTCTTCCTACAATCCTCATGAAGGAGGTGAAGGTAGGGATGCTGCCAATTCGTCTAACCAAGCTCTTACTTTTGGAGTAGGATGCAGGTCTTTAAATATTTTTGATTTAGAGGAGCTAGTTTAATGTCAATTAATCGCAATATTAGATACTACAAACCAAATGACCCATACTACTATGAGGTCGATAATCTTCCGCTTCAGGACTTACTAAACAATGATGTAGATTTGCAGGCGCAAGTCAATGCTCTTGATTCTAAAATTTCTGGGCTTGGTTCCGGTGGAGGTACCGGAGGAGGTGGAGGTACAAATTTATTAAGTACAAGGAGAGGTTTTGATGAACTAAGACCTTACACTGATGGCTCTAGTAAAATTTATGTACGTGCTGGAAATTTTATTTCTACCATGGGGACTCCTGCCACTAGACCTAATGGATTGTTGGAAGGTACTCAATTTAAAAATCTTAATCATTCAACTGGACAAGGTACGGAAGAGTCTGATAGTGGGCAAATAGGACGAACTGCGGTTGTCCAATTTGGAAGTATAATTGACCCAAATACTGGGGCTACGGCAGACCAAGGTATTAGTATTGAAGCTTATATTGGAGATGGAAGCGAGTTGTGGTTTGATACAGCTACTACTCCTCCACCTGCCGCAAGACTAGACCTTGTCTATGTTCAAGCACTTCCTTCTATGGACCAGATTGAACTGGATGGCGCTGGTTTAGATTTAGATAAAACAAATCAAACTAGAGCAAGGCTTGGAGTTATTAAGGGGGCTGGTCTTGTAAATGCTAATAATACTAGGGAGGATAGATTTTCCGACCCTAATTCTCAGCTGAAAGGCAGAACGATGGCGGGACAGGCAGTAATTTCTGACCCGCCCGGAACAGGTCCCTACAATGACCTGTCTTATCTTATTAATACTACAGACTGGGGATGTGTCCCAGCCCCGGATGATATTTTACATCAGAGAGTTTTTTGGAAGTCTGGTTCCGACGGCTTAAGTATCGATTTTAATAACTCTTCGATTGCTGACGCACTTGGTGGTCCGCAAGGTGCTCTTGCAGGATTACCGATTTGCTATGTTATTGTACCTCTTGGTCCAGCAACTCCATCTCTCTCGGAAGAGAATATAATTGATATTAGACCATTCTTCCGTACGTCAGAATTAGCTTATTCAGACCGAACAGCAATTCGAGGCGCAAATAAATTTGATGAGGTTTCAAATAAAACATATGCTGCAGGTCTCACGAACCCCTTTGCTACGGAGGAATGGGTTATTGATAAAATACCGGACATACCAGAACCTCCCCCACCACCATCTATGACGGTACAGAGAATTGTGCTGTTCGAAGGTCTTCTTGACAACAACGGTGCCTTAGTTGACTCTACCAAAGACAACAGGCACACTATTGTAGAACAAAACACAGCTGGCAGCAACCACAACACAGTAGGCAACTTCCAAACGTTTTTCTTGGATGATTTCACCAGTGTTGCGGGTCATTGGGACCTGAATACTCAAAATATTACCCACGTCATACTTCTCTCATGGGCGGGAATGAACAGTCATAATCATGGAGGTAGGTACGAGTGTCGGAAAAACTCCTCGTATATAAAAAGACTATTGAATTATTTCAAGGCTGCAGATGCGGCAGGTGTAGATGGTTTAGATGCTAACACCTCTTGGTGTGCTGTAGATACTTCAACACCGGCAAATCCCTCCCTTGATATCAGAGGCAGCCTTTTTGACTCCCATCAAGTATTTACTGGTGAATTTAAATCACATGTAGATATTATAGGATATGTTGAGGAAGTTCCAATTACATAATATGAAACATCTCTTACTACTACTACTTACCTCGTGCTCTACTTTAATGCCTATAGCAGGTGGAGCAGCTGGAGCGGGCGTTGGCGCTGCTTTAGGAACTCCAGCTACCGCAGCCATAGGAGCAGCTGCTGGGGTAACTGGAGCTCAAATGGCATTTCCTAATGAGAGTGTTGACCCTAGTGTAGCTCTTGCCGCTGCGCAAGCTGGAAAACCGGCTCCCGGAACCGCAGCAAGTACAATTCACGAAACCAAGAATCTAGTGTGGGATTTGGGTTGGATGTATTTACTTATTTTTGTTTTCGTCCCTCTTTTATCTAAGAGAGGTCGTGGGTGGGTAAAGAAGTTTTCCGACCTGCACAACACAGTCTCTCAAAAAGACATAGAAGCTCGTGATTTAGAGCAGGATGAGAGACTAAATAAATTAGAAGAGATGATTACTTCTCTTAACACAAAAAAATAAACCGATGAGTATGTTAAATCAAAATGCTATCTCCCCGGAGGACGCCAGAAATCTTCTTGAAGGTTTAGGCTACTCCTACAAGAATAAAGAAACTTCGAAAGAAGTTGTTGAAGAGGCTGTCGAAGAGGCTGTCGAAGAGGTTGTCGAAACGGATAAGCCTGTGATTTTAGAATTCATTGAGTTCGAAGGCGCTACTTATGGCTTAACTGAAGATATCTATCAAGACGAAGAAGGTGCCATGTTTGTTCGGCTGCAACCCACTGTTGTATCGGAAGCTACTCCTGACGCTATGCAAGATGATTATGACAACGCATCTCCTGAAGAAAAGGAAAAAATGCAAAAATCTCTTACAGCGACATCAAAGCGCAACGCTAAGATGAGTGCTCCAAACGCAGATAAGGTGCCTACCCCCATGGACAAAGCCAGACAAAGAGCGGAAAAGGGGAGTTCTAGTAAATAAAAATGTCTAACTCTGTAATGTCTAAGGCTGATGCCATCATGAAGCAATTTGGTATGCTTAGTGAGGATGGTTCCCCAAAACCACCGAGCACAGCTCCCGAACTTCTCGAGATTTCTAGTGCGCAGAGGGAAGCCCTTATTGAGCACTCAACAGGGAAGAAGAAAGAAGTTATCAAAGAAGACGACGAGTATGCTCGTCTAAAAGCAGCTAACCCTAAGCAACCTGGAGAGGATGGTATGAGCTACGTTCTTAGACTGAACAAATTACGTAGACCAGACGCTCAAAGTAAGCCAGCCCCAAGTCTTCAGGATAAGAATCCGGATGAGTTGGATAGAGACCCTAAGCTAAAAACGAAAGTCGATAAGATGACCGCCAAGGTAAAGCCTGCTTCTACAGCTGCCTCCAGAGCAGCTCAAAGACCTGAAGATTTGAAAACTAATGAAGACACGGCTGTTGGAAGTATAGGGATGAATTTTGCTGGTAAAGACAGCGAAGAAGATGAGGGGATGAATGCAGGTAGGGAAACTACTTATGCTAAGCCTAAGGAGGCTACTAAAAAGAAAAAGGAAAAGAAAACTTTGAATCGTGAAGCTTTTGAGCTTTTTGTAGATTCGGTTTTTAAAAATATTAAATAATGGCTAACCTACTCAGAGATGTGTATTCGTTTGGAGAACTTCAAATTCTTTCTGAAGGAAAGAGTGGTTGTGGACCTATGAAGGTTCGTGGTCGTTTTCAAAAAGCAAATTTAAAGAATCAAAATGGACGAATTTACGATTCTAAAATTTTGCGGCGAGAGATTGATAATCTTCAGCCCATGATTTCTGAGCGCCGCCTTGTGGGCGAGTTGGACCATCCGACCGATGAGGTTGTACATTTAACTAATGCTTCCCACCTAATTACAGGTCTTCACATGGATGGGGACGAAGTGGTTGGAGAAGCTGAAGTTCTAAACACTCCAGCAGGAAAGGTTCTCAAAGAGCTTCTTTCTGCGGGTGTTAAAGTTGGTATTTCTTCTCGTGGAGTTGGAGGTTTAAGCTTTAACGAAGAGAAGGATGCTTATATGGTTGATGAAAATCTTAGATTGATTACTTGGGACATGGTCTCTGACCCTTCTTGCCAGGATGCATTCCCTGGTTTAATGGAAGGTGTTATTTCAGAGAACCGCCAAAAGATTGATAAAGGTGTTGACCATGCGCGTGCTGAGAAAGTGTATATCCACGCTCTCAGTAAGCACTTAAACAAAAATTAGAAAATTTTGAACTTTTCTTCTGTACTTCCATAAATATGGCAGTATAAGGTATTTACTATGTCTAAAAATCTAGAACAAATTGTCGATAAGCTTCCTGAAGGACTCTCTGAGAGTGGTATCCAGGAAATCAAAGCTGTAATTGACGAGACTGTTGAATCTCGTGTTAATGAGCATGTTAATGTTCTCACCGCTAAGGTTAGCGGCTACCTTCGTTTGAAGTTGGATGAGATGAAAGAAACTGCTCGCCGGGAACTAGAAGCTTCTGACGAAACCTTCCGTGCTGTGAAAATCTATGAAGCGCTTAAGTCTGTTGTTGCAGATGATGTTGCTTCTTCAGATGAAGCGTCTCTTATTGCCCGTCTGAAAGATGACAATGCAGAGCTCCGTGAAAGCATGGAAAGTCTTAACAAGAAACTTTCTGTTTCCATTAACGAGAATAATACTCTCGAAGATGCTGTCAGCACCCTCAAAGAGAACGTGACTTCTCTCGAGGAAAGTGAAAAAGCTCCGTTCAAGTCTTCGGAACAAGCTCTTGTCATCACTAACGAAAACGAAGACCGACGTCCGCAGGGAACCAACAATGCTTTCCTAACGGAAGACGTCCTTAAACTTGTATAACAAGTACCCACAACCCTTTTAAACTATAATTATGTTAAATGAAAATACTAAAGTAGTGCTTCAGGACAAGTGGTCGCCAATTTTGGAAGGCATTGAGGATTCTCACGTACGTGAATCAACGGCTGTTCTCTTGGAGAATCAGGCTCGAGCAATTATGACCGAGACCTCCAGAGACCAGTTGAATGAAGACACGGCTGTGGGTAACCTTGGTATGTTCCAGAAATTTGCGTTCCCTATTGTTCGTCGCGTTTTCCCCGAGCTAATCGCTAACAAGATTGTTGGCGTGCAGCCAATGCAAGGTCCTGTATCACAGATTTTCTACCTTGGATATGACCGTGCGGTCGATTCCAATGCGAGAAAAGAGTCTGTTTATGGTAAGTACCTAATGACTCCATTTGGATTGACTGCTTCTGGCCACGGAGGTAGCCACGCATCAAAACTCCACGCTGGTGGTCTGTTTGGTCCTACGTCCGGTCTTGACGAGTATATGCACTCACAAGATATTGGTGTGCCTGCTGTAACCATGTTCTCGGCTCTGTCGGGACTTGATGGAGGCGTGGGCTCTATGAGTTCTACTATCGGTTCACACATCGCTAGTTTCCCTTCTGCTAACTCGCTTGGTGGATGGAGCACGAGTGTTGGTGAAACTCTCGGTAGTGCTACCACTGGTAGACAAATTCCTGAAATTAACTTCCACATCGAACAACAGGCAGTTGCTGCTGGTACTCGTAAGTTCCGTGCTCTTTGGACAATCGAAGCTGCACAAGACCTTCGCGCTTACCACAACCTCGACCTTGAGCGTGAGCTTACTGAGCTCCTTTCGAAAGAAGTTCAATTGGAAATCGACCGTGAAATTCTTGAAAATCTTCGTATGATTGCTTACGATGTTGAGGGTGATGACACCCGAATGAACGCGTGGAACCGTAGTTCTAATGACCTAGGTAACCCTAACAGCTTCCCTAGTGTTGCTGGATTCCAAGACGGTACTCAATCTTCTACTGATTTCACTTATAACTTCAATGCAACTACCAACCCTGCTGGTTCCGACAGGAACGTGTTCTTTGTTGATTTGAACTCAAGTTCTCTCAACCTACAACCACGTCACGTTGGCGAGGCTTATGCTAACCTGGTTGCGGCAATTAATTTCGCTGCTCAGGATATCTACAAGTCTACCCTGCGCGGTGCTGGTAACTACATTCTTACTTCTCCGATGGTTGCTGCTATGCTTCATTCATCGTCTAAGCTTGAAGGTGGTATGGGCTCTGAAGAGTCTGGTCAGCTTGGTAACTCACT
>Ga0208790_1001241_pt1 | contig 11288 bp, 21 predicted proteins | sample 10_taG_FD_184083 | JGI IMG/M metagenome (GOLD analysis project Ga0208790, IMG submission 184083) | Marine viral communities from the Subarctic Pacific Ocean - 10_ETSP_OMZ_AT15264 metaG (SPAdes) (version 2) | ecosystem: Environmental > Aquatic > Marine > Oceanic | place: Pacific Ocean | collected... | reverse complement strand
TGTGAGTATAACCTCTGTAGTATTGCTTTATCTCTCTGAGTTTAGATTGATTCAGCCACAAGTTGGGATTTCAGTTTTACCCTTACCCAAAACAAGGTCTAAAGAATTGCTTCTTTATTTATTTCCAAAAGTACATTCTCCAACTACTATCGTAGGGTATTTTCAACATTTAGCCGAATACCAACTCACCACAAGTCTTAGAGTGGATTACCTTATGGGCTTCTAAAGGATACCCATTATTCGGTCAATCCCATACAGAGTTAATTACTCTCCGTACTTCTCAAAATTTCAAATTTTCAAAAAACTTTTGTCCCATTCCAGAGACATAAAATAAGTATAATGTTATTTTCCAAAACACTATTTTTTTTTCCAGTTTTTATTTTATAATATTTCCCACCTGATTAATAAGTGTAGTTACTGCATAAGATAATACAGTACCATAACCAAAATACAACCACTTGTTTTCATACCAACTCGGTTTAACTAACTTAACTTTATCTTCTGTAAGTTTAAATTGTTCGTTAGTTAGTTTAAGTTCTTCTTCGAGTAAACCAATCTCTAATGTTTTCAAACTATCTTGATAAGCTAATGAATCTACTTTATTTTCTAAATCAATAAACTGATTCTCAAGATTAATCATCTCTTCATCAGTAAATGTAGTTTGAGATAAACCTATTGATAAGAATAATAGTATTATATATTTTTTCATAATAATTTATCCAATTCAACCCAAGCTCCCATAGCAAATGCAAATTTCATAAACACATATAGTAAGATACTACCAGCAAATAATGTTAACGTAGTTTCTATTATATCAAATATTTTTAAAACAGTTTCGTGTTTCATATTTCATCTCCGAAAAATATCCAACAACCTAAACCAAACATTAATACAATCATACAACCTATAACAAACCAGTTCACTTCTTAGCTCTACGTTTTAGTGAAGCTCTTGCTTTCTTAGCACGTTTTATATTTGGTTTCTTTTTAGGTGCTTTCTTCTGAGCCTTTTTAACTACAGCTTTCTTCTTTTGAACTGTAGCTTTTTGTTTTTTAATTGTTTTGACTTTAGTATCAATCTTCTTTACTTTAGCTTTCTTCTTAGCTGTAGCCTTAGAACTTAATCCTAAGATACCTAAGATAATACCAATTATTTTTGCTAAACCTTTCATACTAATTTCTCCTTGTTGCTCTTGTACCACCTGATGAATTTGCAGATGTACTTGAGCTTGATGAACTTCCTCCTGAAGAACTTCTTGTACTTGATATGTTAGAGCTATTACTATAACCACCACTATTAGTATTATTAGTACTTGATTCAGTTCGTGTTCTTGTTGTATTTAAATTTGTACCGGGTGAACTATTATCACCTCTACTTGTAGAAAATGTTCTTGGTTTTCTTTCACCATTTGCATATAAATCTGTAGTGGGAATGTACATTGTATATCCTGCTATCCTATATGTATCATACCCATTATATCCCGCATGATATCCATATCTATTATAATAATCATATTTGTTATAGTATCCACTACCATATTGACTACCATAAAACATACTATTAAATCTATTATACATTGTTAGATAAGCCAAACCTAATGATTGTCCTGCTCCATCTTGAGCATATATACTTACGTTGACTCTTGGAGCTGCTCTTGAATAAGTTTCATAGTATTGAAATTCTTCTTCTTGTTCTATCTCTGGTTCAGGATAAAACATAGAGAGTTGCGTATAACATCCCGATAGAGATAAACTCCCAAAAATGAATACACAACTCAGTAATATGTTTTTTAGTTTCGTTAATATGGAAATTTTAAAATCTATTAATCTGATTAATATGTTTTTAGATTTCATTTATTATTCCTCTGACTATTAAAAGTATCTTGTTGTGGTGTATCTTGAATTGGATACGGATTAGATATTATATAATCCCTTTGTTGCTTACCATCACGATAACTATTTTTATAAGTAATCGTTTCCACTACAGAATGTTTTGTACATTCCTTAGAGATTTCCTTTTTAGCTTGTAGAAAGAAAATTTCTTTATAATCTTCATCACTATAATGGTGTATTTTTAATTTATTGTCTAATAAATGTCCACCAGTAAAGAAGAGTACTCCACTAAATATTACTTCTAATATTCCAGGAATTATCACTTCTTGTCTTCTCTAAGAAAACCAGGTCTCTTCATTCCACCTTTACGGTCTTTCTTCATACCTTGTTGATATCCAACATAATAAGCTACTCCACCAATGACAACTACACGAACCGCTGAACGCCAGAATCTCTTCTTTCGTAAATGATTTCTTTTAGCTATAGCCATTCGTTTATCACGCTTATTCATACCGCGTTTCATATCACCACGATTCCATTTTTTCTTATCGTGTTGTTTCTTAACGGTAACTTCTGTCTTACCATCTACTTCTTTAACTTCAACTTCTTGAGCCATTAATGGTAAAATAAAAGCAAACATCAATAAATATTTTTTCATATCCATTCTCCTGTGTCTATTATAAAATCAAAGATAAACACTCCTACTAAATAAATAGTATTAAATATACGTTGCGTACGCATTTTTCTACGATTTATTTCTTTATGTAGGTTTTTTATAAATTTTTCTGTATCTATCATACTATATTAGACTCATATATTAATAAATAGTTAAATATTTAGTTTCTACAAAGTAGATTTTACCCATCGTATCTTTTACTCTTATCTTACTTTCTGATTTTACATAAGATTTATATTGTTCTTCAATATAAACAATATCATTTTTATACAGCATACCATCTACAGACGGATAGTCTTTGGTTACTTTTAACTTGATATTATTATTCATATTATATTACCTATAATCTTATACCTACCTGTGAAGCTACAAGTTTTATTTTATTATTTAAGCGTCCCCACTTACAATCATATATATTACTAAGTATATTTTTAGCTTCAGTTGATGTTATCTTTCTTTTGTGAATTGTATTATTGTAAGTATATGTTGTACTATCAGAATTAGCTAATTTTTCTAATATACCTTTAAGTTCTTCAAAGTCTAAATAACTATAATAATCACCAGTTAATCTAACATTATTAAATTTATCCATAGCTCTATCTACTAACACCAAATACTTACCATAATTTGTCCAGCGTTTCATTTCCATTGTATTACTCCTATATGTGCGTTGGGTCAGGAACAAAAGGAAAACCTGACCCAACTTGGTGAGAGAAATTATTTTTTAATTTTATTCATTATAAGATTCAATCTATCCGTCATACGAGAGACATCTTTACCAGCCTTCATACGATTATTTATTGCTATTTGATAAGCATTAAATATAGTTTGATTTACTTTACTACTACCCATAGTACTATTCTTTTTTGACATTATAACTCCTTATTAGTTAATTTACCATAATGAACTGACCTATCATAACCTAAATTACAACAGGTCAGTTTGTTTTAATTTTAACGTTTATTAAGCACTCACGTTATTTGATTCAATTTCATCTTCGTTGAACAAGTCATCTGAAGAACCATCAGAAACATACTTCTGTACTAACTGTTTAATGTAAGTACGTTCTGAATCAACACCACCGTCATCAGTATACTGAGGATAGATACATACTTCAGCTGCCTCATTAAGACCAAAACCATCAAACAATAACCCAGCCATCTCGACAGAAGTTCTTGTTGAAACTCCATTAGTAATCTTACCCGCTTCCGAGTTTGATTCAGTTCTAGTTGAATAAGCTATCTCAGCAACTGATTTTAACATTTCAGTATCTACGTGAGGAAACATATAATTTAACAACCCGTGTTCTTCTACATCAGAAAGAACATCCATCTCAACAACAATGAACCTATCCATCAACGCTTTGTCCATAACTCTTGTCGAAGTATATTCATTACCAATGTTAGCCGTAGCTACGAAAGTAACACCTTCAGCAACACTAACAGTTTCAGAACCATCAGCCTCATCTAACCTCAAATACCTTTGTCCTGAATCAAGAACTGTCATTAAGATATTCCAAGCATCTGGATGAGCTCTTGATAATTCATCAAGAAGAATCACAGCGTTTGGAGTTGAAATCGCTTTCACAAAAAGTGATTCAGAAAAGTAAGTACCCTTATCTTTATTAAAGTGAGTATTACCAATCAAAGTAGAACGAGGGTCCTGAGTCGCTCCTAAATTAAAGTAGAAGTCAGGTCTATCTAAAGCATTTACTAATGATTTAGCTGCCATCGTTTTACCACATCCCGCTGGACCTGTCATCAAAATATTCTTAGCCCTTACAGCTGACCTAACTAAATATTTCCATTTCAATTCACTCATAACTAAACCTTCAGGTTTAAGTTTATAAGAACTATGAATGAAATCAAGAACTTCAGTATGTTCATTTGGAACATCAACTATAACTTCATCTACTACTGGAACTGTTTCAAATTCACTCAATGGAACTTTAGACCAAAAAGTTTTACCAGTTTTACCAACTTTACGTTCTAAAGCCATACCACTAGTGTACGCTTTTTTACGAGTGCTAGTACTAATCTTAGAAGTCCACTTCTCACCAGAAATGTCATAGGCATTATACCTATTACCTGACTTCTCGATTTTTACAATAACATTATTCATTTATTATTTCCTTTTTTAATTTTAAATTTTATCATCATCATTTATGCCTAAATATAACACATAAAAGCAATGCGGCACAAGCTTTTTCTGCAATTATTTGCAACTTTTTTTATTAAATAAATGACGGTATTTCTTCTCTTATCCATTCTATATCTTTATAGTTTTTACTAATAACTAAATCAGTTATCTGTTTCTTATCTTCTCCCCACAACCAAAATGTCATAACCTTACCATTTGGTTTACAGATATCTATAGCTCTTGCTTTAATGTGAAACCATTTACTCATTTCTTAAACCAATGTAATCTACCGTTTCCATTATCAAAAGCTTCCCAACTACATCTTTTCCATATACATTTCCATTGATATCTATCTGTCCATTTTTCAAATGATTTCATTCTGTATCCACACATACATTTAGGATTATTTCTATATAACAAATTAGTGATAAGCTTTATCACTTTATTATATCTTTAACCTCTTTTAATTCTTTAATACGACACGTAGATTTTAAATGTTTATTATAAGGTCTATCCATTAAAATAAATCCAGATTCATATCCACGATTCTTCTTCCAGGAATGCCAATTATTAGGTGAATCATCTACTAAATAATCTACAGGTGTTTGCCATTTTTCTCTACCTTTTCTAAAATATACTGTATCAAAATTTAACCCATACTTACCTAACCAAGATAATGTATAATGATATGCATGTTCTTTTTGTGAAGTAACACAAACTAAAGTATGTTCATTTTCTTCAGCCCATTCAAACAAATCATACATTTGTGGTATAGCACTGGGTATTGGATTACCATCACCTAAAATCTTATCGGCATAATCATACCAATAAATCTGTTGTAAATCTTTTTTAGTACAATTAAAATTCTTCTCTAATTGCCAATCTTTAATTATTGTATTAGACTCTCCACTAGTATTATATATACTATATGGTGGTCCATAATTTGGATGTTTTTTTATATATTGTGGATAATGTTTTTGTATAACATTAATTAAACCACCACAAAAATCTCTTAATACACCATCAACATCAATTCCAATTTTCATTAGTTCTTCTCCAAGAATTTTTTGTTCATTGTTTTTGAAATAGACATAACAGAAGTTACATCAACAAACTCTGCATCTTTACCATACATTGTTTTAAAAGCTTTCATAGTTTCTTCACGACCATAACCACTGTCACCAATATAATAACTAAGAACTTTAATACCTTTCATTCTCATATCATTAACCATTTTCTTAGTATGTCCAAGAGCTTCATCGTGATAGTAACTAACAGTTTCATTACTAAACATTGGCATCCCATCTGAAAAGTTTAAGAAGTAAGAATCTTTATCTTTAGTAGTAGGAATGATTTCATCCATAATAGCTTCGAAACATAATCCTTCAGGAGTAGTTCCTGCAACCCTAAGATGAGCAAACAAGTTCTTTACTTTATTAAATTTATCAACTCTTGAATCATATGCAATCAAAATAAGTGGAACAGTACTTGAACATCTTGTTCTTCTACCACCAGCTTCGTGAGTACTTCTAATTGAAACAACTACATCAACATTCTGAATCATTGAAGCTGCTTTACAAATTGCTACAACTGAAGTCATTGTGTTAGTCCACTTATCTCCACTCATAGAACCAGAAGCGTCAACTGTAATGTGAAGAAAAGCATCTGAATAAGAATCAACAAAAGAAGTACTGAAAACTCTTTCGTTTCCAAAACCTAACTCAGCAATTAATCTCTTATCAATTCTACCACTATCTTTACGAGTCCATTTTGTTTCACGAGATTCTCCACGAACTTGTAATTTTTTACCAAGTCTTGTACCAATTCTAATACCGTCTTCTACAAAACCATCTGAAGTTTCATCATCATTACTCCATCTACTATAACGATATGGACTTAAAATACTTAATCCACTTTCATAATCTCCGCTAGCCTCAATCAAAGACTTAGTAAGTTTTCTTACTACTAAACATTTAGTACCTTTTTTATCCCAACCAACATCTTTACCAACTACTTCATAAGTCATACCAGAATCTTCAACACTCTTCAATTCACGAGATTCTTTTTTAGTAACCTTCTTCTTCTGAATCTCACCGTTCATAAATTTTTCTTGTTTTTCGATAGCTTTTTCTAATTGTTTTTTCTGTCTATCAGTAAGTTTAACTTCGCTACCGTTTGAATGACCTCTCTTGACATCACCATTTTCCATAGCTTTTTTCAAACCTTCAAACTCTTCATCAGAAAGTTCTTTTGATTCACCGTCATCACTACCACCATCAGAACTACTACCATTAGATGATTTATTTTCATCAGGTTTCTCATAAGTAACTTCACCTGTATCAGGGTCTACTTTTTCAACACCATCTTTCAAGTTGTCAAGTATAACACCAAAAATTTTAAGAGCTACTTCCAAAGCAACTTTGGTATTTTCTAAGTAACTAATATTTTTAATATCTAATTCTTTCCAAATCTTTCTAAGACCATTAAGAGCATCTAACCTAGTATTCTTATTTGTAAGATTAATAATCCTAAACATATAAGATTCCATATTCTCATCTGTATACTCATCAGATAAAAGACCTTTATCAACAACCTTTGAGTAAAAATATTTTTCATACATTGAATGATAATAACCTTTATAACCAGGTGAAGTAGAGAAAACATAATAGTCAATTCTTCTATCTTCAACATAGTTAAGTAAATTTTTAATACTACTTAAAGTTTCTTCAGTTGAATAACCTTTCTTTTCACTTCTAATAAAATATTCAGTTGGAATATTATTTCTAAGATTCTTTAAGAATTCGAAATCAGAAAGTTTAATATGAGAACCTTCGTGAAGAGCTAAACCAACTGATGAATCAAATAATTTATCATCCATTTTGGCTCCGATAGTAACTGTTTTACCATCTGTATAAGAATCATTACCATCATTAAATGTTACTTTAATATCTGATACTCCAGTTACAATATTAACAAAGTTTGCAATAGCTCTACGATAACCAGCTAATGCAACTAAATCAGTTTTAGGTCTTTTAGTAACTTCTTCATCTTCATCAAAGATAGAAGTATTACGTGTAGCCCAATCATCATTCATCCAAAACGAAGAATAGTTATTAGTAACAGGTTTCGCTGAATACTTTTCTCTAAGTTTCATCGGATTAAAATGATTAAATTTTTTCAAGTCTGACATTTTATCTCTCATATTTATGTCTAAATATAACACATAAAAGCAATGCGGCACAAGCTTTTTCTGCAATTATTTGCAATTAATTTTAAACTACCCATTTACCCTCACGAATGAGTTCCATAGCTTTCCTTTGAGTATTACTAAACATACCTTTTTCGTTATGACCTTCACCTCGTTTAACTCTTTCTTCATGCATTTTCATTGGGTTGAAGATATGTCCTCTATCATTCTTAATAGGGTGTCGTTTCGACCTACGATTTAACATCTCAATTAACAACATTTTTTCACGCTCAGAAAACTTAGGTGGGACAATCATTCCACGAGGACCTTTACGAACAATAGGTAAAGAAACTTTCCGTTTGATTTCACGAACTTCTTTAATTAACTTTTTCATATTATCTAAATATAAGAAAAAAAAGCAATACAGGTCAAGCACTTTCTGCAATTATTTGCAATTTATTTTAGTTTATGTAATTCAAAATATCTCAAATCAACTAAGTTCCAACTGATATGTTTAGTTGTCTCGTGATTATTTAAGTCATTTGTAAACTTAGCTACTGTATCTTTTGTGAACATATCATTTATTGATGTTGGAAATTCACCAGTTTCATTACTTACAGCAAGTGTTGTTACACGTTTTGCATCGAATAAAGTACTATAAGCTAATATTTGATTAAAGTCTTCATCACCTTTTGGTGTTGTTTTCTTCATTTCAATAATATGTCTTCTATCTTCGATGAAAATATCTGCCTTTTTATGTAATTCTGGTTTATTCGGTGTAACATTTTCTCTTGCCCAATCATAATCACCGGCTGGTATATCTAATGTTTCACATAACTCATTATAGATTTGAGGATGAATCTTTAACTCACCGTGTAAGACTTTCATTAGTTGTTCACGTAATTCATCTTCTTTAGCTTCAACTCTATTATAATGTTCTCTAGCTGCAGCACATACTACCTTATGTGTCTCTGCAACATCTACTGCTTTACCAGTTGCTTTCTTGAAAAAACATCTAGCCTTAACTGTATCTGTTTCTATATCATCTAAGGTTACATACACTCGCATAACTAATCTGTGAAGATTTTTTTCAGAAACAGGTATTTTATTAATACCGTATATATAACCTGTATCTCTATCAACTATTAACAAAGCCATATTCTTAGCTATAGAATCAGTTAAATGTTTACCTACTAAAGCTTGTTGTCCAGGATATAAGTTCTGAAACTCTCCAATTTCTGATGACTTATTATGAGGCCTTCTACCTATATCATAGTCAAATCTTTTACCTTCATAATCTAATTGACCTTTAAATGCTGGTTCATTGTATGAAGGACCTGTATCATAAGGTATAATTTTTGGTACTAAGTTTGTATCATCGACTGGAATGCCACTTTGGAACAGTTTAAAATTCATAGTCATTTTATTAGTTGAAAGATATCTCATAAAAATATTACTAATATAGTGTTGAATATTTGTATAGAAATTTTTATCAGTTGGTGAAATGATATATCTTGAATATGTACCACACTCACCAATTCTATCTACTGGTAAACCTAGGTCTGTAGCTTCATCTTTTGTAAGTTCTTTAGTTTCTGTAATATAACCGTGTTTTTTATTATCATAATCAAACATATTGAATTGAGCATATAAATACTTATCAGCTTCTTTTTCTTTAGTCAATACAGTAACACCATCTGTACTTCTTGTATCTTTACACTCTTTAGTTAATTTAGCATAAGCTACTTTCTCACCCATACCGTGTACACTTACACCGTGTTTAATAGCTTGTGCAGCTTTTTCAGGTATACCGAAAAAATCTTTTTCAAGTTTTGCTTGACTCATCCCAGCACCTGTAGAATTTTCTTCGAATCTTTTAAATTCAAAATTATTAGAATTTTTAAGTCTATGAAATTCCCAAGTAACGTCAACAGTTTCTGGTGTCATTACACCTAACCAATGATTACCTGCTATATCCGCTAATGTTTTAAGAATTGGTATGTCGAAGTTTTCTAATCCTTCAAGCATCCCTTTGAATTGTGGTAAATATTTAATTGCCATAATATATAACCTCTTATTTTAATTTATTAATATTCAATTTTCAGTTAGTTTTTCTTGCCTAACACATATATAAGTATAGGTCTTATTTTCAAAACACGCTATTTTTTTTCCTATATGCTAATAAATTAGTATAGCCTACATTCAAGTAAGTGGAAAAAAGTTAAATTAGTTGAGCTTTTGTTGTGAATATTTTATGCCTTCGGTGATACTTATCTACGATTGTTTGATGTAAGTAGAAGGAAAGTAATAATAGGGTTTTTTTAATTTAAATTTGGTTTCATATCATACTCATCTAATACTCTGAAAGTCAATATCCACTTCATATCATCATCCTCATCCCACTCCTCATAAGATTCTAAAAGACAATTATCAGTAGTCATTCTCTCTACAACTTTATCTTGCTGAGATTCTTTATTACATATAACATATATTAAATCACCTTCTGACTTAACATATACTAAATTATCAGCTCTATTATAAACTGTATCATCCCTTAGTTTCATTCGGCAACATTAGTTATTTGTATTAAAATAATAGCAGCTGCTAACAGTAAACATATAATTGTTTTTATTGTAGGTACTTCATCTAAAAAGAAATAACTCATTATACCGAATACCATAGTACCGGCTCCGAATCCCATCAATCGTATATTCCAAAACTGACCAAAATGTTCATAACTCATTTTCGTAGCCCACCAATATATCATTGATAATAATCCACCTATTGTTATTATAAAATATGGTGATTTCCAAAAGAGTTTATCTGACCAATAGTGTCCTTGAAATTGAAACCAACTACCTACGTTAGCTAATGTTATTAACGTGATAGCCATTATTAATTTATTCATTTATTACTTTCCCTGAAATGTTATTCCAGCATTACTTAATAGTTCTTCAAATGTATAACAAATAGAATCTTGTACAGGTTCTAATGTTTCAAAAAAATATATAATCCATTCATAATCGTGATTACTATACGCTAATAACAAATCACAAATATCTTCTTCTGTAATAACATACTTTTCATTATCATAACGATTAGAAATAGACTTCATAATAACTTTTGTAAAACTTGCTGTTTAGGTATAACACCAACAAATCTATCTACTTCTCTCCCAGCTTGTTCTATAACTACAGTAGGTACAGATTTAATATTATATTGTTGTGCTAAATCAGATAAGGAATCTATATCGATAAACTCTATTTGATGTCCTTCATTTTTAAGTTCAGTCATAACTGGTTTAAAAGCTTTACACGGTCCACACCAGGATGCTGAAAAATATTTCATTGTTTTCATTTTATATTCCTCTGTTAAATAAACTCATCTAAAAAAATTCTGTTTAAGTGAAATTTATATTCTTCTATACTATGGTCTGCTAAACCGTCAAAGATAA
>Ga0208790_1001239_pt1 | contig 11290 bp, 17 predicted proteins | sample 10_taG_FD_184083 | JGI IMG/M metagenome (GOLD analysis project Ga0208790, IMG submission 184083) | Marine viral communities from the Subarctic Pacific Ocean - 10_ETSP_OMZ_AT15264 metaG (SPAdes) (version 2) | ecosystem: Environmental > Aquatic > Marine > Oceanic | place: Pacific Ocean | collected... | reverse complement strand
TGAGTGTTTCATTTATTGTTGAATAGATTTTTGCGAATGATACAGGGCCAGAAGCTGTAAGACCCTTTCCGTTTTCTGCTCCTTCGGGACGGAGCTTAGATAGATGGATCGCAACTCCCGCGCCAAATCTGAGTCCATGGGATACATATCTCCAGCTTGCTTCGATGCCATTTTCTCCCTCCATAGAATCCTCTACGACGAAAACGGTGCATGACACTGGGAGTCTTGATTCTGGGTTATCCAACCATGATTGGACCCGACCAGTTCGGGATATTACGCTAGCAGTCATTTCAAATTAAATCAGATAGATCAGGTGGTTTGTAATTTGGTCCTTTAAGAACCTTTCCATCGCCTCGATATATTGGTTTACCGTCCTCATCGAGTTTGGACATATTGCTAATGTGTACTCTGTTCAATGCTTCATCTAATAACCATCCCAAGTTTTCTGCATACTGGTAACATACATATACAAGGTCAGCTAACTCTTTTAAAGCATGTTCTTGGTGTTTTAAGGAATGCATATATAACATACCTTCTGCTTCAAGAAATTCTTTGAACTCTTCAACAATTATTTTATGTTGTACAGCTCTAGTCTTTCTATCATTTGAACTAGGTAAGTTATATTTCCTTCGAAATTCTTTCGCTTGGTCCGATAAAAATGATTTCTTCATGGAGGGTGGGCCAGTTGTTTACTAAGTTTAACATTGAATTAGCAAGAACAAAATTCTGCTTTTGTAAAGCTAGGAATACAGTGATGATATCTTTTTTATCAACACCACCACTATTTAGCCTATCTTCTAACAACCTCATCTTTAGATCCTGTTCCATCGTCAATTTTGTAATCGGCGGCGGGGGACCAAAGCTTGGGTTTTTTCTTTTTGAAGTCATAATCATCTACTGTTAGAATTTTAGCCAGTCTAGCATTAACTAAAGCATCATCTTCCGATCGATCCTTTTCTTTAAATGCATCGACTACTGTCTTCCAGGAATATCCTTTGTCCTCAAATAGTGCTTCAGCTCTTTTAACACCAATTCCAGGAACGCCACCATAGCCATCAGTTTGATCTCCTGCCAACGATTGGATAAGATGCCACTTAGCTCCGGCTTCATTGCTGACTGTGAATGTTTCATCGAAGTTATATAATTGTCCTGGTATCTGCCTCATGTCTTTATCAGGTGAGGCTATTATATTCCCTGGATATTTCGTGGCATAAATGCCCATACTATCATCAGCTTCAAGTCCAGGTTTAATGATTACTTTGTATTCTTTTTTAAGTGCATTAATGACACGTTTGTAACCACAAGGTTTCTTACGATTACGATGCCCTTTATAATCAGGCATTATTTTTTTCCTAAAATTTACACTGTCAGAAAAGAATAATATTAAAGTAGAGAATGACCCAAATTTGTTTTTAAGTTTGGTAAGTTCTCTAGTTGTTGCGGATAATGCATCACTGAAATTAGAGGTAACAAGAATAGTATCGTCACTCCAATCAATTTCAGTTTCTGCAGCAGCGCACGCTTTGTAGACGATAAAGTCTGCATCACATAAAATTTTCATATATTAGTGTGTATCTGCCCAGTTCAAACCATTACTGGCTTCAGCGGCTACTGGGATTCGCATATTGTAATACTCTCCTGCTTCGGCAGCGGAGAGAACAAGAAGAGATTTGAGATCATCAACATGTTCTGATTTACATTCGTACTGCAACTCGTCATGAATAAAAGCGAGCTGGTTACAGTGTAAATCCATTTTTTTGATATGGTCATGGGTGACAACCATCCAACGTTTAGCTATTACTGCAGCCGACCCTTGCAGTAGATAATTTAACGACTTATGCCGCGAGTCACAGAGGATACGCCTGTTGTCCAATCCCAAGACATAACCTCTCGTACTAGCTTTGTGTACCGCTTCCAACAACTCTTTAAGACCTGGGATAGCGGCGACATAAGCTTCACGTATTTCCTTTCCTTTCTTCTTTGCTTCTGTTTCTGATAATTGTTTATCATAACTTAAACCTATTTTGTGATTTCCGCCTCCATAGAGAAAGCAGTAAGTAATTCTTTTTATTTCGGTTCTGGTGACGCCAATGGCATCTGCGTTTGTGGCATGGATATCTCCGGTAAGGAGGATTTTGGAATAGCGTCCTTTATCAAATCTGGCGATATAGTGGGCAAGCATCCTGAGCTCAATACCGCTAAGGTCGGCACCAACCATATAGTAGTTAGGTGATGCTGTAAATAGTTTTCTGAATCTTTCATCTGATGGCGTTTGTGCTAAATTTGGATTTCGATGGGCGCATCTAAATGTAGATGTCGCAGTTGAGCAATGGTGATGAATCCTAGACTTCGTACATAGCTTCTGCCATGCGTTCACGCCTTCGGATATCATCCCTAAAGCCTTCGTAAGTTCCAGGAGCCTGAGAAAATGAAGAGCGATATCCGTTCCAATGTCCTTCAGAACAGGTTCGTCTATTATCGGTTTGTTGGATTTTAATGTCATTAATGACGGAATCCAACCACAATGTGTTTGTAATATCCATGCTATATGATCCCTAGATGTAGGGTTTAACTCTTTTAATCGAGTAAAGGGTGCTCCTTGTATATATCCTTGTGTCCGGTTATTTCGTTTAGGAGTGAACAACGTTCCTGCAACGTAAGGGAATTGTTTCCGAAGTAATCTAGTAGTTTCTTCCATCTCTTTTCGGAGAGTTGATTCGAGTTCTCTAGCTTGACGTTCATTAAAGTACCATCCATGGAGTTCTTGTTGAGTGAGTATCTGTGCTACCTGGTGCTCCATTTGGATCCATCCAGGTATGGGTGGAAGTGTTCGCATAGTTTGGTGGTAACTATAACATCTTGTTCGCAGTAATCTTGCATCTCTTGAGACCAATCTTTCCAGTCGGTAGTTTTGGCAAAGTTCCCTTTGTATTCTCCGAGTCTGTATCCGTATGCCTCAAGTGAATGCCTGCCGTATAACTGCAATGGCATGTGTTTCCAATTATGATTTTTATCTATATCGAATAAATTCGGATGATATAACCTAGATAACAAAAGAGTATCAATAACAACCCCCCTAGGATTAAACCAAGGGTAGAGCCGCTTGATAATAGGTATATCAAAGCCGATAATATTGTGACCGACAATAACGTCAGCGAGTTCCAAGTAACAGAGTGCTGTTGTGATGGCATAACTACCACCCATTGGAGCATCCTCCTTAATACAGAAGGTACCATCTCCATACTTCTCATCATTGAACGACTCAATCCGATCATCCTCGCCCCAATGGAGTGCCACACAGTGAATACAGGTAGCATCATTTAGTAGACCGTTTGTTTCTAGATCGAATACTATCGTCCCTACTCCAGTGGTAGGTTTTATCGATAAATTTGGCCTTTTCAATTAACTGCTGCGATGGTGGATTAGGTTTATTCAGTTTTGCTACGTAAGCATCCCAAGGATGTACGTATTCATTTTTAAGTGTGTTCACGCATTTCTTATTGCAAGGTTGGTCATCAATGTGGCAATCAGTAATACATTCAAAGTAATCATCTTGTTTAGAAGTCAGTTGCTGGGTTAAATTTTGGGTCGGACGTAGCTTCATGTTCTGTAAAACGGCAAGTGTTTAAATCGTAAGTTAATGTACATGCAACGCCAACTTCGCCTGAATATCTATTTTTAAGAACTCTAACTGTCGTAGGATTTCCAGGAGTGTCGGCCTGTTGATCTCTTTCGAGGGCAACGACCGAATCTGAGATTTGAGCAATACTATGTGAGCCTCTAAGGGAAGATAAGCTGACACGACCTCCTTCTTCATGACTGTTTCTATCATTTCCTGCACGTCGTAAATGTGATACTAAGAATAATGCTATGCCTGTACGTTCAACTAAGCTTCGTAGCTTGGTCATCGTAATATCCAGCATACGCCTCTCATCCCCTTCAAGTCCAGATAATAATATACTAAGATGATCTAGAAAGATGACACGGCATTCAAGTCCAGTAGCCATGTATTCGATTCTATTATAGATGATATCTGGATCATAACTTCCAAACCCATCAAAACAAAAAAGATTCCAATTGGCAATACTATTTCCAAAGGCGGTGTCAAGTTCTTCTTTTTCATGTTCGCCTAGTTGTAGGTTTTTTCCAACAGCTGTGGACATCAATCCAAGTGCTGTTCTCCTATTAGATGCTTCAAGTTCCAAGATGCCAACATGTTCGCCTTTTTGTAGTAGGTCAGTTGCGCAGTGACGCATGATGCTGGTCTTTCCGCTTCCAGACCCAGCAGTAAATGTTGTAAGTTCTCCATACCTGATCCCGTGTAATTTCGTATTGAGTCCTTCGAATGGGTATTCATGGTCATAAGGTGCCTGTGGTGTAGTTACAATTTCTAGAAGGGTCTTACCGTCTATTATACCGTCTGGTCTATAAGGTTTTGCATCCCATATCGCTTTTCTTATTGCTTCGTGATCATTAGCTTGTAAAGCTTCAGATGCATCCTTATATAAATCCATTCTAGCAATCTTAACCTTTCCAGGTGGTAAAATGCTAGCGACTTCTTCAGTTGCTTTACGTCCTTGATCGTCATGATCAAAGAACAATACTATTTCATCATAACCTTGGAATAATGGGATTTGTTTTTGACAATCCTTCTTAGCTGATGCTGCTCCATGAGGTAGTGAAACCATAGGCCAACCTGACATAGCTTCATAACAGCTAGCAGCGTCTAATTCACCCTCAGTAACAACAATACGTTTACCAGTAGTAGGGAAACGATGCTGAGCGAATAAGGTATCAGTGGAAAGTCCTTCATATCTAAAGTCCTTTTGTTTCGTTTTTATTTTAGCACCTTTTAAGACTCCAGATTTATCATGGTAAGGAAACCTAAGTGTATTTCCGTCCCTGTAGATCTGATAGAACTGATTGGTTTTTTCAGATAAATTCCTCTTATTTAACCTTTCAGCTGTTCCTGTTAGGTGGACAGTTTTTGACATTCTTTGACTGTGAATAACGTCATTGTCGCCTGGTGTTCGTTCATGACATACAAAACAAAATGTATGCCCATCAGTATATAAACTATTTGCGTCTGATGATCCGCAACTTTCACATGGTATGTGTCTTAGAAATTCTGATTCAGATTCCATAATGTTCTTCCATATGACAATTGTAACACAAACAATCACATTTTTGAACTTCTTTCATTATGGTATCCCATCCTCTACGACCAATAAGATCACCCACATTGGCAATTTTTATCTCACCTGATCTATGGTGCCACTGTAATCCTTGTGTTGCACCGCACCGAGAACAAGATTGATCCTTCATAAAATCTGACCATTGCTGCCTACGCTTCTTACGTCCGGCCTTAGACCTTGCTTTATACACTTCCTTATTTTTTTGGTAGTGTCGTTTCTGCGCTTCAGTGTATGCCATTAGATTCCATAATTGTATAGAACCAACTCGTCTCTTTTCTTTTGGTCTTCCAGGTATTTACCTTTAGACCTCATAGTATATGTTAAAGGGTATGATTCAATCATCCATTCACCTCTAAATCTGTCTCTAATTAATAAGGAATCATTATATGAAATAAGTTGTGACCCTTTACAATTAGTACATTTTTCAGCGAATGCTGCATGATTAAACATTTTATGAACATCACCCTTCTTACCATATAACTTCGATTCTATTTCATAAGGAGGATCTAAGTAAGTAAAGGTGGTATTATCATTTGAAAGTAATTCTTCATAGGATTCATTAGTAATTAACCAATCCTTTATAAGTTCTCCATATTCAGGTAGTTTTGTTATACCTCTATATGAGAAATTAGATATACTTGCTTGTTTAGAAAAAGAGGATGACTCAGATAATCCTGAGAATGAGCACTTGTTGATCACATAGAACCGGATAGCATCCTTTAATTCGTCACCATCGGTGCCTAGGTGCTCCTTAGAGTGCTTGAATAGACGTTTAGCACTGTCAGGTTCAGGGTGTGTGTTCTTAAGTGCCCCAAGGTATTCTGAGAGGACATCCCCTTGTTGCTGTAGTTGCTTCCAGAAATTATATACTGGGTAGTATAGGTCATTTACCCACACCTTTAAATGTGGGTAGCGTTTCGTTGCCTCAATGGACATCGAACCCCCACCAAGAAAGGGCTCACGCCATTCTCTATAGTCAGTTAAATCAGGGATAAAGTTAAAGAGCTTCTTTAGTGCTCTTGACTTACCACCTGGATAACGTAGTGGTGTTTTCAGATTAACCATTCGAGTGGGATATCGTGGAAGTGTGTCCAAGGTATGTCATGTTTTTCACACCATTGGGCATATGTAGTTTTTGAACGTTTTGAAATTTTATTATATGGTGATTGAAAGACCATCCTCAAATCTAAATCTGGGTTATCTTTCTTCACTTGTTTTATCTTACGTCTGTCTTCACTAGCCCAATAACCTTTGCACTCTAAAACAGTATAATTAGGGAGTACAAAGTCAGGCGTATAATTGTGCTGTATAACATAAGATATCTTTTTCGATTCGTATTCATACGAGATACCAAGTTCAGAAAGAAGATCAGCGACCCTCTCTTCTAAACCTGATCTAAATTTAATTGGTTTTTCTTTCTTCTCTTTCAATTTGGCATAAGTTTTCTTAGCCCATTCAAGAGATTCTTTAGAAGTCTTCGTCATCTTCGACTGAATCTGGAGTGGTTGCAGCTGTTACATTAGGATCAGCTGTTTTAAAACCTGATGTAGTACCGAATAGTTCTGCTACTTCCGTAACGTCTAAGTCACCAGTATCTACACCAGCTTCTCCTTTCACTGAGACAACTTGTACACCAACCAACTTAAGAGAGCTACCATAGGTAACCCCATCCCGTAGAATATACGGCTTCTGGTAGAAACCCAATTTAACAGTCGAGCCAGCATAAAGCGGTGTTTTGGTATCAGTTACAGGTGTACCCTCAGTGTCTACCACTGGAGGTTTTCTATCTTCGTTCCAAGAGAACTTTAATTTATATTTACCCTTTGCAACTTCTTCCCATGGCTCAGGCTTTAACGTACTGCGCTTAGGATTTTTTAATTTTGATTCTGCCCATTTAAGTACTTCTTGTCTCTCTTCATCTAATTTATTGACAATCTCTTCATCAACAATAGCTGCTAAGGAATGACCAAACTTACTAGGTTCTAGTATAGCTTGAAACCCCTCAAGAGTAACGGGTTTTACTGTAGTATGTATAGTTCTAGACATCACTAACAACTCCGGTTAAAGCTTCCTCTAGTGATTGAGGTTCTCTTGTTTCACCACCTGGTGGTTGATACTCACAAGGCATGGTGTCTAATTGATCTAAGTCTTTGCCTGGCTTAGATTGTTTCTTTAACTCGTTGGATAATGAATCTCTATATTGTGAGAGGTCGTTGATTCGAGCCTCTATGGTTTCTATTTGCTCTTGCTTTGCTTTTCTCTCAGCAGCTTGGAGTCTCTCTTCGGAGACAACAATAACTCTAGTAGGTGCAAAGAAGGAGTCAAATAAGGATGGGTATAACATTTAACAAAAGAAATAAGTGGAGTCAATCACGGTTTCCGGTTCAAGGTCGCCAATGATCGGTGGTTCAGTTTCAGCTCCTATTTGAGAAGCGAAATCGGTTAAGTAATCATTCTCAGCGAATAGGTACATATATACTTCCCTAACTACATTAGATAGGTGAGTCATATCTGTAGCTCTACATAGTACTGAGTCATGAATTAGTGCAATTGGTAGATCAAATTTATCTACGCTTAAGTGTAAGAGGCTACTGTCTAAAGAGTGTATAAGATTAGGTGCTGTAGCAGCTTTATGCCTACTCTTATCAATCTCACCAGTCTCATCTGTAGCTACGCTCATTTGACATCTACCAAGGAGTCTAAGTTGAATAGTTTCTACTTTCCTTTTCATTATCCGTTGTACAACAACGAAACCTGAAGGTGTAGTCCACGTTAATTCCTTGATACCACGTTTAATAGCTCTAGCTACTTCATCTTCTATCCATTTCATCACTGCCATCGGTCCTGGTACAACATTAGACATAGCATCCCTAACAGCCTTGACTGTGATTGTTAGTTCATCTTTATCTATTTCAATACCCTTTTCCAGCAGTGCATCTTTAATGTACGATCGGTTGCTAAAAGGTTTAGCATTGTAAGGGATTGTCATAACTGTTCTTTTGACACACTTTCTATCTAGTATATCTTTAACAGAATCAGGACAATTCCATTTAGCTACACCTGCTACTTTAGCATATGCATCTTGTGGTCTATCAGAAGGTAGTACATTTACCAACTGAGCAGTGGACTTATCCCTAGCCAATCCTGCCAGTATTTGTAATCCTGAACAGGTGGCGTCGGTTGCCACAGGAAGGCGTGTAGTCTCCCTATCTTTCTTAATAACACAGTGGTAGTATTCATCACAAGCACCTAAGAATTGCCAAGGTTCCTCGGCTGCTTCCCAATCAGACACACTATCTATAGGGTCTGTAGCTACTTTAGATATTAACTCTGTGTTTTGACTAACCCATTCTAACCTCTCAGTCATCGTAGACTTGTCTAATCCATAAGTTGTGGCACATTGAAATGCTAACCAGTCACATCCATCTTTAGTTAGAACTGCTTCATCAGCGAAGTTAATAAGTGACTTACCGAAGTCGGTATCTTGTGGAGTAAGAAATGCGGGTATAGGATAAGCCCGACCTCTATAATCAAAAGACCAAGGTATATGAAACCTCTCTTCATCTTTAAACCTCCTTACCGCTTCCATAGTCATCCGTGTTCTACACGAACGTCTAAATTCTTGTGACTGTCTATTCATTACTACTGCAGCTTCTCTACGGTACTTCTTTCTAGAATCCTTATTCTCTGCAATATCTACCGGCTTAGGTGGTAGGTCGTAATGAGTGATTGGGAGAAATTTACCCACACTTCTTTCAAGCTTCTCTAACTCCTCAGCTACTTTGACTGTGAAAGGGTTTAATCTATAACCAACCTTCTGAATCTTATTCAAAAAGGCGAGTGGTTTTTCTCCCTGTATAAGGCAGGGCTTGCCCCTCCTCACTAGATCATGACCATTCATCACCTCATTTAAGAGATAACCACCCTTTGTATCATTGGTCCAATCATTAGGTTTAATTAACATTGGCCAAGATAAAGGACTAAACAATTCAGCATTGGACATGATCTCATCCTTGATATCTAGGAATTCAGGAGTAGGTACTACATATAGCGTAGTCTTCCTACCTTCTCTAATAGGTTGTCTGTAAAACCAATTGCTTGATTCCATAATACAATCTAATAACCATCCACCAAGTCTAACCCTAACAGCTGTACTCCAAGGTTTCCATCTTTCTACATTGTAACGATTCATTAATGTTTGAATGTTAACAAGTTTCTGATGTGTCCCCGATGAGGAATGCCAATAGTTTTTCTTAAGAGTATTCAACAATCCAGGGGCTTTAGTCTCATAGTGTCTCATTTGGCACTCATCTTCTATAGCATGTCCAATAGAACTGCACACATTAACTGCAGTACTACTACCTTCCTTGAAACTGAATACCTTATCAAAGGTTAACTTACATGCTATGGCGGCAGCAGCAATAGGTTCAAGGTCTTTCAAATACGTATGTATATCCTTGAATGCTACTCCGTTGTGTCTTGCATGTATTCTATTGTTAGTATCTTCAATCCTTTTAACAAGTAGTGGTAATAGTGTATCAATTGAAGCGATACCGTATATAGAAGCTGAGGCATAACTCTTATCTTCTAGTTTAATAGTATTATCAGTCAGACGTTTAAGTCCTTGTCTAATTTGATCACGTTCAAGGTTAAGTTGTTTTTCAATTAACGCTTGATGTATGGTAGTAGTCATAGATCTCATCATTAATTTGATCAACTAATAGTTCTTTAATCTCATTATAATGAGGGTGATCTAATGGTAATAGATCTAGTGCTTGCTTTTCGTATGATATTATATCATCAAGCAAGCGGGTCATCGAATTCGTTGTAGTCTTCTTCATTTAATGATACAGTGTGAATTTCATCTGAGGTACACACAATAAAATCTGATTCTCCCATATCCATTATCTCACGTGCTTTGTTTTTAGCCGCAAGTTCTCTTTGATATACATATTCTTTAACCTTACCGGTGGTTCTGTTAGTTTCACGGATCATACAGACTACAGAAGATGGTAATTCCCATCCATGAGTTTTCCAGTCCATGAAATCTTCATAGTCGATAGGCATAAAGAACTTAGAATCAGCTTCTTTGTATGCTTTCCAATTGTTAGGAAAATAAGGTTTCTTTTTAGGCATTAATCTACTGGAATAACATCGACAAGGTAATCATCCATCAATGCAGCTTCATCATAAGCAATGTATGCTGCATCCATATCATCAGTGGCTAAGATCATAAAATCTCGTCCACTTTCAAGGCGACAATTGTAATGTCTATATTGCTCCCTGTAAAGAGCTTGACTTTGAATCATGATCAGAATTTGATAGAATTAATTAGATTTTAATTGAGAACGATTCTCATTAGCATTAAGTTTTCTAATCAAAGCCTTTAATCTTCTCTTAGATTGCCTTAATGCCTGAGGTTTCAACGTTCTTTTGTTATACTTTTGACTGTGAAATCGCCAATTAGATACTATCATCTTCAGTAACACCTCCGTGGTGCTCAATATTAGTATCTCTTTCCTCTATCAATCTATAGTCAATAGATAACACTGGAATCAACCCCTTCAATTGTTTAACAATTTCAAAGATTGTTTCCCTTGGATCTCTATTAGTCTTAACATTGATAGAGAATTGATACTTCTTAAAATCGTCAGACATTAGACTGTGAATGTAAAAATAAGGGATAGTGAGTCCCTAAGAAAAGCCCGAAGGCTTTATTTAGAGAGTCGTTGATAAGTCTTCTTGGTAAATTCTACCACAGACTTGAGGTCATTCATCGCTTCCTTTAACTCATAGTTATTAATCTTAACACGGTTCTTGAAGTCTTCCCATAGAGCATCTCTGTCTATAAGTTGTACATCATCGAGTTGAGATTGCACTTTAGTTATAGTAACGGGTGTTTGTTCGGTAGGTATAACTACCTTTAATGGTTCAGTCATTTTCTTAGTCCTTGCCTTTCTTACAGGGCGTGGCTTTAATTGTGTCGCAGTTGACATAATAAATAAAATGGGTGAACAAATGGGAGGTGAGTCCCAAAGCGGGTAATCGGATTCGAACCGATAACAATAGCTTGGAAGGCTACAGTTTTACCATTA
>Ga0208790_1001237_pt1 | contig 11302 bp, 15 predicted proteins | sample 10_taG_FD_184083 | JGI IMG/M metagenome (GOLD analysis project Ga0208790, IMG submission 184083) | Marine viral communities from the Subarctic Pacific Ocean - 10_ETSP_OMZ_AT15264 metaG (SPAdes) (version 2) | ecosystem: Environmental > Aquatic > Marine > Oceanic | place: Pacific Ocean | collected... | reverse complement strand
TAGAGGTGGAAGAAGGTAAAGTAAGGGACTGGTTAAAAAAACCTCTAAAGGGTGGTGATGCTTTACGGCCTGGTTCGGGTTGGGAAAAACGAAACGATGCTGCGAAGAAGAAAAAAGAAGAAGTAGGAGAAGGCCGCAAAGTTCCTGGTGAACAGAAACCTGAGCGAGTTATTGACAAGATCAATCGCATTGTGAAAGATAAACAGTATGAAAAGATCCATGGTCAGAAGGTTGATATGTTTACAGCATCAGCTATACAGCAGGTGTATGACAAAATAAACAAAAACAACCAAGAAAAAATGGAAAAGGTTATGTCTAAAGATGTTCGCGGACTAATGAAGATGGCCAAGTTTTCTATGCAACAAATGAAATAATTATTATTTAGTGGGGATTATATTATGATACAAATTACTATAGTGTTGGTTCTATTGCTAGGCGCTGGTGGATTTCTTGGTTGGAATTACATAGAGAAAGTTCAATTAGAAAATGACCTTCTGGTAGCTGAGCAAGTTTTGCTTAATGATTCAATAGAGAAACAAAAACAGGCTATTGAAGCTAAAAAGAAAGAAGCTGAGCAAATACAACAGGCCAACGAAGAACTAAGACAACAGACAGCAGTATTGAATAGGGAGAAAGGTAATCTAGTAAAGAAACTTTCTAGGCATGAGTTGGATGTTTTAGCTCAGGCAAAACCTGGACTAGTAGAGAAGATTATTAATAATGCTTCTAAAAATGCTATGAGGTGTTTTGAGATTTTATCTGGTTCGCCACGGACTCATAAAGAGATTGCGGCTAGAAAGAAATCTGAAACGAACCGAGAATGTCCAGAGATTGCAAATCCTAATTACAAAGAGGGACAATATAATGATTAAAGAAGTGATAGTAGCAGGATTAGCAGCAACAATGTTGGTTGGGTGTAGTCTTACAGCAAAAAAGAAAATAGAAGTAGTTACAATTCCAGAAGTAAAAACACCACTAAATATAGAAATGCCTGATCCGGTTAAATTGGATAAGGTAGAGTGGTTGATAGTAACTGAAGAAAATATAGATTCAGTTTGGAAGATGTTAAAAGAAAACAATAAAGGAGTTGCCTTGTTTGCATTGAGGCACGAAGATTATGAAAGGCTGTCTTTAAACATTATTGACATTCGTAAGCAGCTTGGTGAATATGTTATTATTCTCAAGGAGTATAAAAATTATTACGAAGGAGATAAGTAAAGATGGACGGAAAAAAAGTATTTTATATAGCAGTAGTAGTTATAGCTTTAATAGCAGCCAATCATCATTTTGGTTGGATAGTACTTTAAGGAGGTATGAATGTTTAATTTAGTAGAATGGGTAAAGGCCAGATGGTCAGAGCGGTCGTCATGGGACGGTACCGTATTAGTAGGCGTCGGTGTAGTAGCCCTATTATTTTCACCCCTTATTAAATGGGTAGCCTGGGCCGCAATAATTTATGGCGCATGGACTTTAATTCGCCCAGAGGAATAAGATGAAAACTTGGTCTGGTAAATTAAAGGCCACATTTCACGGGCCACGGCACTGGGAACTCAATAAAGAATTGTGGTTCTTTAGTGCCGAGGCTTTTGATTTTTTGGACTGTTGGAGAGACCTTGGTGTAAAGATTGTTAAGCCAAGAAGTATATCCAAAAATGAACCCAAGGTAAAAATTGTGGTGTCAAAATCATATCACACAGATTTGGCATCCATACATCGTGCCGCCTGGTCATTCATAGCGCCATGGGATGTAGCACGAGCAGCTGTTATACATGATGTCCTTTATGAAGCCCTCAGAGAAAACAAAGCAAACTTTTCTCCGGTAGTAGTGGCTGAGATGAGAAAGAATGCTGACAATATCATGTTAGAGGGTATGAGAGCAGCTGAACCTGATGTGAGAAAGTCCAAAATTATGACCGTCTATTTGGTGTTACGGTTACTTGGAGGCATGGCTCTCAAGCATTCCTCCTTTCGCGAAAGGCAGGGTTGGTAATGAAAAAAATATTATTTTTTGTTTTATGTATGATTGGTTATGGTGTACAGGCAGATGAGTCATGCTCTACTGAATTTGGTGAAGAAACGTATATCTTAGGATGTGCTAATTGCCATGATGTATTGCCACAGCAAATAGTACCAAAGTTTCAGTCAGGTGACCGTTTAGAAAAGACGGATGCTGAATTGATAGAAAGTATTTTGAACGGACTTAACATGATGCCACCTTGGAAGAGCCAAGGATGGACTGATGAGGAATTGAAAGAAATCATCTGTTATATTCGGTCATTAGAGAATAAAGAATAATGTTTTTCTTTTGGTTTATTATAAAATCTATTTTAGCAGGAGTAATTGGCAATAGTTTTTATAAATGGTTCCAAGGAACCAAAACTGGCATATGGTTTGATGCCAGGTTGAGGAGTTTACTAGATAATGTTACACATAAAGAGCACAAAGCAGCCATGAGGAAACCTTTAAGGGTTGCGAAAAATAAACGTGAAAAAGTTAAAGATGATGATATCCGCCGTACTGATGGCGGCCCTAGTAAGTAGTTCAGTTTTAGCATACGATACAAAACATTCAATACATGGAGTTAGGTCTTCCTTTTTATTAGGAAACATATTTCAAGATAAGTTTAGCACTTCATTAATGTATTTGTCCAAAACTTGGAACAATACAGAAAGACTTAATTACATAGCACGACTCAAAAATAATGGCGACACTCACATAGATGTATATGCAAGAGCCAGTAGTGGAGTCCTCCCCGGCGGAATAGTAGACCCAAACGAAAATCTACACGCCAAACTAAAACAACTTAATGATAATGGACTGAAGCCTGTACTTTGGATGACCGGCGAACAACGTCAAGGTGATTATAAAAAATCACAGGCTGTACATGAAGCCTTCATAGATAAAACTATTGATCAGTCCGATGACCAAGTTGCCGCTTATGTAGTGTGCTTGGAGTGTGATGAATTTTGGGACGCCGCAACAGTAAATCATTATGTAAATTATATTAAGGCGAGAACAGATAAACCTGTTGCTGTACATCTTGCTCCGGGTGTTGGTGGGTATAAGAAAGACAGAAACTATTATAAAAACGCTGACTATATTTTCTTACAGATAGGCGACCACATTACAGGAGATTATGTAGCTGATGTAGAACTTGCAAAGAGTATGTTGGCTGAGGCACTAACATTAGGTGTACCTGTTATTGCAAATGAATATGCTTTATATAGTGAAACAGCTCAGGCAAAAGCACTAGGAGACCTAATGTGTCAGATGGGTGCAGTTGGTACAGGCAACGGTAGAAATATAACTTTTTGTGGTGCAGAAGAAGCACCCAAGAAAAATAGAGATGGTGAGTATGCTATATATGCAGTAGGTATTATTGCTGCTGCTTGGGCTGCTTATTATTTGCAAACTAACTATGATTTTGAATTGAAATTACAGGCTACAGATAACTACCAAATCTATGGTCTAGGAAAGTCATTTAATTTAACCGAAAGAAGTTCTGTTAATTTGGATATGGAGACTTATGTACAGGACGATTACGAAAATCCTAGGGTTCTTGTTACTTATCAGTTCAGCTGGTAGTTTAGCATACGACCCACAATATAATATACACGGCGTACGGTCATCTTTTTTAATAAGACATTACACTGAAAGCGGTATTGGTCCGGGTGCAAGAACCAATGCTACTATGTATTATTTGGGTAGGGAATGGTCTGATGCTGACCGTGCGGCATTAAGAGCCATAGTCAAAGCAAATGGCGATACTCACATAGATTTATATACACGGTCAGAGCCTCGTAGGGGTGGTCATGTAGTAGAGGGACATAACTTTACTCAACGATTAAAAGAACTCAATGATGCAGGCCTTAAACCTGTATTATGGTTGACACCTGAATCTAAACACGGTGAACATGGCGGTACAGTAGCAGAACAGAAAGCATACATGGGTGGCATTGTAGACAAATATGATGACCAAGTTGCCGCCTATGTAGTGTGTTTAGAATGTGATGATTACTGGTCACCTTCTCAAGTAAGTGCGTTAATCAAACATATCAAGTCAAAGTCAGGCAAGCCTGTTGCAGTCCATTTAACACCAGGTGTAGGTGGCGGACGTTTTAAGAGTACAGCATATTATAAAGACGCAGACTATATCTATCTACAAGTTGGCGGCCATACAAAAACTGGTTACAAAACAGCAGACATTCAACGAGGCATTAGAGATTTAAAAGAGGCATTGAAACTAGGTAAGCCTGTAGTTGTATCGGAGTATTCGATGTATTCTACTAGTGCAGAGGCGAAACGGTTTGGTGATGTAATGTGTCAGAATGGCGCCGTTGGTACAGGCAACGGCAGAAATATTACTGCGTGTGGTCAGACGGTGTATGTACCTCCACCTTCAGAAGATAGTGGCAATAATGATATAGCAAAATTGTTAGGTATAGCGGCAGTAGCAATTGGTGCTTATTATCTTTATTCTAACTATGATTTTGAATTGTTGTTTAATGCTACTCAGGATTATCAGTCGTATGGAGCAACAAAGTCATTTAAGCTTACTGAGAAATCAAAGTTGTCTTTAAACTTGGAACGCTATGAGAATGAATACAGTGATGATAATACCTTGATGCTACGGTATAAATATTCTTTTTAATAGCCAACTAAAACACTTCTGAAAAAAAAGTAGTGGGAATTTTTTCCCCGTAGGTTTTTTGATGAAAACCTTTTTCCATTACCTTGACTTTATTATGAGCCCGTGATATAATGGTATAATGATTTTTCTGGATGTAAAATATCTTTTGCAGATTTCCTCACGCCTGGATAGGTTCCATAAGGTGAGGGATTATCTGTATAATTGCAGGTGTCCATATTGTGGGGACTCGCAGAAGTTCAGCAATAAAGCACGTGGATATTTCTATCGTGTCAAGGACCAAATGAATTTCAAATGTCACAATTGTAGCATGGGCACTACGGCGTCTAAAGTAATACAATATGTTGATCCTGAAATACATAAAGAATATGTTATGGAGAGATTTGCCAAACCGGAAGAGCCGGAGTATAAATTTGATGCTCCTAAATTTAAAAAGAAAGATCCAAAACTAGAGGTCCTAACCGGACTAAATAGATTGAAGCACGACCATCCGGCGCGCCAAGTTTTATCAAATAGAAAAATTCCAGAGGAGCATTACGACAAGTTTTATCTTTGTGACAAATGGTTTCAGTGGTCTGGAGTATCTACTTTAGTTCCTAGAAGAAAAGAACACCCAAGGTTGGTGATCCCATTTAGAGATGAAGATGGTGAAGTATTCGCCGCACAAGGTAGAGCTTTTGGTGATGAGAAGCCGAAGTATCTAACGGTAAAATTTGAGGACAAACCAAAGATATTTGGTTTAGATAGAGTTGATTGGAGTCGGTTGGTTTATGTGGTCGAGGGCCCGATTGATAGTTTGTTTTTAGATAATGCTATTGCTGTAGCCGGTTCAGATATGGCTCAGTTGGTTGAAGGTTTAGATAAAGAAATGATAGTGGCAGTTTATGATAACGAGCCACGCTCTAGGGAGATAGTCCAAAAAATGGAACAGATGGTTGACAATGATTATAACATAGTAGTATGGCCCAATTCTCTCAACGAAAAAGATATCAATGATATGACCTTATCTGGTCATAATCCCCAACAAATAATAAAAGAAAATACATATACTGGTTTGCAGGCTCGTATGGCTTTGGCAAATTGGAAAAAAACATAGGAGTTTATAATGGAGTTACTGCCGTCACAATACCAAGAATATATACATTTAAGCAGATACGCAAGATACAAATACGAAGAACACAGGAGAGAAACATGGCCGGAGACCGTGGACCGGTATTTCGATTTTTTTAGAGAGCATTTGGAGGAACAACAGGAATTCAAGGTAACGTCACAGGTAGTCAATCAAATCAAAGATGCAGTGCTTAATTTGAGAGTGATGCCTTCAATGAGGTCTTTGATGACCGCAGGTGAGGCATTGAAGCGAGAGAATGTTGCTGGGTATAATTGTTCCTACATAGCAGTCAATAATCTCCGTGCATTTGATGAGTTGCTTTATATCTTAATGAATGGAACAGGTGTTGGCTTTTCAGTAGAGCGCCAGTTTGTTACAGAGTTACCGGTTATCAATGATGAGTTTTATGATACTGATACTATTATTATGGTGTCAGATTCCAAATTGGGTTGGGCCAAGGCAGTCCGAGAGCTTATCTTTCTATTGGCTGCCGGGCAGATACCAAAATGGAATCTATCCCGAGTGAGACCTGCTGGAGCACCACTGAAAACTTTTGGTGGGCGTGCTTCAGGACCAGAACCCTTAGAAGATTTATTCCATTTTTGTGTTTCTACATTTCGTGGCGCTGCCGGAAGAAAACTTACATCACTAGAGGCACACGATATTTGTTGCAAGATAGCTGAGATTGTTGTAGTCGGTGGCGTCAGACGCTCAGCACTAATCAGTTTGTCTAATACATCTGATGACCGTATGAGATTAGCCAAGTCAGGTCGTTGGTGGGAAAACAACCAACAGAGAGCACTTGCTAATAACTCAGCTTGTTACACAGAGCGTCCTGATATGGGTATCTTTATGGATGAATGGAAGGCACTGTATGATTCCAAGTCGGGTGAGCGTGGTATATACAATAGAGAAGCCGCGAAGAAACAAGCAGAGAAGAATGGTCGTAGAGATCCAGATTATGATTTCGGCACCAACCCTTGTTCCGAAATAATCCTCCGTGATAAAGAGTTTTGCAATCTTACGGAGATTGTTATCCGAGATGATGATACAGAAGAAACATTGAAAGAGAAGGTAAAGTTTGCTACAATCTTAGGAACTTGGCAGTCCACACTGACTAATTTCAAATATATAAATAAGAAGTGGACTGAGAATTGTGAAGAAGAAAGATTGTTAGGTGTTTCTTTGACTGGTATTATGGATAGTGAATTGACTAATGGAAAGCTGAAGGGTTTGGAAGAATTACTCCAGAACCTAAAGAAGGTGGCTATTGATACTAATGCTTTATGGGCAAAGAAGTTGGGCATCAATCAGTCTACAGCTATCACCTGTATCAAACCATCAGGCACAGTTAGTCAGTTAGTAGATAGTGCTAGTGGTATTCATACACGGCACTCCGAGTATTACATCAGGACCATCAGGGCTGACAAGAAAGACCCATTAGCTAAGATGATGGCAGCAGCAGACTTCCCACACGAAGATGACATAACCAAACCATTACATACTTGGGTGTTTTCATTCCCAGTGAAGGGTCCTAAGAATGGTGTGTATAGAAAAGACTTGTCGGCTGTAGACCAGTTAGAGTTGGGTAAAATATACCAAGACAACTGGACGGAACACAAAGTATCACAGACGATTAGTGTAGAAGAAGATGAGTGGATGGAAGTTGGTGCATGGTTATATAAACACTTCAATACAATGAGCGGTGTTTCTTTCTTACCTGTATCTGACCACACATATAGACAAGCCCCATACCAAGAGTGTAGCAAATTTGAGTATGAGAGTTTACTAAATAAAATGCCTAAAGAGGAGGATTGGACAGCCAAGTTGGCTGAATATGAATACGAAGATATGACCACAAGTAGCCAAGAGATGGCTTGTAGTGCTGACGGCTGCGAGATTGTGGATATCTTGGCACAATGAGTCGTCCAGAGAAAGTCTTTATAGAGTGTGAAGAATGCTCAGGAGAATTCTCAGTAGAAAGTAGTATGGATATGGAGTTTGAGTTTTGTGTTTTTTGTGGAGAGCCACTAGATGATATTGATTGGGAGGTACCTAAAGATTATGCTGAAGAAGAAGATGTCTACAGCCACCCGTAAGGCAAAGGGTAGACGATTACAACAACAATTTAGAACACTACTTATAGAGAAACTTGATATCGACCCAGAGGATGTTGAGAGTAGGTCAATGGGTAGTGCAGGGGAAGACCTTATAATGAGTAAGGCAGCAAGAAACAAATTCCCCTTTTCAATAGAAGCCAAGAACCAGGAGAGCCTCAATGTGTGGGCTGCCTGGGATCAAGCGAAGAAGAATAGTGGAATATATGAACCGATTTTGGTTATAAAGAAGAATGGAGTACCACCAAAGGTAGTAGTAGATGCTGATACATTTTTAGATTTAGTGAAGGAGTTTAATAAAAAATGAAAATAGATGAAATGTCAACAACACAAGAAGAAGCTGAGTTATATAAGGAAGGCATATTCCTTTTTATGGGAGATGTTACAAGCGATTTATGCAAAGAAGCCATAGAATTTGTATTGAAACAGAATTTACAGAAGAAGAAATTACCACGATTGCAGTTGATGATTTGTAGTAATGGAGGAGAAGTACCACCTACATTTGCTCTTATAGATGTTATCAAGGCGTCTAAAATCCCAGTCCATACGGTTGGTCTAGGTGTCATTGCATCTTGTGGTCTACTGTTGTTCATTACAGGAGAGAAAGGGAAAAGAGTTCTTACACCTAACACATCCATTTTATCACACCAATATTCATGGGCTAATTGGGGAAAGGAACATGAGTTGTTTGCTCAGATAAAGGAGTTTGAATTATCTACCCAAAGAATGCTAGACCATTACAAAAAATGCACTGGATTGTCTGAAGCTGAAGTTAGGGAGTATCTATTACCACCAGAAGATAAATGGCTGAGTGCTAAAGAGGCAAAGAAACTTGGAATATGTGATTCCGTCAAGACAATATACTGATAAATAGTAGTTAGGAGAACTATTATGAGCAGATATGCAAAAACAATGTCCGATGCTTTGACAGAGGTTGATTTTAATATTGCCGAAGCATCTAAACTACCTAAAGGTCATTTCTTTAAGGCCGCCTATGAGCTACCTAATAAACAAGGTACTGTAAGGTTTACTTCCAAAGGTAGAAGTATGACAGCTCCCACAACTCTATGGGTAAAGGGTCCTAAAGATAAAGAGTATGAGGAGTATAAAGAATACAAGAATATGCGGGCTGCCAAGAAAGAATATGATGGTATGAAATCTGCCGCTCAACAGGAAGAGTTGGACCTTTTTGAGGATGGTGAAGAAGGTGAAAATAAAGTTACTCTGAAGCGGAAAAATAAGAAAGGTGAAATAAAAGTTGTGCCTGTTGAAAGAGGTGAAAGAAAGGCAGGTGAAGATGAAGAAGATTATGAAGATAGAAATCCTGGTGGTGAAAAGGGATGGAAAAGCCGCAAACATTTACGTCACCAAAAGAAAGATAAAGAGGACCAAGATAAAGATCCAGTAGGCAAACAGCATGAAGCTGCTGAATGGGATGTAGATGATAAGAAGGAGAAAGGTGAGCACGCTGATAAGACTGAAGCTGAAATCAAAAAAGAGATTGAGAAGCTGAAAGGTAAGAAAGGTAATGAAGAAGAAATGGCATCACTCAAGCTGGCCCTACGAGCTAAAGGTGGTTGGGAGAAGGGTGAAGGTGCAACAGAAGAAGTAGAAGAAGGAGTTTTTGGAAATGTCGCTCAGGCCGGCAAAGATGCCGCGGGTTATGCTGACCGATTTGCTAATGCTGCTGGAGAAAAGTTTATGAAAGCAGCACAGAAACAACAGGATAATGCAAAGAAAAAGTTGAAAAAGGATATAGGAAAAACTACAGTAGGGAAAATAGCGACAGCCGTTAGAGATAGTCACCGACAAGCGATGAAAACTGGTGGCGGTACAGTTCAACCAAGATCGGAAGAAGTAGAGATTGATGAAGCATTACCTGATCATCTGGCTAAATTTTTAGACAAGAAAGGTAATCCAAATAAAGAAGCTCAAGCCCGTATCGACGCCGGTCGTAAAAAGAGAGCAGCTGCTGCGGCGGAGCCTAAAATTACAGATGTTACACCTAAAGGTTATGGACCTAAAGAAGAAGTGGAGGTTGATTATCATAGGGAAAGTGAAGAAACAATCAAAGAGGTATCCCCACCTGGTTGGGAGGGAACAATAAAGGCTATGAAGAAAGATAAAGACATAACCAATCCTTGGGCTTTAGGGTGGTGGATGAAGAACAAAGGTTACAAGTCACATAAAGAAGAAGTGGAGATTGATGAACTCAGCTCAGAGTTGCTTGGTAGATACAAGAAAAGGGCTGCCGCTCAGTCAAGTGCCGCATCAAAGGCCGGTTACCATAAACTGGCACATAAACGATACAAAGGTGTCAACACAGCAACCACCTTACAGTTCAGGAATGATGCCAAGAAGTATGATGAGCGTCAGAAAAAGAAAAAACAGGATATTGGTGAGATCCAAATTCCTCCACATTTAGTCCCTGGTAAAAAATCTGAACCTAAAAAGTTAGATCAAGAAACTAAAAACAATTTATTGAAAGTACTTACACAAAAATCTAAATTTCTGAAAAAGAAAAATGAAGAAGTAGATGTAGATGCTTTCGATTACAAAGCAAAGAAAGGAGCTATTGCGGCTCCGGGCAGTGGCTCAATAGCCAAGCCAAGAAAGCCAAAGGCATCTGATGTTAATAAATCTATTGAACAACAGATGGCAGATGCTCGCAAAGAAGAAGTAACAATGGAAGATATGAAATGGAAGGTAAGCCTTACAGGATTGCCTCAGTTTTATATGGATGGCAAAAGTGCAGCTGAAGTAAAGTTGACATTAAGGAAGATGTTAAAGCGCCCTGATGATATTTTAGATATCGAAAGAACACAACTAGCTAAAGTTAGAAAAGATTTCCGTATGAGGGGGCAGGGCAAAACAGAACCAGAAAATAATAGCGAATAGGAGGAAATTTAAATGAAAGCCCTTTTGCTTAAATGGTGGCTGTTTATGTGTGCTCACGGAGTCATATTAGCTACAGGTTACAAATACAATTTTTTCCAAAGTTTGGTAGAAAAAGATCCAACAAGATTAAGTTTTCTTTTGTTGGTGATATTGATAGTTACTTCCTGTTGGATTGGAACAAAGATATACAATTATTCAAGAATTGAAAATTTAGATAAAAAAGCATCAACAAAAGATTTAGCAATCCTTTGGTTTATAGGTGAAGCTTGTTTAGTAGTAGGTTTGATTGGGACCGTTTCTGGATTTATTATCATGTTAGGTTCAACCTTTACAAATTTGGACGTAGGTGATATTACTTCTATGACCAATGCATTAACTACAATGTCTATTGGTATGTCAGCAGCTCTTTACACTACACTGATGGGACTGTTAAGTTCTCTTTCAATCAAAGTACAACTAATAAATCTTGAAAGAACCATACAGAAAATCTAATGAACAAGTATTTTTCTAATACTGCTTTCGTGGATT